>WNFE01001165.1_pt1 | contig 37345 bp, 30 predicted proteins | sample 5400451 | NCBI WGS metagenome assembly WNFE01 (sample SAMN13153344, study PRJNA577476) | soil metagenome | isolation source: 200 cm saprolite under Douglas fir tree site 2 hole 2 | place: USA:California | collected 2015-04-18
CGGTCACGATCGCTGTCGATTCCTACGGCCCCGTGACCGACAACGCACAATCCGTATATGAACTCTCATTGATCGAATCCGTTCCAAACATCAAAGCCGAATTGAAAAAAGATTTCAACATGGACGCCAATTTTGAAAAAGCCAAGGAAATGCTGGAAGCCAACGACGGCGCCGGCAACACCTTCAAAGCCACCGCGAAGCCCGTACTAATCGGCACGGCGGTCGTCGGAGCGACCACCATGATTTTTTCCATCATTATGGCGCTCACCGGGGGGCTCACCGAAAACGTGGACAAGCTTTCCCTGCTGCACGCACCGTTCATGCTCGGATTAATCTCCGGTGGCGCGATGATCTACTGGTTTACTGGCGCATCCACGCAGGCCGTAACCACTGGCGCGTATCGCGCTGTCGAATTCATCAAAGCTAACATCAAATTGGAAGGCGTCGAGAAAGCCTCCGTCGCCGACAGCAAGAAAGTCGTCGAGATCTGCACCAAGTACGCGCAGAAAGGCATGATCAACATTTTCATCGCCGTATTTTTTGCTACGCTTGCATTTGCGTTTCTCGAACCTTTCTTTTTCATCGGCTATTTGATCTCCATCGCCATCTTCGGCTTGTATCAAGCCATTTTTATGGCCAATGCCGGCGGCGCGTGGGACAACGCCAAAAAAATCGTCGAGGTCGAGCTGAAACAAAAAGGCACTCCGCTCCACGATGCGACAGTGATCGGCGATACCGTCGGCGATCCTTTCAAGGACACCTCCTCCGTAGCTCTCAACCCGGTCATCAAGTTCACGACACTGTTCGGCCTTCTAGCCGTCGAACTCGCCGTCCGACTGACCAACACACAAGGCCGCATGCTGACGCACACTCTCGCCGCTGTTTTTTTCGTGGTCTCCTTCACCTTCGTCTACCGTTCCTTCTACAGCATGCGCATTAGAACCGACGCCGCTCACTAAGTTCTTTAGAGTGCGGCAGCCCAAATGCCGCTTTTCCCCTGCGCAACGGATGGGTCAACGGTTGCAGTATAGAATCCAGCGCTGAATGTGTGAGGTCATCAAACCATGAAAATAATCTCGCAGGTCGCGTTTTCGATTGTGGTGCTCTCCAGCGCGACAATTTGTCGCGCCCAAGTGGACACGAAATGGAAAATTCATGATCGGGACCGGCCGGCGCCAACCGTAATTACTCCAGGAACAGCGAGCACCCAGGGCTCGCCTGGACAGGCGCCCTCCGATGCGATTGTACTTTTTGCCGGCAAAGATCTCTCCCATTGGGCGCAGAAAGACGGCAGTGCGGCAAAATGGAAAGTCGAAAACGGATATTTTGAAGTTGTGCCCAAGACCGGAGAACTTCACACCAGGGATGGCTTCGGCGATTGCCAGCTGCACGTGGAATTTTCCGAGCCCAATCCGCCAAAGGGCCAAGATCAGGATCGCGGAAACAGTGGTGTTTTTCTGATGGGGTTATATGAAATTCAGGTGCTCGATTCCTACCAAAGCAAGACCTACGCCGATGGCCAGGCTGCAGCTGTCTACGGACAGTATCCGCCGCTGGTCAACGCCTCACGCCCGCCTGGCCAGTGGCAAACCTACGACATTATTTTCCACGGTCCCCGCTTTGACGGCTCGGGAACGCTGACCAGGCCCGCACGCGTGACGGTCGTTCACAACGGCGTGCTGGTTCAGGATAACGTGGAGATTGCCGGACCGACCGCGCACGGAGATCGACCAAAATATCGAGCCACTCCGGAAAAATTGCCGCTGACGCTGCAGGATCACAATCACCCGGTGCGCTACCGCAACATCTGGATTCGCAATTTGTGAAGAGCTAGCTGCGAATCAGGCCGGTGAATTTGTGTGGGTCGTTGTCGAAGCCGGGAAATACCGGAGCAAGATCTTTCACGCCGTTGTGTTTGCGCAAGATTTCGCCGAGCACAGAACGGAAATCGGTGGTCAGCGCCAGGTCGCGGCCTTCGTTGAGCTGGCCTTCATCCAATCCCGGCCAGCGGCCGTAGACTTTTCCGCCTTTCACGTCGCCGCCCATGACGAACATGCAGTTCGCGTGGCCGTGGTCGGTGCCGCGGTTGCCGTTTTCCTTTGCGGTGCGCCCGAATTCGCTCATGGTCACAAACACAATGTTCTGCATGCGGTCGCCCAGGTCTTGCCGGAATGCAGCCATTCCCTGCCCCAGATCTTTCAGCAGATTCGAAAGTTGCCCTTGCGCGCCGCCTTCGTTGACGTGGTTGTCCCAGCCTCCGCAATCTACAAAGAGCACTTCTGTTCCGATATCCGCTTTGAGTAGCTGCCCGATTTGCTGCAGGCTTTGCCCGAGGCGGTTCTTTCCGTAGTCCGCGCCATTTTCCGGCTGATATTTTCCAGGATCAGCTTTGCGCAGCATATCGATCGCTTCGAAAGTTTCCGTTCCAGTGCCGCGCAGCACGTGATCGACGGTTTGCGCGTACATGGCCTCAAAGCCGCCTTCGGCGACCTGGCCCTGCGTGGAACTCTGCGCCATCACTTTGAACTGCCGCACGTCGGGAAGTGCGATGGCCGGCGCAGAGCCGCGCAACATGCGCGGAAGATTTGCGCCCATGGCGACGGCGCGAAATGGAGATACGTTTTCTTCTGGAATTGTTTCCAGCGCGCGATTCAGCCAGCCGTCTTCGGTAGCTTTCCGTCCCGGAGTGCCGGATTCCATAAAATCCTGCGCATCAAAATGCGAGCGAGTCGGATCAGGCGATCCGGCAGCGTGAACGATGGCCAATTCATTCTTGCGAAACAGCGGTTCGAGCGGCGCGAGACTGGGATGCAATCCAAAAAATCCATCGAGATCAACAGCGCAATCCGCTCCGCCGCGGCGCGGCTCTCTAATGGCAATCGACGGGCGCATGCGATAGTAATTTTGTTCGCCGAATGGAACAACAATGTTCAGACCGTCAGCGGCACCGCGTTGAAATAAAACAACAAGTTGCTTTTTCCCAGAGGACGGAGTCGCGGCGATAGCGCGCTGCAAAAAGGCGGGCATGGTGCTGAGACCGACCATGGCGATCCCGCCCTGCTTCATGAAATAGCGGCGCGAGAAGGTCAGTGGTCTGTTCCCTTCGCAACAGTCACCTTTGAAGTTGCCGTGACTCATATTTGCCTCGCTGATTCTAAGAAGCTTAGCTGGCAAATAGGAACTATAGTTCCTATTTTGTGGCGGCGCTTCCGACATCCTGACACTAGCTCACGAATGCCAAGAGAGATTCCTCGCTTTTCTCGGAATGACGGCGTAACAGAGCGCTTCCGCGACGTCGGAACGGTTACGCTTTTGTAAGGATCTGGCACGTTTTTGCCTCGCGAGCCTACCTTCTTTGAAATTCGGGAGCGCCCAGGACCAGGCCGGTGACCATTGCCAAGTCAACGTGTTTGACCGGGTCATCCAGCTTGGCTTGCACTAGCTGCGGATCGTCGAGGCGCTTTTGCAGCGTTTCGACTGTGGTTGGAGCCGCCTGGCCGCCAAGGAAAAGTTGGACCGCGCGATCGAGAACCTGTTTTGAATCGGTTTTTGAATCGGGGGCCGAGTCGGTTCCGAGCAACGCGGCAACGTCAGCGCGGGAGCCGCGCACTTTATTTCCGGCGAGGGCCAGCGAAAAATTCAGACGGTTCAAAAGCGCTCCAGTGTTTACCCAGGTTTCCGCTTTATCGGAGTAGCCAGTTGGAGGCTGGCACTGGTAGAGCGGCTCGCCGATGCGGCCGACCCATTGCACGAGGGGCATAGAGGAGTCCACGTCGGTACCGAGAGCACGGACGGTGGAAACTACAAACTCGAAAGGAGTTTTGATTTTGGCGCGGTACGCATCGCGACTCCAGAATTCCGGGGAATAAATCATTGCGTGCATAACAGCGCGGATATCGCCATCGGAACTCTTGAAAGTCTCGGCCATACGAGCGACAAGTGCCGGCGGCGGATTGTCAGAAACAAATCGCCGCGCGAGCTTGCTAGAAATAAATTTTTCGGTGCTGGGGTCTTTTACGAGAAGTTCGATGACTTGCTCGCCGTCTTTGATTCCGCCGGCATGAATCTTTTTCCCGAGGACGACTTTCGGGTCGGGATCATGAATACGTTCGTCAAACTTGAATTGTGGATTTTCCCGCGGCTTTTCGATGGTCCATCCAGTGAAGCAGCGGGCTACTTCAGTTACATCTTTCTGGGTGTAGCCACTGTCGACGCCGAGCGTGTGAAGCTCCATGAGCTCTCGGCCATAATTTTCATTAAGCCCGCGTTCCTGCTTCTTTTTGTTGTGGGCCTGGGTGTTTTGAGGAACGCGATTGACGCCGCGCGCCCGCTGGCGCATGGCGCGTTCCCTGGCGAGGCGCTGTGCGGCTCGGGGATCAGCGCTTAAGAAATTATCGAGATAGAAAAGCATGGCCGGACTTTTTGCGCTGCTAGAAACCAGATCCTTGAACTTGCCGAGGGCATGCGGGGCGATCACATCGCGCTCGTAAGAGGTGAGGTAATAGCGGTCTTCGCCCTTTCCCGCGAATACGTTGAAGTGATTGAACCAGAAGTCGTCCATGACCTGCTGCAACTGACGGTCGCTGTAGATGGCTCGGGTCACTTTGGCCATGGCCAATTCTTCGACCACGCGTTGCGGGCGTTTGCTGTCATCGGCGATTGCACGGGGGACGGCATTGGGATCTACGCTGAGTGCGCCGCGTTGCGCGGCTCCGGGCGTGGTGAGGTTCGCGCTGGCTTGCTTCATAGGCGAAGCAGTGTTGGCGTCGCTAATCGATTTCGGTGTAGTCATCAAGTCAGCGTCGGCCTGCGAATCGCGTGCAATCATTGCCGCGGCGGCGTCCGATCTTGCTTGCGCCTGGTCCTTTTTAAATTCCTGAGGCGTGACGCCGGCTTGTTTGGCCGCTTGCTTGGGTTGGGGGTACTCCTGAATGAGTTTTGCAGTGCCCAGATGCAGAGTGGGGAGAGCTTCGAGCCGCGATTCAACGGCTTTGTCTTCAATGGAATTTGGATTCAGCTGTTGATCGATCCACTTCGCCAGGCCGATTTGTTTGATTCGCTCAACATCCCCAGGGCGCGGCCCATAAGCAAGACGGTTCAACGCGTGGAAAACGGCCTCATCCGGAGTGAGATCGGTGACTGGCAAACCTTTAAGAACCGGATCTTGTTTTTGCTTTTTATCCTTTGCTGGCAGTGCAGCGGGATAGGCATCGTATGCGGCGTCGAGGCAAGGCGCAAAAAATAAGGCTGAGGCAAGCAGCCACGCCAGAACCAAGCGGAGAGGCGGTGGCCGAAGAGGCCGGGCCGATCGAGAGTCGCCTAGCAAGAGTTCCATGAAAGTCCTCGATCGCGAGTGCTCGTCTGCAGATCGGATTCTTGGGAGCTAAACGGAACAACACTCCCGCCATACCCATAGAATAACCCTCGGAGGGGAAATAAGTTGTAGCGACGAAGTACAGATGTAGTACAGGCGTCGAAAGAGAGAGGGCAGAAAGGCCCGTTCGGGCGGACAGGACCACAGGGCGTTCGAATGAAGACTTTTTTGAGCGCGAGCCGGGAGGAGAGGAAGGGAGATTTCCTCGCTGCGCGGGCCGACCATTCCGCAGGAGCGGGATGGAAAAGAGAAAATCGGCCTGCGTCGCTCGGAATGACGGTTTTGCAGCGCCGATGTTGAGCCGGGCCATGGAACAAGAAAGAGTCGCAGGATAAACCTGCGGCTACATGAGGAGCGGTCCACGCCGTTATGTGCCTAGTCGGTGAGATCGAAGTCCAAAACGCGAGAAGGTGCCTTGCCTCCAGCCGCGTCCATAGCCATGAAAATCAGGCGGTAGCTGCCTCGGGGAAGATCCTTGACCGCCACGAGCATACCGACTGGCACGACCGGGCTGCCTTTCAGGAGGAATTCATCGGCAGCGAGAGTGCCGGTAAAAAAGACTTCTTTATCGGTAGCTCGTTCGTGAATTTTGTATCCAATCGCGACGCGCGGTGGTTTGTCACCGCTCAGCAATGAGTCGTAAACCTCGGAGTACATGACCACCTTGTCGGAGCGCTTGAACCGGTTGACGGCGCTGGGAACGACTTGCATTCCCTTCACGACCAAAGGCGTTCTGTCTTCGAGCAAGACGGTATCAAAATCGGTGCTGCTTGCGAGTTGTTCCACGCGCTGGGCATTGTTGGTCAGGGCGAGTCCGCCGATGGCGAACTGCTTTCCATCGTAGGCATCAATGTCCATGGGCCAGCTGGATTTTCCGTAAGTGTCCGAGCCGGCGCTGAGAACGACAGTCATTTTGTAATGGCCAGGAACAGCGTCAAATTGATTCTGATAGCGATAGGGATTCTTAGTAAATTCCTTCCAGTCGTCTTTTTCGAGATCCAGTTTTACCTGATCGCTGAATTTTGCGCCAACAGTGCCATCGTCGCGATAGGCAATTCCCAGGACGTTCAGGCTGGAATGGTATTTGCCTTTGTCCTTATCGAACTTGAACATCTCCTGGGGAATGGCCATGGCTAGGCTTACGCGGGCAACGTTCGGACCAGTGTAAAAATAGGGAGCCTGGAAAGAGGGCTGCAGACCGCCAGCGCTGCTATCTTGAGCGCGCATTTCGAGCTGCTTCTCTGCCGGCGTTCCGTCCAGGATGTTCGGCTGGCGAGCATTGCAGTAACCGCTGCGAGCGCGAACATTGGTGCCCCCGCGATTCATCTTGACTTTGAGAGTATGGCAACTGCCTTCGGCAGATTCCGCCGGAACATAACCGAGAAGATAAAATTCGTTCTGTTCGCTGGCGATGCGTTGCAAGCCGCCGAAAAGATCATTGGTGTTGAAGATCGTGAATCCGCCAGTGCCTTCCGCAAGGGCGGCAAGAATCTGCTGGTTGGTGGAAGCGGAGTCCGGAAACTGCGGAACGATAGAACGCGGCTGATTCAATGGATTGTTGGCATTGTTGATGGGGTATCCGCCGCGACTGCCGGTGCTAGTTCCGGTTCCGCGGCCAGTGCCGCCCGTTCCGGTGCCTCCCGTTCCTCCCGTTCCTCCCGTTCCTCCTTTTCCGCCTGTTCCACCTGTTCCACCTGTGCCTCCGGTACCGCCACGGCCGCCGCCGGTCCCACCGGTGCCTCCAGTTCCACCCCGGCCACCACCACCGCCAGTGCCACCAGTCCCTCCACCGGTGCCACCGCCGCCGGGACGCTGCGGATAGGCAGCCAGGATCAATCGAGCACGATGAACTTCGGCTGATTGGGAATGCCGGACGGCGACCGATTGCAAAGCGCCGCGATTCAGGCGTCGATTCATGGACGAACCGCCGAGGTTGGGCGCCTGTAAGCCGCGGACATCCAGCGAATAGACGGCGACGTTAGACTTATTGCAAGCGTCAATAGTGGCGGTGAGTTCGGATTCGCGCTCTGCGGTAAAGGGAAAACCGGACGAAAATAGAACCAACATCTTGCGGCCGGGAATCGTGCGCAGATTCTTAGCCAAGGCCCGAACCGAAAGGAGCATGGAGCGCGCTCCGTAATCGGTCTCGGCGTTGGAAAAGCTGGAAATGCCTGCGGCGGCGGCGGAAGCTCCGGGGCCGCCAGGGTCGGAGTTAGAAGCCACGAACGAGGTTTTCACGCCCTTGGCGGCAGCCTGAAGAAGTTCGGCGTTGGCTGTAAAATTCTGCAGGACACGAATGGCGCCGGTAAATTCGACGACGGCCATTAAGTGATCGGGAGCGGCATTGGATTCAATGAACTTGGCGGCCGCACCGCGTGCGGAAATTTGATCGGGCAAAGCCATCGAGGAGTTGTCAAAGAAGAGAACGAGGTAGTGTTTTTGGGGGTTCTGAGGAGTTGCGGCATCTGCGCCGGAAGAGAAACTGACCACGGTCTGCTCTTTGTTGTCTTCAAAAACGCGAAAATCGTTTTTTGTCAAATCGTGAAGATACTTCCCTTTCTTGTCCGTGACGACTGTGTCGACCAGAACCAGGCGCGATTCCTTCTTGATGGTGGGGCCGACTTGCATTGGCTGTTGCTCGGTGGCGGCTGGCGGCGCAGGAACCGGAGGCGGAGCGTCCTGAGCAAAGCAAGGAAGGCTGAGGAGAGCGGTGGCAAATGCCATCGGCAGAGTCAGGCGATGATAAAGCAATTTGCGAGTGATCATAAATTCCTCCGTTACAACGGGCATCAGAAGGAGACAACAAAAAATCCGAGTACAGCAAAACGGGCTGCAATCAGTTCGGGATGACCACAGCACCGTTGCGCGCTGCCATCATTTCGCCTTCCTTGTCGCGAACCACAAGCCTGACCAGATAGCTGCCGGGTTTAACGTCGAAACTGGATTTCACTGTGATGCCGGAACGGTCCAACTTGTCGAGCGTCGAATCGAGCAGCTTCATTTCCAGAATTTTTTCGCCACCGATGACATAGTTGCCGTTCTCATCAAAAATCACGGTGGCTAGGGTCAGGTCGTCGTGATTACGACCTTCGACTTTGCGGAATTTTACGGATTTTAGGTCGAGATGCGCAAGCACGGAGAGGCGCGCCTGGGAAGGATCTTTTTTGAAAAACTGGGTCTGCAAGTCAACCGGCAAATCGCGGATCTCTTCCTGAGAAAAAACCGCCTCCTGAATTTCTTCTTTAGCGGCCTGAGCGGGATCCTTAGCGGTGCGCGGAGCGTAATAGCCGCGGCGAGCCTGAATATCGAATTTCTGCTTGCCGGTGAGAGCGACCTTCAAAGCGTGAAAACTGCCGTTGAGCTTGAGGTTTTGCGGCGAGAATCCGAGCAGATAAGAGGCCACAGGGGCAGCGACGGCTTGGCGTAGCGCAACGTCAATGTCATTGCGATTGTGATAGAAAGTGCCAGCAGTTCCGGAGGCCAGATCATTCAGGATTTCTTCCTGGGCAAATTGCGCTTGCACGCGATAGCTGGTTTTGTAGCCGGCGGTCCTATAATTGTCCACGGAAGGACTGGAAATGTCGCCGTTGAGATCAGGAGTATAGAGGCCGCGGGCATCCAGAGTGTCAATGACGATACCAGCTCGATTGGAGCGGTCAATGATGTCCACACGTTCCAGCAAGAGAGTGGAGAGTATGAAACCGGGCGAAATGAAAACGAGTTTGCGCTGGCCAGGCATGGCGCTGAGACGGCGCAGCACATCTTCCATGTGGCGATAAGTGAAATCCGAAGAGGAATCGCCGGTGTTTACGGTGCGAATGGCGACTCCCGATGCCATGGCTCGCGCCTGGGCCAACTTGGTTTCGTCGCCGTTAAATGCGCATTGCACAGCGTCCTCGGCAGCAACGGCCAATGCCTGAGAGTCCTGCTTGTTTTCGATGAGATCGGCCTGGAAATAGGAAATATCGGGGCAATCGTGAATCGCAGAATTAAACAGCGGGCGAGGGACGATCTGATTCAGAGCCTTTTTTAGTACTTCGTGGTCGGAGGTAAATTCCTGGGCGAATTGGCCGGAGGTGGTGTAAATCCCGACCCGGTCGGAGGGTGCCATGGAGTCGAAGATTTTAGTGGCAGCGGTGCGGTCATAGACAGCATCCTCCATGGAGAGATGCAGATCGTCGAAGAGCAAAGATACAAATCGCTGAGGCAATGCGGGAACGGCTGGCTGGACCTTTTCGACGTCGGCCTCTGAATGATCAGAGACTGTGACCACGGGAATGGTATGGGAGGCTGGCGTTTCCAAGCTGAAAGTGGAAATCGTCTGCGGTTTGCGGTTATCGAAAAGCTGGAAGTCCTCCTTCTTGAGGCTGTCGATTGCTTTGCCTTTTTGATCGCGGACGACAACACGAACCAGGACGACGTTTACGCGGACTTTGAAAGTGGTGGACGAATCGCGAGTGACGACTTCCGCGGTTGAGGGCGACTGGGAGGTATTGGAGGAGGGCTTCGCGGGCTCGGTCGGTTTCAGAGTGGAATTGTCCGGAGCGGGCGGAGCTTGAGCGCACAGAGGGAGGGCGACGAGTAAGGGCAGCGACGCCAAGAAAAAGACGCGAAGCCCAAAAAAAGCTGTAATGAAAGAGCGAGGCGTTTGGCGCATGATCCCTTCTCAAAACTCTGACAGAACGGCCTCGACGCAGTTCAGTTTAAGAGAACAACGGATTCCTGAGGTCAGTTGCGACTTAAGCGACTATACGCCGCGGCCAAAATGGGGTCAATCAGCAGCACGGCCAGCACGGAGGGCAGCGGCTTCAGCGTTCCAGGCAGCTCCGAGAAAAATGATGATCGCGGACAAGTTCATCCAGATGAGCAGGCCGATGACTGCGGCAAGGCCTCCATACACGATGCTGTAAGGAACTCGCTTGACGTAAAAACCAAAAAGAATGTCAGCCAGCCACCACAAGAGGGTAGCGACTACGGCGCCCGGGACAACTTCGCGAAGACTGGTTTTGTGGGGACGCGCAACATGGTAGATCATGATCAGGGCGGCAAGCGAGAGCACAAACGCCGCTACCGGAAAAAAGAGGGTCCATAATCCGTGGAAAGGATGCGACTGGCCGAGGCGATCGGCGATCCAGTGCCGCAGGGGACGCCCGAAAACGCCGAGGATGGCTGCGATCAACAGCGGTGCGATGGTCGCGAACAAGAGCAAGAGGGCGCGCAATTGGCGATGCAGGAAGCCGGGGATCTCCGTGTCGTCATAAATAATCTGAATGCCATGCATAATCAGCTTCATGACTTGAGAGCCAGCGATAATGGTGCCGGCCCAGCCAAGCACCGCCCACTTCCAGGCTTGCGGGCCACGCTTAATCAGAAACTCGGAAACGATCTGGCGGCTGCCGGGAGGCAGGTAGCGGGTGAAGTTAGTGATGAGATCGAGGAGATCGGTGTGGCTTCCCAAGCGGCTGGTGGCGATGGCAACCGCGAGGAGCAGAGTCGGAAAGAAAGCGAGAAAAAGATTAAAGGCGATGGCTTGCGAAAGCATGGTGCAGCGAGGAAATACTCGGGTAAGAATACGAAGGGCGCGTTTAGAGAGGGTAGCGGCCGAATTCATGCAAGAACAGTATAAACAAAGAGGCTACTAAGCAGGAGCCGGAGCGGTGCATCTTGCGAGGTGCAAGAGCGCATCGTAGACTCAGGTCGAGCCACAGGAGACATGGAAAATTCTCAGACTAAGATCACCGGTGCGAAAAGCACGCGGGCTGCGAAGCAGCTACGATCACGGGATTTTCCTTTGCTTAGGTGGATGGCAATTTTGAGCGCGTTGTTGGTTCTTGGCGCGACGCCGGTCTCGGCCGCGCAGCAATCCGCAAAACAACAGTGGAAAACGTTGCCGTTCGCCATTGTGCGGTACAACGACGATGCGCCAAAGTCGTGGAACGTTTATCGCGGAGATCGCAAAGGGATTTATCTGGTACGTTTGTGGAAACGCTACTTGCTGATCGATACGGATTCGCAGAACGCTTTTGAGATTGATCCGGAGAAGGTGAAAGCGGAAGGCGATAAGGCAGAATTGGCGGCGGCAGACATTCCGGCTGATCCGCTGGAAACTTCTGAATGGAAAACGAAAAACGCGGGGCCGGTGCTAAGACACAGATTCCGCTTCGGTAAGTCGGGAAATTTTATGGAATTGCAAATCCCGGTGTTGCCCAACGGCCGACCGGCTTATTGAACGGGCTTCCCTTGACGGTAAACGCCATAGACCCAAGGAATTCCCAGGACGCCGGGTTCGACGGCAACTTCAATCTGATCTCCGACATGAAATCGTTCGTAATCGTCAGGATCGACGGGGATGCGTTCGACTTTCTGACCGGGCCGCCAAGAAGGAACCACTAACCGGCGAGTGCCGCGCACCACACCTTTCATCAGAAATTTGCCTTGCACGCGCTCAGGAACATACGCCGGCTTGCTGGCTGAATCGAGTTTGCCATTCAGGAAAATTGCCGCGGCTAGAATCCAGGGCAGCGGAATGAAACCAGCGTAGATCCTCTTGAGAATCTCGATCTCTTGATGTTTGCGGGCGCGGCGGTCGAGAACTACTGCAATGCCCAAAGCAATGAAAAACAGAACACCGAAGAAAACCAGCATTAGATCCAAGTCTAACGGTGGATAGATTTGCGTCAGATACGGAAAAAGCAGCGAGCCGGCGAGGAAGAAAGTGGTCTGTTTGATGAGTCTTTTGCGGAACATGTATTCCGCGGCGACCGACGTAAGCCCGCAGTACGGGCATTGATCCGTGTTGCGCGTTGAACCACAGTCGAGGCAACGGGTCATGCGCTTGAGTATACCGTCAGGTCTAAGGTTGCGTTCGGGAAAGCCGGGTAATGAGCTGGAGATAAGTTTCCTGCTGTTGTTCGGGGAAAGAAACCGAAACGCCCATGCCGCGGCCTGGTTCGACGCGTTTTACAGAACAGACAACTTTGACAGGATGGTCCAGCATCAGGTTTGCCGTGAAGCCAGCGCCGATCCACAGCGGATCGACGGACTCGATGAACATGCCATTCGAACTGACGTCGCGGGTGCATGCGCGAAGCATTGCCGAGCCCCATTCGATATCCAGGCTTGCGCGGAAGTCGTAACGAGGCGCCCAGCGGCGTTCGAGCCGGCGAGAAGATGTATCTGCGATGCCCATGAAGCTGGCGAAGCCCCCTGCCTGGGTTCCCAAGCTTCGGCGCACGGGCTTTCGCGCCGATCCCACGTTTTAAGAATACTCTCACCGCAAGCACGAGACTACGACACCGGCGAGGCGTGTTTTGTTCCCAATAATGTCGCATACGCTAACAGCGAGTACTATTCGCCGCTGTTAGCGCCGGGATCTTCCGACACGCCGTCCGATGGCAGCTTCGACTTTTGCAAGCGTCTGTGAATTTCCGCCTGCAGGTAATGGCGAAGATTTTCCGGCAAGACGCCGGGAGCCGCGAGTTCACGAAGATCTGAAACGGTGAGCTCTGCGAGAAACGCGAGAACGGTGGCGAGGGTGGTGGAAGGCTGGCGAAGAAGAGCGATGCGCACGTTGTAGACGTGACTCCATTTTTCATGCTGGGCGATGGATTGCGCGACGACGGGCGCCAGCTTTTCCTTTGCGAGAACGCGAAGCACTTGCGCTTCAGTTAGATTCGGATTGGAAAGGGTGGCCTTGACCACCATCGGCTGGCCATCTGCCAGCAGTGAGCCGGCGATGCGTGCAGGCGAACGGCGGGCCAGTGTGATTTTCTGGCCGAGCGGCAACTGCGCCATTTTTGCGATCACCTGATCTTCGGCTTTGCGTTTCAGGTCTGGCCGTACTTCGGGCGAAATCGAAAATTGCACCAGGTCCATCAGATAAAGATCGCGGAGAAGCCGTAGCGCGTCGCTGCGCGGCGTGTGTGGATGAAAGGCGAGGAGTTTCTTTACAAGATAGTTTTTGAGTAGTTGGCGGCGTCTCAGAATCTCAGTCAGAAATTCGCTTGGCAAATCTTTGCGATGCAATAGCAGAGCGAGAGACGTTTCATCGAGCGCGGGATTATCAAGGATCGGGAACAGCATGTCGGGAAGGGCTTCGTGAATGAGGCGAACCAGCTCTTCACCGGTAGCGGTTTGCAAATCTGAGAAGTCCATGGAACTCACGGTGCGGCTCCTGCCCCGCTCCTGTAGAGCTGCAGGGCAATCCATGCGGCGACTTCGGCTGGCTGGACCTGTAGGGGAGTAATGATCGCGTTGGGGAGCGTGGCGCGTAAAGCGTTGTCAATGGCTCGATCGAAAAAACGCGAGCGTCCGATGGTGCCACCGGTTTTGCCAACGGGAAATGGCTCTTGGAGGAGCTTCAGCGACTGAGCGAGGCGGTAGGAGATAGCAGCGAGCTTCTCTGCAGCGCTCCTCAGAATCGACTGAGCCACGGCGTTGCCCGCGCCCGCGGCAGCAGCCACAACAGGAAAGACACGAGGGTAAACCGAGTCCGCGTTGGCGGCGGATTTCAAATCGAGTTCGGTCCAGTTCTTAACACCTAGATGCTGAAAAATTTGGCGAGTGAGTTGGTCTGACTCTCCGCTGCAGTTTCCTTCGCGAGCCGCCACGCTCGCCGAGCGGCCTATGTCGAATGCGCTGCCTTCGTCGCTGATTGCAGGACCAAAGCCGCCCTCGCGCTTGATTGAGCCCGTGGCGTCTCTGCCGATCGCTGCAGAGCCTGTGCCGACGACCAAAACGATTGCGGGGCCCGGCGGCATTGCGGCCAGGGGTAGCTCGATGTCCATGCGAACGTCGACGATAGCCATTGGAAATCGTTGCGCCAAGAATTGCCGCATCTGATCACGATTTTCCGGGAGACCCGTGCCTGCGAGTCCAGCACACAGTGCCAGGACATCAAACCTGATGCGGGTGGACTCGATTGCCGACGCACACGTTTCTTGAATTGCAGCGAATGCGGCCGGGAATCCGATGCGGGTGGGGTTCGAAGGCGGTCCCGTTGCGCGAGCAACGATCGCGCTTACTTCGTTGAGCACCACGCATTCTGTCTTTGTGCCGCCGCCGTCCAATCCCAAGACGCAGTTCATGAGAAAAGCTTACGCGAAAATGCGGTTGCTGGAATGTCGCGGAGGGTTCAAGTTTCGAAAAACCCGGCGTGGATTGGAGAATTCGGGCACGTCGCTCACGAAACGGAAACAGAATGCGGGGCAACAGTGGTCGAGACCGGAGGCACGCGAGAAAGGCAAAGAACGAGAGTGCATGGGTTAATCGTCCGGGTAAGCTTGGGCGCAGCGTGCTGCGCCCCCACACGGAGCCTCTGGCATTAACTCGGCGGCGACAGATAATTGATGTTAACTAAGTTTCTTGACGCCGAGACAAGCGGCCTCTATCCTCGACGTTCTTTGCAGGACGAGACTGTGCAGTGATAAGCGGAAATGCGCATACATCCGGTTGATCTCGCTATCGTGGTCGTCTATCTGCTTGGAGTAACGGCGCTGGGCCTATGGTTCCGGCGTGGACAGCGCGATGTTCGCGACTACTTTCTGGGCGGACGAAGTGCGCCATGGTGGGCATTGGCGTTGTCGATTGTGGCCACAGAGACTTCGACACTCACAATTATCGGAACGCCGGCAATTTCGTATTCGACCAACCTAACCTTCATTCAATTGGTGTTCGGATATCTGGTGGGCCGAGTTCTGATCGTACTGTTGTTCTTGCCTGGATACTTTCGCGGAGAAATGTTCACTGCCTATGCGCTGATCGAAAAACGATTTGGGACCAGGATGCGGGCCGTCGCAGCGTCAACTTTTCTGGTGACGCGGGCAGTTGCGGAAGGTGTGCGCATTTCGGCGATTGCGCTGGTAATCAGCGTAGTTTTGGGGACGTCGGAGCAACTTGCCGTGGTGATCGTAATCGCGCTGACCATTCTTTATACGTTCGAAGGGGGCATGAAAGCGGTGATCTGGACCGACGTGGCGCAGTTATTGTTGTACCTGACCGGCAGTGCGGCGACGTTGGGATTTCTGCTGCATTCGATTCCCGGCGGCTGGAACGAAGTGAGCCACGTCGCGGCGGCTTCCGGCAACAAGCTACAATTTCTCGATTTCTCGATGCATCTCGCAACTAAATACACGTTTTGGTCAGGGGTGATTGGTGGCGCGTTCCTTACTATGGCGAGCCATGGAACGGACCAGACAATCGTACAGCGACTGCTGGCGGCCCGGAACGAAAAGGACGGCCGCAAGGCGCTGCTGGCAAGTGGCATCGTGATCTTGATTCAGTTTGCGCTGTTCCTGCTGGTCGGAGTATTACTCTTCGTTTTCTCGCAGCACACGCCGTTGCTCGCGGCGGGAGAGCGTCCCGATCGAATTCTTCCGCTGTTTCTGGTGCGCAAGATGCCGGTGGGACTGGCGGGAATGCTGCTCGCTTCGATTATTGCGGTGGCGATGTCAAACGCCAGCGGCTCGCTGAATTCTTTGGCGGCGTCAAGCATATTGGATTTTTCCGGGGCGGCGGGACACCGACAAGATCCGCAAAAGTTACTTAGACTTTCGCGGCGGATGACATTTTTTTGGGGTGTGGTGTTGATGGCGTTTGGATTTGTGCCGTGGGGCTCGCTGCTTGAAACCGGTTTGACCGTTGCATCGTTTCCACTAGGAAGTTTGCTCGGATTATTTTTATTGGGAACGATTGACCGTCGCGCAAACTCGACCGGAGCGCTGACCGGAATGTTCTGCGGGCTTGCGGCCATCATTGCCGTGTGGAAATTATCGAGCGTCGCCTACACTTGGTACGTTCTGATCGGCGCCTGCGTAACGTTTTCTGTTGGTGCTCTGGTGAGTCGAGTTTTCGGCGGTAATGGAGCAATGGCGGTAATTGCGGTTCAGGGGAAAGAATGAGCGCGGCAGCAAGCGGCAAACGTTTGGAACTGGTCCGAGGGCTTGGCCCGTGGGCTTCGGCGGCGATTGTCGTCGGCACGATGATCGGAACAGGCATTTTCCTGAAGCCAGCGGAGATGGCGCGCGAGGGACGGTTCGTCTCAGTAGTGTTCGCCGCGTGGGTCGTCGGCGCGGTGCTCTCGATGTTCGGTGCGCTTTCGTTTGCAGAGTTGGGCGCGGCGATTCCAGAAGCGGGCGGCGAATATGCGTATTTGCGGCGCGCTTTTGGGCCGCAGTGGGGATTCATGTTCGGCTGGATGCATTCCATTGTCGGACGGCCATCTTCGATGGCATCGATCGCAGCCGGCATCGCACGATTCGCGAGTTTTTTGATTCCGGCGGTGGCAGCGCCGATTTTTACGTTGCACCTGCCGGCATTCGCCGAACTGAAGCCATATGATTTTGTGTTTACGTGGGCGCAGCCTGTGGCGGTCTTGTGGCTGGCGATCATGACCATCGTGAATTATTTGGGAGTGCGACTGGGTGGAGCAGTGCAAGTGGTTTTGACGCTGGTCAAGATTCTTTCGGTGCTGGTGGTCATTGGAGTCGCGTTTTTTTCGGGGGCAGGTTCGCCGCATCCGGCTGATCCAGTGTGGCCGTCTGCGCTGGACAGCGGAATTCTGACGGCATTTCTAGCTGCGTTGGCGGCGGCTCTGTGGGCTTACGACGGCTGGGAAGATTTGAACTTGGTGGGATCTGAAGTTGAGAATCCGCAGAAGAATTTCCCGCGTGCACTCCTGGGCGGAGTGGCGCTGGTGGCGGCAATTTATCTGCTCTTCAGCGCGGCCTGCTTGCGCGTTCTGCCATTCGACGCGGTTGCGAATTCTTCACATATTGCGTCGGACGTCGTGGAACGGATCGCCGGTCACGGCGCTGCTTACTGGATGACACTGGCAATGGTGATTTCGGCGATTGGTTCGCTCAATTCGTCGGTGTTAAGCGGAGCCAGAGTTCCGTATGCTATGGCGCGCGACGGAATATTTTTCAAAATCGCCGACGGCATACACCCGAAATTTCTGACGCCGGCACGGGCATTGATTTTTCAGGGAGTCCTTGCGGGCCTGATGGCGCTTACCGGAACATTCGAAGAGCTGACAAACTTATTTATTTTTGCCGCATGGATTTTCTATGGGCTGGCGGTAGTGGCTCTATTCCGGTTACGCAAGACCGAGCCGGAAATGACGCGTCCCTATCGCTGCTGGGGTTATCCCTGGGTGCCGGGAATCTTTGTGAGTGGAGCGCTTGCGCTTACGTTGAACATTTTGATTGACCGCCCGGTACGGTCGGGCATTGGTTTACTGCTGATCGCAGCAGGTTTGCCGTTTTATCGATATTGGAACCGGTCAGTTTCAGCTGCCAGAGCCTTGCCGGGCGTCTAATCGCCGAGAAGCAAAATAGTGCACCGGCCAGCCACCAGCCAACAGCGCCATTGCGGGAAAGATGACCCACGCGGAAAGCCCCACGAAAAATGCCGGAATAGTGATGTTGTGGGCGTCGTAGTCATCGAGGATCAGCGCCAGAGGAAGGCCAATCACGAAAAAGGCGACGTAGGGGAAAACTGGAAAAACGATCGAAGAGAAAACCGCATGGGATCGCCCGCCGGCACGACTGGACAAATACGCTGCCAGCGCGCCGATGAACGGCAAGAAAACCAGCCAGGAAACGTAGACGACTACGAGTGGCGTCATACGAAGCCGACCACCGGGCATCGGAGTAACCCAGGGCTTGGGACCGAAGAGCTCGATAACCGCGAGAAGAACCATCGAGAGCGAAAGGGTCAGGAATGCGGGGAACCAGAATTGCGTCACGCGTTTGTTCATGATCTTCTCCTTATTTCGCGATGATTCGATTTTTCGTTTCAGGTCGTGCCAATCGCCAACATCGGCCAGTGCGCAGCGTACGGCCGCTTGTTCCGAAAGACCTGCATCGAGCAAAGATTGATAGTTTTCTTCAAGATGATTTGTCAGTTCATCAAAAACTTGAGCTGCGTTGTTCTCTTCCAACGCCAGACCTGCAAGCCGCTCTTGAACGACGTTCCGCCACTCAGGCATTGGAAACCTTGTTGAGGCGGCGTAGAGCGCTGAAAAGTTCCAACCATTCGGCGCGAAGCGGCTGAAGCTTCTTCCTTCCGTGCGGTGTGAGACGATAGCAACGACGGCGGCGACCGTTGGAACTTGTTTCCCAGGTTCCCCGAATCCATCGCCGCTGCTCCATGCGATAAAGCATCGGGTACAAAGCAGCAAGGCTAAAACTCAAAGCGCCTTTGGTTTGCGCTTCGATGCGGCGGGACAACTCGTAACCGTGCAACGGACCCTCCTCCAAAACGCTGAGGATGGCAAGTTCGGCGGTGCCTTTCTTAATGCCTGTACCGATCATCAGTCGCTCCCTTATGTGTAAGAGTCTTATATATTGGAATGATAGTGTCAACTGGACTCTGGTACAGGTGTGATCGAAGTTTGCTGTTGAGTGGCTGTAGAGAATTAGAAGCCGCGATGCGCGCAAAGAGTTGGGACTACACCGACGCGGCGTGTTTTGCCGCGGCGATTGGCTCGATCGCAGCTTCCGCTTCCCTGCTCACATCGATGGCAGGGTGCAGCAACTTGGCAAGAATTTCGAGGCCGACTACTAGACGAGGACCGGGGCGCGAGAAATAGCTGCTGGCATCGAGCGCGTAAACACGTCCGTTTCGAACGGCAGGGATGTCTTGCCACATCATCGAGCGTGACGCGGAAGGAAGGACGGCTCGGCTCGCCAAAAACGTCATGGCCTCCCACGAAGTTAATCATTCCCGGAACCCAGTGGCCGCCAACGTAAATTGGCTGGAGCCATTCGAGGAAGGCGACGGCCGGGCGATCGGCGCCTTGTTGTTTGTCGTCTGCGAACTGTATTTCTTGTTCGAGCACGCCGAGTTTTTCGCCAATGGATTCGATCAGCTTCTCGGCGGCATGGGGGTGGAAGGTTTGTTCGCCGACCAAGAGAATGTCGCGCCAGACGTCGCCGAGATCAAGCGGATTGAGGGATAGCACTTCAGGTTTCGATTCGAAATTTGCGAGAACACTTGCGAGATCTTCCGGCGATGCGGCGCAGACGTGGCATAGATCCTGGGTCACGATGAGATCAGGCGAAAGGCTGCGCAGGGCTTCGGCGTCGACGAAATAAACGCTCTCGCCGCGGGCGCTGAATTCACGCACCAAGCGATCAATTTCGGATGGCGAAGCGTCTTTCGGGATGCGGGAGTGAATGACGACGGTTTTCGAACGAGCGGCCTGGGGGAAGTCACATTCGTGGCTAACGCCGACAACTTGCTGGTCGAGACCGAGAGCGAACAAAATTTCCGTGGCGGACGGAAGCAGCGAAACTATGCGCATGGGAGCCATTCGCGGACTTTATCACAAGGCTTTGCAGCGAGCTATTTCGAACTATTTATAGAGGAGATAGTGGCGGCGCGTTTTGTCGTAATCGGCCAAACTGGATTGCCAACTTGCGACGATGTCCGCGGCGGATGTGCCGTCTTTTAATTTCTGAACGGTATCGGAGTTGCCCAATAGAACGATCGTTTTCGAAGCGTCAAAGTTTTGCGGATAGATCTTTTGCAGCAAGGCTGCGATTTCCAGGCCCATGCTCATCGCGCGGACAGCCGCCCGATCGCCGACGCGGATGCCAACGCCGCCGCAGCGCCTTCCGGCATACAAACCGCTGACGGGAATAAAAGGTTGTGTGCCAAATTTCAGTCCGGGCAAATGCGTGGCGTTCAACGCAGAGGAAATTTTTTCGCCATCCATCCACGGCGCGCCGAATTCTTCGAAGGGTGCTTCCGTCCCTCGCCCCACCGAGACGCCGGCGTTCTGCAGAATCTCGAGGCCCGGATAGACGATTGAGCCTTTTATTGTGCGCAGATTCGGGGAAGGCGGAATCCAGCGTATACCGGTACTTTCAAAGAAATAGTTGCGATGCCAGTTCTTCATGGCGATGACGTGCAGGTCCGCGTTGATGTGATTTTCTGAATTGAAGAATTGTGCGAGTTCGCCGATGGTGAGGCCGTAACGAACCGGTATTGGGTAGTAGCCCACAAAGTCTGTCTTGTCTGAATCAAGGATTGGCCCCTCGATGATTTCTCCGCCCAGGGGATTGGGGCGATCAAGAACGTAGAAGGCTATGTGGTGTTTCGCGGCTTCTTCCATGGCGTAGGCCAGGGTCACGGTGTAAGTGTAAAAGCGCACTCCGGCGTCCTGAATATCGAAGACTAGAGTGTCCACTCCTTTTAACATTTCGTCCGTGGGGCGTAGTGTTTCGCCATAGAGTGTGAAGACGTGCAGACCTGTCGAAGGATCCTTTGTGGACGAAAGCCGTTCGTCCAGCTGGCCGCCCAAGCCGTGTTCAGGACTAAAGATCGCCACGACCTGCACGCCGGGAGCGTGCGCGAGTAAGTCGATTGTGGATTTGCCCTGCGAGTCGAGGCCGGTATGATTGGTGATGATGCCGATATGCTTTCCGCGCAGTGACGCAAATTTTTGCGATTCGAGAACGTCGAGTCCGGTCTGGACGCGTCCAGCACGCGAATTTGATCTGTGGCTCGCGTGTTTGGTAGTTGCGGATTGTGCCGCGGCAGAACAAGCGGGTATACCCGCGAAGATAATCAAGCCGAGGGCACAACGGAAGGCACGACGAGAGGCGGGGATGCGGGTCGGCAAGATTTCCTCCTGGTTACTGTAGATTGCAATGATATTCTGGAACGCTCTGTGGTGAATCGCGTTGTCGCACTGAGTTGCGTGTGTTATCAACAGGAAGAAGCAGGGCGTGCCTCGCGAGATTCCGAGCGATTCGGGAGAATCGATGCTGATGAAACGCCGTGTCTTGTTGTGTCTGCTTCTGTTGCCGTTCCTGTTCCTTATGGCCAGCAAATTACGTAGCCAGAGCCGCGCTGCCGCGGCAAAACAATCGAAACCTGCGCCGCAAAGCAAATCTGCAGGCGCGTTGCGCGCTTTATCTACGGCGCAGCGCCACTGGGTAGACGACAAGCTGCGAAGCATGACGCTCGACGAAAAGATCGGCCAGCTACTGTTCCCAACGTATCACGGAACATTTACCTCGACGGATTCGCCTGCTTACCAGCAAATGCTGCACGACGTGAATGATATTCATGCCGGCGGATTTATTCTGGTTACGCGCCTGACGCCTCTGGGAATTGAAAAGAGCCAGACCTATCCCACTGCAGTCTTGAGCAATCAATTGCAGTCCAAAACGAAATTGCCACTCCTGATTGGAGCGGACTTTGAACGCGGTTCCGCAATGCGGCTCGACGAAGGCACTTCATTCCCAACGCAAATGGCGATCGCGGCGGGTGGGGATCCGCGCGATGCCTACACGATGGGAAAGATTACAGCGCTCGAGGCCCGTCAGGCCGGCGTGCAGTGGATTTATGCTCCGGTGGCCGACGTCAACAACAATCCCGGGAATCCGATCATCAATACCCGATCGTTCGGTGAAGACGCTGCTCGCGTTTCGGAATTTGTTTCTGCCTACGTGCGCGGAGTGGAAGAGAATGGCGGTCTGGCTACGGCGAAACATTTTCCGGGGCACGGCGACACTGCTGCCGATTCACACATCGATCTGCCGGTAATTCGCGCGGATCGCGCGCGCCTGGAATCGCTCGAACTACTTCCCTTTCGCGCTGCGATTGCGGCTGGCGCTGGCAGCGTGATGACCGGACATTTGAGTGTGCCGGCGCTGGAGCCGGACCCCAATACGCCTGCAACTTTATCTTCGAACATTTTGAATGGAGTTTTGCGCCACGATCTTGGGTTTGAGGGCTTGGTGGTCACGGATGCGATGGATATGGGCGGTATTACGGTTCGCTTCGCGCCGGGTGAAGCTGCGGTGCGCGCCGTCTTGGCGGGCGCTGATTGCTTGCTGATGCCACCGGTTCCAGACGCAGCATACCAGTCGCTGCAACATGCAGTTAAAACTGGCCGCATTACGCGGGAGCGACTCGACGAGTCCGTCCGGCGAATACTAGAAGCAAAAGCGCGGCTCGGGCTCAACAAGAATCGACTGGTGGACGTTAATGACATCAATGCGCATTTTGCGGAAACTGTTTGGCAAAAACAGGCGCAGGACATTTCTGACCGGGGAATTACCTTACTGCGCGACACCGCACACCGCTTGCCGCTGGACGCCACCAAGCCCGCGCGTGCGCTGTTACTCGCGTTTTATGCTGATCCGGAGCCTACACCCGGGGAAGATCTGGAGCGCGAACTACGCCGACGATTTGATTCGATGACTGTATTGCGCGCGGATACCCGATTTCGTGACGCGGCGAATCTGAAGCTTCCTTCACCTGATTCGTATGATGTGGCAATTGTGGCGCTGTTCGTGCGGGTCAGCGACCGCAAGGGAAATGTGGATGTTCCGGCGGAGCAGGCCGCATTTGCACAGCTGGTTTACAAATCAGGAAAACCAGTCGTGACGCTGGCGTTTGGCAGCCCGTATTTAATTGAAGGCTTTCCGCAAGCGGAAACGTGGTTGGGCGCGTTTGGTATCAGCGATGTGGCACAGATTTCCATGGCTCGTGCGCTGTTCGGCGAAATTCCGTTACGCGGACACTTGCCCGTTACCATTCCAGGCGTGCCGTTAAAAGCCGGTTTCGGAATAGAAATGCCTGCCGATGCCATGAAACTGCAGGCGATGGATGTGCGCAGTGAAGCGCAACTGCAGCCGGCGTTTGATGTAGTCGAAGCAGCGATTAAGGACAAGGCGTTTCCCGGGGCTACGCTGGCCGTCGGCTACCGAGGCAACGTTTCGCTGCATGCTTTCGGCAAACAAACCTATGAAGTCAAGTCTCCCAATATTGCAATCGACACGATGTACGACATTGCTTCGCTGACTAAAGTGGTGGCAACCACAACACTCGTTGCGAAACTTGCCGAGGGCGACTTTCCGGTTCGGTTGGATCTGGATGCGCCTGTCGAGCGATATCTCCCGGAATGGGCCAGTGGTCCGCAGCCTGAATGGCGCCACCGCGTAACGGTTCGCCATTTGCTTACACACACATCTGGGCTGCCAGCGTTTAAGGAATATTGGCGGACGACGAGTGCCGAGGCGACCGCGAAGCGGTCGATATCGAAACAACAGACGCTCGACAAGATATTTGCGGAGCCTCTGGAGTACGAGCCGGGCACGAAAGAAATCTATTCGGACCTGGGAATTATTTTGATGGCGGAAATCATCGAGCGGTTGACGGGACAGACGCTCGATGGGCTGGCGCGCGAGTATATTTTCTCGCCGTTAGCGATGTCCAACACGATGTACAAGCCGCCCAAAAAGACTTGGCCGGCGATTGCGCCAACGGAAATCGACACCCAGTATCGGCATCGCTTGATTCAGGGTGAAGTTCACGATGAGAACGCGGCGGCAATCGGCGGCGTTTCTGGTCATGCAGGCGTATTTAGCACTGCGCCGGATCTGGCTGCGTTTTGCCAGATGCTGCTGAACGGCGGTGTCTATGCTCACCAGCGGATTTTACGGCGCGAAACAATCTCTGAATTCACCGAAGCGCAGAAGCTTTCCGCTGGTACCCGAACACTAGGATGGGCGGTTCCGACCGAGGGCGGTTCGAGCGGCCACTTTATGAGCCCCCACACATTTGGCCACACGGGTTTTACTGGCACATCAATTTGGATCGATCCAGATCGGCAACTGTTTGTGGTATTTCTCACCAACCGAGTGCATCCGACCCGCGAAAACCAAAAATTGGCGAAGGTTCGCCCCGCACTGCACGATGCGGTGATGCAATCGCTGGGTTTGGCGACGCCTGTAACTTCGACCAAGTAGTAGCGATTGCTGCTTCAAGCCGCAAGCAAGGTAACTGGCTAGCGAAAGAGTACGCTTTCGGTTAGATCCTTGGCGGCCATCCGTACGCTTTCGAGTTTTCCCAGGTCGCGCCAGTAATACTTGTCGGCGCGGAAGGCGGAAATCTTTTCGCCCTGGCGCGCGAGACGCAAATAGCTGTCGATGATGGAAAAGGCGCCGTCCTCAGTCGTCAAAGCGAGGAGGCGCGGAGAGATTACGTGAAGGCCGCAAAATGCCAATGGCTCAACTTGTCGCGATGGACGCACAATTTCCTCGTCCCGTTCGCGCCCTGCAATTCGCCCGCACAGTATGCCATGCTCGTTGAATAACAGTTGCCGGGAACTCTGCCGTTTCTGAACGGCGATGCTGACCAACGACTGACTTTCCATGTGTGACCGCAACATCGCCGCAAGATCAATCGAACTTAGGACGTCAACATTGTGCAACAGAAAGGCTTCTTCGCCATTTCCGGAACTTTCTCTAAAGAACCAAGCGGCTTTTTTTAGCCCTCCGCCAGTGTCCAGCAAAACATCTTCCCGGGAAAGTTCAATGCGCATTCGGAAATTATCATTGGCTTTAAGATAGGCGATCACCATGTCGGAAAAGTGATGGACGTTGACGATTGCTTCGCTCACGCCAAATGATTTCAAGCGAGTGAGCGTAATCTCAAGCAGGGTGCGCCCGGCGACCTCCACCAGGGCTTTGGGACGGTCATCGGTCAGAGGACGAAGACGCGTACCCAAGCCCGCCGCTAAGACCATCGCTTTCATGCGGGGACACACGCAATGCTAGCGATGGCGAGCCGCCCTGCTCGCGCTGGCAGGCTCGAAATGGCGACTGCCTGCAGGAAGCTTGATGCTGCAGTTTTGAGCAAATCAATCTGCATCCATCTCACCGCGAAGATTTCGCCAGAGCCGTTTCGTTCTCCAGCGCTTCCAGGCCCATATGACGGACAACAACTTGCACACCTTTGCGCGCACGGAGACGCTTTGCCAGTTGCTCCGCCAGAAAAACCGAACGATGCTGGCCGCCGGTACAGCCGAACGACACCATCAAATTCTTAAATCCCCGCTCCTGGTAACTGTTCACGCTGGCGTCAATCAGTGACATCACGCCGGCGAGAAATTGGTGCACGCTTTCCTGTTGGTTCAGGTAGTCGATTACCGGCTGATCCCTGCCCGTCAACGTCTTGAAGCGTTCTTCGCGCCCAGGATTCGGGAGGTTACGCCCGTCGAAAACAAATCCACCGCCATTCCCCGACTCATCTTTCGGCAGGCCCTTGTGAAACGAAAAACTGAAAATGCGTACGATTAACTGGTCTGCCTCGCCTGCCAGTCCCAGCAGTTTTTCCGAGGCTAGCATGTTTTTGAAGGCATCCATCAGCGTTGGTAGTTGAACGGGAAGTTCCACGTTATGCGCCAGCCATCGCAGATTTTTCAGCGCAAACGGAACGCTTTGCAAAAAGTGAGCTTTCCTCTCGTAAAAGCCGCGGAAACCGTAGGCGCCGAGGGCTTGCATGATGCGCACATAAACGTACGCGTAGTAATGGTGGAGAAATTCGTTGCGCTCCATTCTTGCGTAACCATTCAGAGCGTCGAGATAGTGCTCAAGAAGATGCTGGCGCAACGCGGGCGGCAAATCAGCCTTGGCGTCGAAGAGCATGGACGCAATGTCATATTGCAAAGCGCCTTTGCGTCCGCCCTGGTAATCCACGAAATATGGATTCCCGCGGCGCAGCATCACATTGCGGGACTGAAAATCGCGATACAGAAAATAATCGCAATTGGCGCTGAGTAGGAAGTCGGTCAATTTGCCAAAATCATTCTCCAGCGCAGACTCACTGAAAGGAATCCCAGCGAGACGTAGAAAATAATATTTGAAATAGTTGAGATCCCAGGTGATCGATTGCCGGTCGAAACTGCCGCAGGGATAGCACACGCTGTAATCGAGGTCGCGCCCCGCTTGCACCTGAAAACGGGGCAACGTCGCTACAACATTTTCGTACGCGCTGACGAGCTGCGGCGCAATTTGTTCATTGCTGCGATTCCTGGAGAGAAATTCAAATAGCGTGGTGTCGCCGAGGTCTTCTTCGAGATACGCACCCTGATTCAGATCTTCGCCATAAATTTCCGGAACCGGCAGGCCATGCTTGCGAAAATGTTTGGAAAAAGACAGGAATGCAGCATTTTCTTCGCGCACTCCATAGAGGATACCGATAGCGCTGGCCTTTTCGTTTGCCAGCCGAACGATCTTGCGTCCCGACCCGCCCAGTTCGCCCTGCAGCGGTACCACCAAGTCTGGGAGCGAATGAAAGTACTCTTCGAAAAACTTTTTTAGCAAATCCATGGATTCGATTCCCAATAATGCCGTATTGGCAAAGCGGCTGAGCGCTCGGCTATTCTAGAATAGCCGATTAGCGCGCAGGGCACGATACGTCAAGCGCTTTGGTGTCTATCGAATTAGTCTCAATCGCCAGCGGTTTCCGCTTGGTGCGTAGTAACACCCTGGCTTCATCAGTTCCCTTCCGTGCAACGGAGTGTCCGACCGTTTTGCCGAACGTATATAATGCGTTAGTGAGTCCTAGCCCAAAAAAACTTCTGCCTATCGAAGAGCGCCTCACCGAGAAACGAAATCCCAATTCGATGGATATAGACCGCTTCTCGGCGGAAGAAATTGTTCGCTTGATGAACCAAGAAGACAGCAAAATCGCCGCGGCTGTGGCGCGGGAAATTCCCGCAATTGCGCGAGCGGTGGATGCGATCGTAATCGGAATGCGAAATGGCGGCCGGCTTTTCTATGTCGGCGCGGGCTCGAGCGGTCGCCTGGGGGTGCTGGATGCGGCGGAATGCGCGCCCACCTTCGGTACGTCTCGCAAGCAGGTTCAGGCGTTGATTGCGGGCGGGAAACGCGCAGTGACCAGCGCGGTCGAGGGCGCGGAAGATTCGACGAGAAACGGCGAGCGAGATGTAAGCGCAAAGCAGTTGACCCAGAATGATGTAGTGGTTGGCGTTGCTGCGAGCGGCTCAACGCCTTATGTGTTGGGTGCGTTAAAACATGCGCGAAGGCGCAAAGCCACGACGGTCGCCGTAACCGCCAATCGCAACATGCCGGTGGCGCGATTGGCAGAGATTTTGATCGCTCCAGAAGTGGGCCCAGAAGTTCTGACAGGTTCGACACGCTTAAAAGCGGGAACCGCGCAAAAAATGGTGCTGAACATGCTCTCAACCGCTGCGATGGTACGCCTCGGACATGCCTATGAAAACCTAATGATCGATTTGCTGAGCACAAACGAGAAGCTTTCTGACCGTTCGCTACGAATTCTAGTCGAGGCCAGCGGCAAAAGTGTGCCGGTCACAAGACACGCACTGCGGAAATCTGGACACAACTTGCGCGTGGCACTGGTGATGCTGAAATTGAATGTAGATGTGGCAAAGGCAAAGCAACTTCTTAAGTCTGCCGGCGGCAATCTGCGCCGTGCCCTGGGAGAATCTTAGCGAGCAGTAAATTCGACGAATTCTACTTCGTCATGACAAGCGCTCATGGATAAATTTGTCATCACCGGCGGAACTCCGCTTCACGGCACTGTCGAAATCAGCGGCGCCAAGAATTCCGCGCTTCCCGCTATGGCGGCATCGCTTCTGACCGCTGACCGCGTTGCGCTGCACAACGTCGCGAAGGTGCGAGACATTATTACCATGGGTAAGCTGCTCGCCTATATGGGCGTCTCCGTAACGACCAGCGAATTCCCCGCGGCAAACTACGCTTTTCAGGCGCACACCATCAGCGATGCCGTCGCGCCATACGAACTCGTCAAGACCATGCGCGCTTCCATTCTTACGCTGGGCCCAACGCTGGCGCGTACCGGGCTTGCCAGAATTTCGCTTCCCGGCGGATGCGCCATCGGCGCGCGTCCAGTGGATCTGCATTTGAGCGCTCTGGAAAAAATGGGCGCGGAAATTGTGACCTCGCACGGTTACATCGAGGCGCGAGCACCTCAAGGCGGGCGGTTAAAAGGGGCTCACATCGTATTCAAAAAAATCACGGTAACCGGCACTGAAAATATTTTGATGGCTGCTGCTCTCGCCGAGGGCCAAACGATCCTGGAAAATTCCGCGTGCGAGCCGGAAGTGACCGACCTGATCGCCCTGCTCCGCAAAATGGGTGCAAAGGTATCTGGCGATGAAACGCCGACTCTGCATATTCAAGGAGTCTCTTCGCTGCATGGCGCGGAACATTCCGTCATCGCAGACCGCATCGAGGCCGGCACATTCTTGGTCGCCGGCGCCATCACCAACGGCGATCTCTCTGTCACCAACTGCGAACCGCGACACCTGGGCGCGATCATCAGCAAATTGCGCGACGCCGGAGTATCCATCGAAGACGCGGGATCCGGCAGCTTGCGCGTTCGTGGCGCTAAAAGACTGGTTGCGGCAGATCTGACGACCGAGGAATATCCGGGCTTTGCTACTGACATGCAGGCCCAGTACATGGCCTTGGCCACGCAGTCCGAAGGTGCATCCACCATCACGGAAACTATTTTTGAGAATCGCTATCTGCATGCCAGCGAGATGATCCGCATGGGTGCGCATATTTCGATTGATGGCCGCCGCGCCATCGTACGCGGCCCCACACAACTCAGCGGGACGACAGTGCAGGCTTCAGATCTTCGCGCCAGCGCTAGTCTGGTCCTAGCGGCTCTTGTGGCCAATGGAGAAACTACCATCGAGCGCGTTTATCACATCGATCGCGGCTATGAACGCATTGTCGAAAAGCTGAGCGCTGTAGGCGCCAACATTACTCGCGTGCACACACCTTCCAGCTAGGCTTCGCGCCTGCCGATCTAATTTCGTGCGCCATCCTCAGCCGCTTTTACAAAACTTCCTCGAGTGTAAAGATCCTCTCATGGGGATAATATGTCTTAGTAGAGAGACTGTGTCGTTCTTGCTTAGCACGGGAGGTTTCTATCAATTTTCCTATTAAAACCGTGGTATGCATCGTTGCTTTTCTTTTTCTTGCCACGGGAGCGCTGGCACAGATGGGCGGATCCAGCTCCACTTCGAGCAGCAGCGGTTCGGCCAGCCGGACCATCGGCAGGGATACTTCACCGCTCAACCCTGGGCACTCTCTGGAAATTATCAAGCCGCCGGTTCCGGCTGAGGAAAAGGCCTACAAGGCCTTTCAGAAATTCCAAGCCATGTCCAATGAGGATCTCGCAAAAAAAATACAAGCTGGCGAAGATTTCCTGAAGAAGTATCCATCCACCAGCTATTCAACGCCGGTTTATTCGTTTCTGACCGCTGCTTATATACAGACCGGCGCCGTTGACAAGGGTCTGGCCGCTGGTGAAAAAGATCTGCAATTGAATCCGCGGGATTTTCGGACTATGGCGGCGATGAGCCAGGCGATTTCGCGGACAGTAACTGCGACAACGACCGATTCAGCGACTCAGCTTACTAAAGCTGATTCCTATGGCAAGAACGCTATTCAAGGTATTGCGACGTTGGCCAAGCCGGAAGGGATGTCCGATGCGAATTTCACGGAATTAAAAAAACAAACCCTGGCAATGGCGCATGGCAGTCTTGGGCTGGTCCAAGTACACAAAAATGAATTCGAAGCGGCTATTCCAGAATTGGAACAGGCCGTCGCCCTTGGATCAAACGAGGATCCGACCAACTATTATGTACTTGGGGTGGCTAATCAAAACGCTGGGCATTTCGAGAAAGCAGTGGTTGCATTTGAAAAATGCGCCGCAGTGAAAAGTAATCTGCAGCGCACATGTACAACCGGTGCGGAGCAGTCTAAAAAAGAGGCCGCTCAACGATCGCCGAAGTAAGGACTGGGGTTCTTGCGCACTCGCCGAGCTCTGCTACAATCAACGGCATCTTTCGCATACCCATGCGCGGCGCCAACGAGCCGCAATCGCCATCCGGAAAAGGGTGAAATCATGTCCAACGTTCAGCTTCTTGAAAAGATCGACGTCGCCATCGCTGAGAAAAATCTACTGAAGCATCCTTTCTACCAGGATTGGCAAGCCGGCAAACTTTCCCGCGAATCGCTGCAGCTGTATGCGGCGCAGTACTATCGTCACGTGGAAGCTTTCCCGCAACATTTGCGCGTATTGGCAAGCCGCTCCGACGTTTCGCTCAAGCCGATCATCCTCGAAAACCTTGCGGAAGAGGAAAATCCGGAGCGTTCGCATCCGCAGCTGTGGCGCGATTTCGCCGCGGCTCTCGGCGTAAGTGAAGACGACATCATTGGTGCGCCTTCCCTTCCCGGCACGCAAAACGTGGTTCACACCTTTCGCGACATTTGTGCCAACCGTACCGTGCCAGAAGCCGTGGCCGCACTCTATGCTTACGAATCGCAAGTTCCCGAAATTGCCAGTACCAAGATTGCGGGCCTTAATCGCTTCTATGGAATCAACGACAGCAAAGGCACCGCGTATTTTTCCGTGCACGAAGAGGCAGACAAGGCGCATCGTGCGGCGTGGCGCAACTGGCTCATTGAAAACGCGAGCGGCGATGAAGCGCAAATTCTCGCGTCCACGCGTGACGCCTTGAACGCATTGTGGGGGGCGCTAGACGCAGTACACAGCGGCTCCTGCTCCCGGAATTAATCGAATCGAATTTCTCTTCAGCCTGGACGGGAAAACCAAATATTCAAACAAACAAGGCCTCTGGTTTTCCTGAGGCCCTTTTCACTTTAAAAGCAATCTTGAATTTACTCAGCCGCGGCGGAACTTGAGCCATCGCCACCGGCGCTGGCTGCAGTTTCTTTCTTCTGCGCCTTCTCGCGGGCTTCCTTGATGAGAGCTTTGCGCGAAAGCCGGACTTTGTTGCCTTCGATCGAAAGCACCTTGACCAGGACTTGGTCGCCGAGCTTCAGTTCGTCGCTCCGCCAGACGGACAACTTTGCCGAGATACGTCTTGCCGATTTCTGCACTGGCAGTAACATCGCGCACCATCTGCAAGGCCGCGTCGCCGCCGGAGCCGCTGGTCGCAAAGATGTGCACCGTGCCATCTTCATGCACGTCAATCTTCACGCCGGTGGCTTCGATGATGGACTTGATCTTCTTGCCGCCCGGTCCAATCAGGTCGCGAATCTTGTCTGTTGGAATAGACAATTTGAACAAGCGCGGTGCGTACGCGGAAATCACCGTGCGTGCTTCGCTAAGCGTCGCGTCCATGATGTCCAGAATCTCCAGGCGGGCTTTCTTCGCCTGCGCCAGAGCCTCGCGCATCATCGGGATGCTGATGCCGCCGACTTTGATGTCCATCTGAAGCGCGGTAATTCCGCTGCGCGTTCCGGCAACTTTGAAGTCCATGTCGCCGTAGTGATCTTCCGCGCCCGCAATGTCGGTCATGACCGCGTACTTGCCGTTGTCACCGACGACCAAGCCCATCGCGATACCGGCGCAAGGGGACTTGAGCGGAACGCCCGCATCCATCATCGCGAGCGAACCGCCGCAGACCGTGGCCATGGAGGACGAGCCGTTGGATTCAAGAATGTCGCTAACCAACCGCATGGCGTACGGGAATTCTGTTTCCGGTGGCAGCAAGCTAACCAGAGCTCGCTCGGCTAATGCACCGTGACCGATTTCGCGGCGGCCCGGCCCGCGTACCGGCTTCACTTCGCCAACGCTGAACGGCGGAAAATTGTAGTGCAGCATAAAACGCTTGTGCTGATCCTGCGCGAACAGCAGATCCAGCCGTTGCTGATCTTCTTTTGTGCCCAAGGTAAGAGTGGCCAAGGCCTGCGTTTCACCGCGTGTAAACAACGCCGAGCCGTGCACGCGAGGCAGCAAGCCAACTTCGCATGTGATTTTGCGGATTTTGTCGAACGGACGCCCGTCCGGACGCCGTTTTGCGTTCAAGATTTCATCGCGGAAAATATCTTCCTTCAGTTTGTCGAAGGCCCGCTTGGTCAACTTCAGTTTCTCTTCGTCTTCTTCTGGAATGGTTTCGACAATCTTGGCTTTCAATTCATCGATAAGGTGATAGCTTTCTTTCTTTGGATGCTTTTCCGTGTCCAGCGCATCCTTCAACTCCGCGCCGTAAGTCTTCTTCAGCGAATTGTAAATGCTCTGGTCGAACGGCCACGGCGCCACATCCACCTTCTTCGGCTTCAATTGCGCGTGCAGTTCCTTGATCGCGGCCACAATCTTTTTCACTTGTGCGTGGCCAAATTCCAGCGCTTCCACAACAGTTTCTTCGGATACTTCAAGTGCGCCTGACTCCACCATCATGATGGCCTCGTCGCTGCCCGCAATCACAATGTTGATGAGGCTGGTTTTCTGCTCGGCAACGGTTGGGTTAGGAACCAGTTGGCCATTGACCAGGCCCACGCGAACCGCCGCGATCGGCGTCGGAAACGGCAGGTCGCTGCAATAAGCCGCAGCGGCCGCGCCGGTAACCGCGATAACGTCCGGATCGTTGTCGCTGTCCGCCGACAACACCATGGCGTTAATCTGGGTTTCGTTTCTCCACGATTCCGGGAAGAGCGGGCGCATTGGGCGGTCGATCAAGCGCGAAGTCAAAATTTCCTTTTCTGTCGGCCGACCTTCCCTCTTGAAAAATCCTCCGGGAATCTTACCCGCCGAATAGGTGTTTTCGCGGTAGTCCACCGTCAACGGCAAAAAATCTCTATCGTTTGGCTTCGTTGACATACAAGCCGTGTTCAGGATTACCGTATCGCCGTACGTGGCCACGATCGCGCCGTTCGCCTGCTTGGCAATTTTGCCTGTTTCCAGGGTCAGCTTTCTTCCGCCGATTTCGACCGATACTTGATGCGGTGCCGGTACTTGATTATTTTCTGACATGTATCATTCCTTTGGTCCCGCCTCTGGCGGCACCGGGGCAGCTCGTTTTTCAAGTCACGGGTTTGCAAGTACAAACCCTGAAACCCGCTGCCCTTCTCGTTTTCGATTTCCAATACGCTTGATTTATGCTCTGTCGTCGAGCAGCAGGAAGGTGCCGGCTGAAACTACACTATGAGACAATTCGCCTGTTCCCAGTCGAATGCCCAATTCCAGACATTATGCGCTTGGAATTTGTCACTTGGTGCGTAGCTTGCGGTATTTTCCCGTGCAAACCGCTACTTGCGCAGACTGAGCCGTTCCACAATCTCGCGGTACCGATCCGGGTCTCGCCGGTTGAGATAGTCCAAGAGTCGCCGGCGCTTGTTGACCATCATGATCAATCCCCGCCGTGATGCATGGTCCTTTACGTGGCTCTTAAGGTGCGAAGTCAGATAGTTGATCCGCTCGCTCAGCAGTGCAATCTGCACCTCCGGTGAGCCCGTATCCTTAACATGTGAACGGAATTGCTCGATCAACGCTGCTTTCGGTGCGCTCAAGTGCCCTCTCCGTCGTCCCCTGAATTTTCCTCTTCTCTTCGACTCCTCCAGAGTAACACAAGATTCTTTTACGTGTAAAGCAATGCTGCACTTCCGTTTCGATGCAAAACATTATCTGGATTACGACTTGATTCCGTGTTTCCATGCGTGGCACACCGCGCGCCAATCCAGAGTGGAATTCAATCAAGCGAGGGCACTATGAGCGGAAAATATGATCCGGCCCAGAGCATTCAAATTCCTACCCGAAGACAGGCAATTGTTGGCGTTGCGCGTGTTATCGGCGCCTTTAGTGTAATTTCAAATGTGGCCGCTGCTCGGTCGGGAGAAGATATTTTCCGCAACGCAGAATCACTTCATCAGGAACTCGTTTTCAAAGCCAATCGTAAACGCATTTACGAAATCTTCACCAGCACCGCGCTGTTTGACAACATGACCCGCGACATTCAGGCGCAGGAAGGCGGCAATGCATCTCCAGCTCATCCCACAGAAATTAGCCACGACCCGGGCGGCGCCTTCTCACTGTTTGGCGGACGCATCGTTGGACGCCATCTCGAACTCGTTCCGAACGAACGCATCGTTCAGGCCTGGCGGGTAGCCTACTGGGATCCCGGAGTTTTCTCCATTGTTAGGTTTGATTTCACGGAACAAGGCGCGGGAACCAAACTGGTGTTTGCTCACAGCGGATTTCCCCAAGGAGACGCGGAAAACCTCTTGAATGGATGGAAGCTGCATTATTGGCAGCCACTCGAGAAATTTCTCGCCAGCTGAATATTCCTGAATAACACTGAAAGACCTGTGGCGAGTTCCGCGTAGTAAGACGTATGGAGCCCGGAGTACGCTTGCGTCGCGCGTTGTGGAGCGCAGTAATTTTTCTGGCGTTCATCGGCGTGGCTGTTGCCGCCCGTAGAATTATTTATCTGGGCCCAATTCTTGCTAATGGTTACTCTTCACCCGCAGTTGTACCTGGCTCCAAAGGGGAGCAGTTTGTACACCTCGACGAAGTATTTGCGCGTCATCCCATTCTCACCATGATCCATATTGTTCCCGGACTTCTGTTCATGATTCTGGGACCGTTTCAATTCAGCGAATCGATTCGCGCGCGGCATCTTCAGTGGCACCGCTGGAACGGCAGAATCTTCATGACGATCGGATTCATCATCGGAGTCTCAGCGTTGTTGATGAGCTTCACCATGCAATCGATCGGCGGCGTGAACCAAGCCGCGGCAACGATCCTGTTCGGTTTCTTCTTTCTCTTCGCGCTAAGCAAGGCCTTTTGGCACATCCGGCGTCGCCAGGTCAGGCTACACCGCCAATGGATGATCCGCGCGTTTGCCATTGGTCTTGCTGTTGCCACCATTCGTCCGATCGTAGGTATTTTCTTTGCGACCAGCCGATTTTCCGGACTGACGCCAGCACAATTCTTCGGCACCGCCTTTTGGATCGGATTTGTTCTGCACCTCATCGCGGCCGAAGCCTGGATTCATGCCACGCTGCCTCAAACCATAAAAACGCAGATGACTGCTTCTTAACGGCACCTCTTCTACGATTACGCTCGTTGCGTTTCTTGACGTGGCCCAGTTCTGGTGCTACAAGGTTCGTCATTCTCAAGCAGTTCGGCCCCTTTATAGCATGGATGTTGAGAGCCTGCACGCAACGTCCGAGCTACCACAAGTTAGTAACCGCGCATCCGGCACGCGCAGGCAGAAAACTTTCACGGAGAGCATTTAAAAATGAAGACGCGCCTATTTTTCTGTTTTTTTGTAATTCTGTTGTCATGCATTTCCAGTTTCGCACAGCAATCGCAGCCTCAGATGCAACCGCTCACTTTCTGGTACGAATACACGGTCAATGCGGGTAAAGAAGAAGAGTTCATGAACCTGGTCAAAACTGTCGGCCAGCCGGTCCGCGACAAACTCATGGCCGATGGCGTTGTCAAGGCCTGGGGCGTTGAGACTCCGTTGCTTCGCGTTCCCGGCAACGCCACGCACATTATCTGGTATGCCGTCGCCGATTATGGCGGAGTCGATCAAGTCGATTCCGCCATGCGTGCGCAGATCGCCAAGCTCGATGACGAAGCGGCCAAGTCTGGTGTAGCGAAGAAGGGTCAGAAACCAGCAACCTCGGTCACCGCTCGCCTCGGCGAAATCGCGGACATGAGTAAAGTCCACGATTATCTCACTCGCGATCTGGTCATCGGGTTTGGTCCCCCTTCCGGGTCGGCCGCGCTTCCGTTCGTCCGCTATAATTTCGTTAAGGTGAAGGCGGGCAAGGGCAGCGATTACCGCAAGGCTTGGGAGAAATACAACAAGCCGGTATTCGAAAAGCTTGCCGCCGACGGCGTTGTTATGGCCTACGGTCTTTCGGTGGAAGAAATTCGCACCGATGGAGACTTCACTCATTACGTCTGGTATGCAGTCAAGGATCTCGCTTCTTTCGACAAGGTGCGCGCGGCCTTCATAGCCGACCGCGACCGCCGTTCGCAGGAAGAACAAGACTCCTTGAGCGGTCTCTTCGTGGGTCTCCAGGATGTCGATGCGTCACGCTCGGAAGTCGTGCGTTCGCTGATTTTCCACTTGCCCGCTCCCAAGTAAGTTTGCCATATACCCAGGCGTGGACGGCGGACACACAAGAGAATTTCCGCGCTCCCGAGCGTTCGGGGCATAAAATCGCTGCACGATGAAGAGACGATTCGCTTGAAGGTGGCCGCTGGATGCGCGACGACGGAATCGCTCGCCTCTGAAAGGCGGCCTCCACAAAAGCAAAAAGACGTACGTTAACTTTGGGAAATTACTGAGCGGGACAGGCGAATGGCGGCGGGGCCAGCGTTCGAATCGACGACGACTTCGACGCGGTCTTCGAAGCGGCAGAATTCGATGAGATGGCTGGAGTTGGGGCGCAATTCGAACGCTTCCAGGCAGGCGCGAACGGTGGCTTCCTGAAATTCGCGGCAGATATCTTCGGGCATTCCAGCAAATTCGGCGAGACAACGGACAGCGCCACCGGCGGCTGCGGCAAAGCAGGGGTCGGCGTCGACATGAAGCTCGATGCGTTTCGGGTCAGTGGCCACGAGTGTCCGCAAGGGTGACGTCGCAAGCTTCGCGGCAGTCCGGGCAATAATAAAGGCCATCCATGCAAAGACGAACGTTAAGCATGCTCTTGCAGATAGTGCAGTACTTGTCGCAAGTGCATTGATACTCGGGCTTGTCGCACTGAACGCAGAGCACCGGGCCGGCGGGCATCGCAGCCTCCTAGAACAAACTTTACCTGAGCGTGTTGCTTTGCGGCAAGTTCAGCAACGCGGCGAAATTGCAGCGTGTTTCCAACGAGGGAACCGCATTCCTGCCGCTAACGCGCTTCTTTGACGGGTTTGGGAGCGCGTGCTAGTATCGATTTTTTGCTCGGGAAAACGAATGGAATCCGTCACAACTCCAATAACAAATTCAGGTAAGACTACAGAGCGGTCAATTGAGCTGCGGAAGACGCCGCTGAATGCGCTGCACCGCAAGCTGGGCGCCAGGATGGTGAATTTTGGCGGCTGGGATATGCCGGTGGAATACCCGGCGAACGGCGGCTTGATCGCGGAACATAAAGCGGTGCGCAACGGCGTCGGCGTGTTCGACGTGAGTCATATGGGCGATATCCGGATTCGAACCGGGAATACGCCGAGCGGCGCGCTGGCTGCGGTGCAGCATTTGAGCATGAACGACGCTTCGAAGCTGGCGATCGGACAGGCGCACTACTCGGCGATGCTCTATCCGCAAGGCACGTTTGTGGACGACGTGATCGTGCACCGCATGGGCGAAGACGATTTTCTGTTTGTGATCAACGCCGG
>WNFE01000257.1_pt1 | contig 37299 bp, 25 predicted proteins | sample 5400451 | NCBI WGS metagenome assembly WNFE01 (sample SAMN13153344, study PRJNA577476) | soil metagenome | isolation source: 200 cm saprolite under Douglas fir tree site 2 hole 2 | place: USA:California | collected 2015-04-18
TGAGCGACCCACGCCCTGAGGACCGGCATCCACCACCATTGCCTGCGCGTACGGCTGTGAATCCGCCAGCACGTAAAGCCCACCTTCGGGAAAGGCGATTGACGTCGCAACGGGGGTCGTTTTTGCGCGCGCGAGTTTCTGGACGGCTTGATCGCCAAACAACCAGATCGCTTCCTCGGTCAGCCGCGCCGCCGAAAACTCCGCGGAGTACATCACCGAACCGAGCGCCAGCGGATCCGTCATCTGTTCCGTCCGGTTACGCCGCGGATTCCACAACCGTCCGCCGTCATCATCGCCGAAGCTTTCCGCCGGTCCTGCCTGCGCGAGTGCTGCGACAACATCGAGCATTCGTCCCAGCACCGTGTCATATGCCGGAGGAATTTCGAGTCGATTCCGGGCCGCGAGCAAGCGAGCATAGAGAAAGAAGTCGAGCGCATAAACGTGGTAGTACAGTGATTGCTCGAAGTAAACGCCATCCGGCCGCACCTGCCGTTCTGCCTCGTGCAGCACAATTTCCCATCCGGATTCCTTCCATCGTGCGGCTCCCGGCATTTTTGGATACAAAGTTCCCAGAAAGAACAGCGCCACCGCTTCTCCCAGTAGGTGCGTGTTAGGAGAAAAATAGGTAGATAGATATCGCTCAATGTAACGCCCGTGAAACGCGAGTGCCGATACCAGTTCCGCGCGAAACTCCGAGTGCTCGGCCGCTCCCGCCAGCAACTGATCCACCCAGATCCACGACAGACTGCGGAAGGCAACCTCGAGCGTGCTTCCCCAGTTGATCCCCAGCGGATACGGATTCGCCTCGATCCAACTCCGCCACTGCGCCTTCAGTTCGCGGACGTATTTCTCATCCCCGCTAAGGACCCGGGCCTTGGCCAGCGTCACCAGATGCTGGTGCCGGTTCAATTCCCAGGTAACCTTGTGGTCGCCCACCACCGCGAAATCAAGAAAAGGAATCTTGAACCACGGATCGAGTGGCGCACGCTTACCATGGACCGGATCGAGATGCCAGTCGATCTCGCCGCTATAGTCAAGATTGTCGTAGCCCAGCAGGCGAAAACGATGGCCGCAAATCTCATCGGCCTCGCGCAGAATTTCGTCCGCTTCGTCGGGCAGATGTTTGCGCAACAACTCCACGCGCTCGAAAACTTCGCTGCCGGAAAAAAAGAATTGCCCCGGCCGCGCCGAATCTGTATTCAGCCGAATCGCCCCAGCGTGCACACCCATCCGGTGCATGAGCAGGTCGCTGTGCTTCTGGAATTCCTGCCCCACGCGCACCCGCACCTCTTCCCAGTCCATCCGGGATACGCGCTCCAGCTTGCTTTGCCATCCGGAAGCCACAGTTTCCCTATCTTACATGCTGAAAAGGCCGCTCTCGACGAACCGGTTACTGTTGGTACCCTTTGCCAGTTTCTGACTCTGACCTGGGCTCACCAACCGCGGTACCATTAAGCTTGCGGCTAAGTTGACTCATTACGGTTCCACCCGTGGAAAAAGTTGTCCACTTTTTGCCCCGCCGCCAGACTGGACGCCGGCGGACTTTGAAGATATTCTGTAACATATTGAAAATAAGTATGTTGTTGTCCGCTGTGAAGGCGACCCCGCGCCCCGATGGAGACTGATTTACTACCGTGTAAACAGGGGGTTGGTATAGTTCACAGTGGTCCGCAGTAGGCCCCAGATACTCGATTGCCAGGAGAATTCGCTTGGGTTTGTCCGTTAGCATTTTTGGGTTGGGATACGTGGGTTCCGTCTCGGCCGCCTGCTTCGCCTCCATGGGACACAAAGTCATCGGCGTCGACGTCAGCCGCGCCAAGGTTGAGATGATGGATTCGGGCCGCACTCCAATCATCGAAGCTCGCATGAGCGAGATGGTTGCCGAAGCGAACCGCGCCAGCCTTCTGCACGCGACCACCGACGCCACCGCGGCCGTGCTGAATTCCGAAGTCTCGTTTGTCTGCGTCGGGACGCCCAGTTTGAAAAATGGCAAGCTCGACCTCAGCCACATCGAGCATGTTGCCAGGGAAATCGGCGCCGCCATCCGCCAGAAAAAATCGCCGCACATGTTTGTTCTGCGCAGCACGGTGCTCGCCGGAACAACCGAAACGGTCGTGCTCCCCATCCTCGAAAAAGAAAGCGGCAAGAAGTGCGGCCAGGATTTCACCGTTTGCTATAACCCTGAGTTCATGCGCGAAGGCAGCGCGGTTGCCGATTTCCTGAACCCGCCCTACACCATTCTCGGAGCCAGCGACACCCAGCACCTCGCGCCGCTGCGCGAACTTTACAAGAACACTCCGGGCACTCTTTACGAGACGACGATTCCGGTCGCCGAAATGGTGAAATATTTTTCCAACTGCTACCACGCGCTGAAAGTCGGCTTCGCCAACGAAATGGGAACCATGTGCAAGCATCTCGGCGTCGACGCGCACGCAGTCACAAAAATTTTTACCTCCGACACCAAGCTGAACATTTCTCCCGCATATCTTTCGCCCGGCTTTGCTTTCGGCGGTTCCTGCCTTCCGAAGGATCTGCGAGCCATTACCTACAAGGCCAAAGAACTCGACCTCAAACTCCCATTACTCGAATCGCTCATGCCGAGCAATGCCGAGCACGTCGATCGTGCCGTCGAAATGGTGATGAGCACCGGCAAAAAGAAAATTGCGCAGCTCGGACTGAGCTTCAAAGCGGGCACCGACGATCTGCGCGAGAGCCCGCAGGTGCAGCTCATCAAGCGCCTCATGGGCGAGGGCCTCGATGTCAAAGTCTGGGACGAGGATGTCTCCCTCGGCCGCCTCGCCGGTTCCAATCGCCAGTACATCGAGGAGGTCATCCCCCACATTGGATCGGTACTCTCTGCCGACCTTGAAGGCGTAATGCGCACCGCCGAAGTCGTGATTCTCGGCAACAAATCGGCGAGCAAAGATCAGTTGGTGAAGTACCTTCGGCCGGAACACATCGTGATTGACCTCATTCACCTGGATAAGGCACGGCGCCCGGAAGGCGCCCAGAAGTATGAAGGAATTTGCTGGTAGGATTTCCCGTAGAGACGCGGCTTGCCGCGTCTCTGTTGGCAGCGTGCGAGAGACGGGGCAAGCCCCGTCTCTACAGACGATTTGTCGTTAGCACCGCGACTGGAAAAAGAATGAAGTTCTATCCCATTGACATAGCCTCCGCCGATTGGAAACGTCTCGACCGTTTCGCCGACCGCACTATCTTCCAGACGCGTGAGTGGCTGCAATTCATCGCCGAGTCGCAGAACGCGCTGCCCATCCTGGCTGAGTTGCACGAAGAAAACGACGTTCTCGGATACTTCACCGGCCTCACGTTCTCGAAGTTCGGCATGAAGGTTTTGGGCAGTTCCTTCCCCGGCTGGACAACTCCTTATATCGGCTTCAATCTCAATCCCGGCATCCCGCGGCGCGCCGCGCTCGAGGCCCTCGAAAAGTTTGCCTGGGACGATCTCAAGTGCCTGCATCTGGAAGTCTCCGATCCGAACTTCACTTTCGAAGACGGCGAGGCGGCGGGATTCAAAGCCGAATACTACGCTTCCTACCGGACCGACCTGTCCCGCTCGGAAGAGGATTTGTTCAATAGCATGGAAAGCGCCTGCCGCCGCTGCATTCGCAAGGCTGATAAGAGCGGCCTCAAGATTGAAGAGGCGCACGACCTCGCCTTCGCCGACGAATATTACGAGCAGCTCCAGGACGTCTTTGCCAAACAATCTCTCGTCCCCACCTATTCCGTGGAGCGCGTCCGCGCCCTGGTTCGCAACGTCGAGCCCGGCGGCAATGTCTTGCTGATTCGAGCTCGCGGCCCGGAAGGGAAGTGCATTGCCACCGGAATCTATCCCGGCTTCAACCAGATCGCCGAGTTCTGGGGCAACGCCAGCTTCCGCGCCTATCAGAACCTGCGTCCCAACGAAGCCTGCCACTGGTACGCCATGCGCTACTGGAAAAAGCGCGGCGCCACGATCTTCGACTGGGGCGGCGAAGGCACTTACAAGGAAAAATATGGCTGCACGCCGCATCGCGTGCCCTGGTTCACCAAGTCTCGTTATCAGATCGTGGGCGCGTTGCGCAATGAAGCTCGCAACATGTTTGCGCGCAAGCAGAAATTTCTCGGATGGCTGCAAGGCAACCGTTCCGCCGCCGAACGCAGTCCGGCCGAAGAATAAAAGAAAAAGAATAGAATCACCGAGGGAAGCACCAATGGCGTTACTCGTTCGCAGGGCATTCCGGCATCTATCGCGGGTTCACGACGTGCTGTTTCGCCGCACGCTGCTCGAGCGCGAAATCACCATTTTCGACGACGACGTTTTCCTCACCTCCTATCCGCGTTCCGGCAACACCTGGACGCGTTTCCTCGTCGGCAATTTCGTTAATCCAAACGAGCCCGTCACCTTTCTAAATGTCGAACGCCTGGTTCCCGACATGTACAAGACGGCCGACTGGGTCCTGCGCCGCCGTCCCCGCCCGCGCGTGCTTAAAAGCCACGAGTCCTTCGACGCCCGCTACCGCCGTGTCATCTACATCGTGCGCGACCCGCGCGATGTGGCCATTTCCAACTATCACTGGGAGATGAAGCTGCGTTCAATTCCCGAAGGCTGTCCCATAGAAGAATTCGTTCCGCGTTGGATGGACGGCGAGTTCTGGCGGCGCATCGGTTCCTGGGCCGACCACGTCAACAGTTGGCTGGCGACGCGCCAGGGACACGATAGCTTTATTCTGATGCGCTACGAGGATTTGCAGGCAAATCAGCAGCACGAACTGGCGCGCGTGGCCCAGTTCATGGGCCTCAACCCGGATCCAGAACGCATCAACCAAGCCATCGAACGAAGTTCCGCCGCCAACATGCGCAAAATGGAAGAGACGCAGGGCAAGAAATGGGTGGCCACATTCCACACCCGCTCCGACAAGCCCTTCGTCCGCAAAGCGTCTTCCGGCGGATGGCGAGCCATCCTCCCCGAAAAAACCGTCACCTACATGGAAGCCCACTGGGGCCCGCTTATGAAACAACTCGGCTACAAGCTCTCCACCGAGACGGACAAAGAAGAGTCGGAAATAACCCACGCGACCCAGTGAAGGAAGGGTTTCTGACTGAGGGCTGAAAGCTGAGAGCTGACGACTGCTCTAAAAATTTCCCGGCAGCCCATCTCCGTCGGCGCGAGTAAGATGCATTCGCTGACGCACTTCTTCAAACGGAGCCAGCAGTTCCGCCAGCTTCTTCGACGCGGCGAAAATAAAATTCGATGGTCCCGACAGATAGCCCGCTGCCTTGAACGCCTCGCCCCACGCCTGGTGACTCTGATTGCTGAAGATCAGGTCAAATCCCTGCCGCTGGAGTGTCTGGGTGGCGCGTCGCACAACCGAAAACAATTCTCCCGGAAGCGCGAAGCAGTCGACGACCGACCCGACGCGCATTTTGCCGTATTTCGCGTCCTTGCGGCGTTCGCCTACTACCGCCCATCCGATCGCGGTGCCACTGCGCTTCACGACTAAGCGCGTGAGATGCGTTTCGGCCGGAGGATACAGAACGCGCAAAGCCGCGGCATCGCGCACCGCCGTGAACGAGCAAGTCTGCCGCGCCTGTTCCCAGAGAGATTGCAAGTTCTCGGCGTCGCTCGCTTCGAAGCCCGCCACTTCACAGCACTGGGCGTCAAGCGACCGGGGTGTTCGCAGAGCGCGATAGCCATTGAACAGTTTCGACCCGGCCCATCCGGCGCCGGTATAGGCTGCGAGATCCATCAGAATCTTCCGGGTCGGCGACGAGCGCAAGGTTTGCATATTTCTCAGGAAGCGCGAAGGATTCACGACATGAAAGAAGAACGGCACCAGGCAATGCGCCCATCCCAGCCGAACCAGCATCTGCGGCAAGGGACGGTCGTACCCGCCCATGCCGAGGCAGTAGAGCAGCGGCGCGCGCTGCATTGCGTCGCGCAGCAGCAGTGTGCCCACCATGGCGTGAGCCTTGTTGACGATGCCCTCGGATAGCGGATGGTGATAATAGCCGATGGAGCGAATCTGTCCGTCGGGGAAAGAGAATTCCTGGGTTTTGAGCGCGTAGCCGCCGCGCACAACTGCGCCATCGACGGCGACGAAAAATTCGTTGTAGATGCGGGACTCCGCCGTTCGCGGCAGCCAGCGCGGCTCGGCCCAGCGATAGAACACCATGTTCTCGTCCTCGCCCGCTTGCCGGAGGCGCTGATTGAACTCCGCTACCGCGGGCTCGTGCTCGGGACGATAAGGCTGGATGACAATGGCCATGAATGGAAGGCGTGGGTGCTGCCGGCATTACCCATACTTTCGTCATCCTGAGCGAAGCGAAGGACCTATGCATTTTGTTCGTAGCACTGGAATGCATCGGTCCTTCGCTTCGCTCAGGATGACAATTTTAGTACCTTAGCGCGCGGCGGACTGCAGCTTCTCGACCAGCGCCGCGACCGCGCCGATGTTCTTCATCTGCTCGATATCTTCGGGATCGAGTTGCACTCCGAACTTTTCTTCGATGGCGAGAACCAGATTCAGATGCTGCATGGAGTCCCAATTCTCGATCGTCTCCGGCGAAGATTCCGCCGTGATCTTGCCCGCCGGAATTCCGAAGATGTCGCTGGCGACGCTTCGCACCTGTTCAAACGTACTCGCTGTCAATTCTTTCCTCCCGGTCTAGATTCCGTGATTCAACGCCGTCGGCAGCTTCAGCTTAATCCAATCGGGGCTGCGCAGAGTGGAACTCTGCAGATCCAGCGTCCACAGCGAGCCCGCGCCATTTGATTCCTGCGGCTCGAAGCCATGCTGCTTGTAGAAATCGCGGGCCGGAGCGTTTTTCTTCGTCGGCAGAAACCAGCCCACCAGCCGCTTGCGGCCGCGCTGGGCAGCGCTCTCGGCCAGATGAGCGAGCAGCGCGGTTTCGACTGTCCTTCCGATAACGCGGCAGCTCAGAAGGAAGGTATCCACTTCGCATTGCTCGCCTTCGTCGTGCGCGATCGCGACCCCGACCAGCCCGTGGTCGCCAAAGCGGTCGCGCACCTTGATCGAAAATATTTGCCACTCCGGATGTTTGGCCATCTCCGCGATTTGCGGCTCGGTGTAGCGCCGCGTGGTCAGGTTGAACTGGTTGGTTTTCTGCGTTAGTTGCGCGACCCGCGCCAGCGTCAGGTCCGACACGGGTTCCAGTTCGGCTTCCTGTTCGAGGAAGCGAAAGAAATCTTCCTTCGATTGAAAGTTCTGCTCGGCGCCGGCACGCTGCTTTTGCTCAGCATACATCGCGTTGCGCTGCTGATCCTCGGACGAAAGAGTCAGCCGCTCGAACACCGCACAATTTCTGACGGCGGAAGCATACTCCAGAGGATTCTTGGGCAGATCGATCACAGTAACATCCGGAAGCGCGGCGCGAACCTGCTCGCGTTCAAAAGGATTGTCGTCGAGGAAGGCGAGCCCATCGATGCCGACGTTCAGTTCCTGCGCGATCTCGCGGAGATTCTGCGCTTTATCGGTCCAGTTGATGCGCAGCGCCGCGAAATGTTTCGCGCGCAGCAGCATTCCCGGATGCTTTTCCAGCGCTTCCATGGCATCGTCGAGATTATTCTTGCTGCACACGGCGAGCAGAATACCTTTGCGCGACAAATCGAGCAGGGCGCGCTGCAGCGCCTGATACGCAGCGCCGGGATATTCAGCGCCAACTTTAATACCGGTCATGCCATCTTCACCAATCACCCCGCCCCACAGCGTGTTGTCGAGGTCGACGACCAGAACCTTGGCGGTGCGACCGCTGAGCGGCACGATAAAACGCATCCACTCGCGTGCCATGTGAAGAAGATGACCGGCTGCGATGGGAAGCCGCGCCATCAGCCACTTGCGTTCGTCGTGCCAATGCTCGCTGCCGTGGCGCGTCACCAGCGCGTCGTAGTCGAGCACATACGCGCCGTGGAATCCTGCGGCGATGCGTCGCAGTTCACGATTGATGTGCCGGATGAGTCCGGACTGGCCCGCCTCGGATTGATCGTCGAGAACCCCGAGACTCGGAGACGATGGGCGCTCGAGGGAATGAATGATCAGCGCCGCCTGGCTGTGTTTTCGAAACGCGCCGATCCATTGCTCATAGCCGCGAACCACGCGCTCGGCGGCTTGCTGAGCCGCTTCCGGCGCCAGATCGGCGAAGTCACGCCACAGTTCGGGCGCAGCCTGGTCGCTGCGCACCGCGAGCACGACCGCGTCCGGCGCGAAGCGATCGAGCGAACTCCGACTGTCGAGCATGTCCTGCACGTAGGTATTGAAGTCGCCGACATGGACTTCCAGATCGATGCCGTACGCGAATGCTTCCGCGCGCAAAAGCGGCACGATGGGCTCGACCGTGAATGAGCGCAGAATCGCCAGTTTGAATTTTGTAAGCACCGGCCTTTCCCGCGTCTTCTCGCGTAACTCGTCGAGCCGCGAAGTCACGAAACTCGCGGTACCCGATGCGGGGTCGCGCCGCCAAAGTTCCGCCAGCCGTCGCGAGGCAAGATCGAAAGCGCCTTCGGCGATCAGCCGGTCGACTTCCGCCCGCAGGTTCGGCGGATTGTGCTCAGCGGGCCTCGGATTGGAGATCGAATGGGACATCGAACTAGAAATCGAATCAGCGTTCCAGATACTCGATCAGCAAACGGTTCTTGATGTAGATCCACGCGATGCGCCGGCCGCCGAACGCGACGGCCGGCATAGGCTGCCGCGTGACGATCGCTCCCAGCGCGCGCGCGTCGGCAAGTGTCTGCTCCAGATTGCCTACGACATAACAAACGTGGTGCAGGCCGCCTCCCTTGGCAGCGAAGGAGTGCACTGGCGATTGTTCATCCGCCGGTTCCACGAGCTCCCAGAGCGGATCGCCCGCGTAGCGGCTCTTCAGGAACGTGACGCGAACGCCCTGGTTGCGATCATGAAAGACCTGCTCGTCCCAACCCGCCTGCAGCATGCTGGCGAAGCCCTGCACGGAATCGGGAATCGAAGCCACGACGAAGCCCACATGGTGAAACGTGCCTTCGGGTTGCCAGGTTAGGGAAATCGCATTCATGGTTGGAGATCGTTGCTCTCTTCCTCAGACTTGTCATCCCGAACGAAGCGAGGCACCTGCTTTTCTGTCGGTGGAGCAGACGGCAGATCCTTCGCTTCGTTCAGGATGACAAGCCATAGGTGTCGCTCGTGTATCAACCGTGACCCGACTCTCACCGCGGGCTTCTAGGCGCCCGGTTGCGCCTCTGATTCTGCATCCGGCTCAGCAATGCCCAGGCGTCCCGTGTTGGCGATGCGGGCGAGCGGAGTGTGCGACTTCAACCAAAGTTTGAAGTCGAAATACAACGGATGCAGAAAATTCATGAAACGCACAGCTGTCGGCGAATGCCGCTCTGCGGGCGGCGTTTCGAGCGGGTACCCGGTGTCGGCGAGCAGGTTGCCGATGCTCGACTCGATGTCGCGAACCTGTGCTGGAGTGAACATACGTTTCCACCGACCGATGGTGTTCGCTTCACTCTCCTTGCCGTCGCCGCGAAACGAAGAATTCGGATTGTGCACCGATCCCAGCGCCACCCGCTGGATACGGTCATAGTCCAGATCGTGCTCGATGAACTTGCCAATGCACGCCAGTGTTTCGCGCGGATTCTGGACCAGATCCTCGTAATGAACTTCCAGGTAATCGCCGCCCAGCGCCTTACCGTCGCGCCGGCCCTTGCTTACGATCCATCGCCAGAAAATCGCGGGCACAAGAAACGCGCGGGCGCGGTCCCAGGGCAGCGGACGAATCCAGCCGATGCGGTGCAGGGATGCGGCGACGTCGCGGCCGTCGCGAATAATGTGAACGACGAGCGCATCGCGAATCACTTTCTTGATCAGCGGAAGATAAAGCAGGTGCAGCGGCGTCGATTCAGCCCAGCGATCGACCCCTTGTTTGCGCGCGATGGCCTCCATCACGGTGCGCAGGAAGTCGCCGGCATTGCGGCAATCTTCCATCACGCGCGCGTCGATATCTTTGGGATCGAGTCCGGCGCGCTGAAACAGCTTGCTGGTGTAGTAGGCGTTGAGCAGTTGGCGGCGGTTGCCGCGACTGGCGAGATTGCCAAAGCGCAGGCCGAGCAGGTTGAAGGCGTTACTCTCCGCGTGATAGACGGCGAATCCTCCGGCGGAGAGAAGTGTGTGGTAGAGGAACTTGGTTCCTGAACGTCCGCAACCCAGCACAAACACCGGAGCCTTCGAGCGTACGCTCGACGCGCTCGGCGCGCCCGGCGCTGGCGTCCGACCTGCCCGCTGATTCTCGACGAGGGCGTTTTCCATGACCGTAGTGTCCGGGACTCTGCTTGCCGGATTCATGAACCTCAGGACCGGACCGACTCCGCCACCGGCGCCGGTTCTTCTTCGAGTTCGAGCGCCGACATGTTGGCCAGCCGGCCGAGCGGCGTATACAACTTCAACCACAACTTGCCGCCGAGAAACGCGGGATATATTCCGCGCATCCAGGACTGACGCAAGCTCCGGCGATGCTCGGAAGCGGGCAGCGACAGTTCGTAGCCATTTTCCTGCAGACACTCGCCCACGGTTCCTTCGATGGCGGCGACATCGGCGTGCGCCAGGCGTTCTTTCCAGCGGCCGAGCGGGTTGAGTTTTTCTTTCTCGCCTTCTTCGCGAAACGAAGAGTTCGTTTCCGACAGGCGGCCCAAGCCGGCGCGCTGAATCCGATCATAGTCCAGATCGTGGTCGAGGAAGCCACCGAGTCCGCCGAGCGTCTTACGCGGGTCGGTGATCAGGTCTTCGTAACGGATCTCGATGTAGTCGGCAGGGAACTTGCGGCCATGGGCGCGGCCTTGGTGAACCATCCACTCCCAATACAGCGAAGTCGCCACCAGGCTTTCGGTTTGGTTGCGGTCCCAGGGCAGGGGAGTGAAGCCGCCCATTTTCTTGAGCGAGAGCGCAATGTCGCGCCCGTCGCGGATGATGTGCACGAACAGCGCGTTGGGTATGTCGTGTTTCACGCGCTCGACGTGCAGCACATTGTCAGGATCGTACACCGCCCAGCGTTGCGCTTGCTGGCTCCGGGCCACCGCATCCATGACCACGCGGATGAAGTCTCCCCCGTTGCGGCATTCGTTAAGGATGCGCGCCGACAACTGGTCGGCATCGAGGCCGGTGCGCCGGAAACCCTTGCTGCCTAGCCATGTCTCGAGGATCTTTTCCCGATTAGCGCGACTCTTCATGGAGCCGAAGCGGGGAATCAGAATCTTGTAAATCGGCAGAGACCCGCGGTAGATGGCAAACCCGCCCGAGGACAACAACATGTCGTAAAGAAGGTTCGTTCCAGAACGGTGGCAGCCCATCACGAAGACGGGAAAATGCTTGCGATCGCTTGGGCCGGGCGTGGGCACCCTGAACATTTTATCACGCAAGGCGGCGTGGGTCGTTTGAAACCCCTTGTTAAAACAGGGGTTACGGAAGTCACCCGCCGGCCTCCGATTTGCCGGGGGCAGCCAGTTCGGGTGTTATCATTCTCGACGATTCGCCGGCAGGTCCGGAGTGATCGTATGAAAAATCTATTACAGCCAGATGCGGTTGACGAGGTTATCTCGCGAATCGACAAGCTGCAGCCGGCAGCCCAGCGGCAGTGGGGCAAAATGGACGTCGCCCAGATGATGGCGCATTGCTCCGCAGCGCTCGATCTTGCTTCGGGACGGCTGGTACGGCCGCGCGTCTTGATCGGGCGGCTGATCGGACCATTCGTGCGTCCCATCTTCAGCAACGACAAGCCATTTGGGCGGAACAGTCCCACCGACAAGAAGCTTGTGATCTCCGATCAGCGAGATTTCAGCCGGGAACGAGAACAACTTAAAGTTCGCGTCCGGCAATTTCACCAGGGCGGGGAAGCGCAATGCACAAAACACCCGCATCCCTTCTTTGGCGCACTCTCCCCGCAAGAGTGGAGCACGGGGATGTACAAACACCTGGACCATCACCTGCGTCAATTTGGAGTGTGATCGAGTTCCAGGGAGCGTTTACTCGAGGCGGGACGCAGGCGCCGCTTTCCACAAAAATCAGCGAGGTCTATGCCACCCCCGCGATCGCCGCTTCGATCGCGTCAATGTCGGCGCCTAAGTCACGACCGTCGTAAGCCGCGCCCGCCCCGGGGGAGACCTTCGAACAGCCCGGTCCCTTAGCGCGGCAGAGCCTTGGGTCTTTGCCGACGGCGTCCTTGAGGTCGTGAACGCCGGCCGCTTCGGGCGATCCGACGGTGGTGTTTCCCTTGGGAAAATCGCCGCGCGCGCTGACGATCAGGTTGTGGTCGAACTTGTAGGGGTCAAAGCACTCTTCCAGCACGGCTGCCGAACCCATCCGCTGACTCCTGGACGCGCAACTCTGGGGCCCTCCGCCAGCGGATGCGATCGGCTGCCGCCGATCTCCTACGGAAAACACGCTGTTGGTGATCGAGAGGTTGACCAGCTTCGCATTAGGGTTCAGCACGGAGAGCAGGCCGCCGGTGACAAAGGCGGTTACGTGATCAATCTGGATGTCATGCACCGGCGGCTCCCAGGAGACCAGAAGCATGAAGGCTCCGCCGCCCTTGTAATCGTGATCGTGCAGGTTGTCGGCGAAGAGGTCGTGAATGCTATAACGGCCTCCGTCGGCTGGAGAAGCGCCCGTTTCTCCGCCATGCGCTTCTTCGGCTGTCTTCGAGCCTGCGTTCGCTATCTGCAGGACTCCGGCTACATTTCGAACCCGGTTAAATCGGATGGTGACATCGTTGACCCGGCATACCGGGCACTGGCCTTGCTGGTTCCTGGGCGTGAGCACGATGGAAAATCCGGTCTGGCTGAAACCTCCCCAAGTGTTCTCGAGCAGATTGCCCTCGAACAACACACGGAGCGCGCTCTTGAGCTCGAAGTTGTTCTTGACGACGTAGGAGTATCCCGAAGCGGTGGCCGCGTAGCCGGGTTCGCCCTCCTTCCAGATCATGGGACGGAACAAATGGTTGCGGCGGATTTCGAGGTCGGTGGGAACCTGTGTCGCGGCACTGCCGCCGAACAGAATGTTCTCACCGGCGGACTCGAGGAAATTGTTGTAGATCTTGAGCGTGAAGATGGGCTCGTCGCCCTTGCCGCCACCGACGGCGGTGGCATCGGTGCATTTTCCGGCGTGCGCGATGCAATAGGTGCCGTTGATATAGGAGTTGATGACGGCAACCATATGCGCGCCGTCGAATATTCCAACGCCGTGACCAACTTCGCTGCCCTCGGCCGGGTGGACCCAGTTGCGATCGAAGATGACGTGGTCTCCGTGTTCGGCGGTCACGATCCGGCCGGTGTCGGTGCCGGGAGGCGTCGTCCACTCAATGCCGATGAAGCGGATGTGATCTCCAACGGCCGCGCCCGAAGGACGCCGCACCACCAGGGTTGCCAGCAATTTGGCCGGTCCACCGGGGGGTTGAGCAAAGGGCGGACGTCCGGGAAGGCTGGCGACTCCGCCCCATGCGGGAGAGATGCGCGTGCCTTCGGGGGGAAGCTTGGAGTCGGGCGTGTCGGTACGCACCGTGATGTAGTGCTGGTCGTCGCATTTTTTCGAAGGCAGCATGCTCACCTCGAAAGAAGCTCCGGCGGGCAGAAGCAGGGTGTCTCCGCACTTGGCGCCGTTGATGGCAGCAGCCAGATCAGCCTTGGCGGCGAGGTGAATCTGTTTTCCGGGCGACGGCGTTCCGTCGAGCGCGGTGTAGTAACAGGCTTTGGGAAGTTCGGCGACGCCGTCCTTGGCGCCAAATTGCGCGACATTGCCCTTACCACAATAGGCATTCTCACCGATGGGAGGTGCCGCTGCCAGTACCGGCAGCGTGGATCCGACGACAAAGGCGGAAACCAGCCAGACAAAATGAAAGTTCTTCGGCCGCGAGCTTTTCACCACGGGAACAGATCGAGAGGATCGCAAAGGAAGCGGAGCCATGTTGTGTTTCTCCTGTTATCTCACGCCCCGCGCATGTCCCTGCAGGCACCGCGGAGCGGCTTTGCGTCCACAGTCTACCGGGATGATTGGATGATAGCACGGGCCGGATCGGTCAAGTTTCCGAGCGCGTCTTGATGGCAGAGGAAAAAAGAAGGTCCGCGGCGATTGCGGACCCTCGATTCGGGAGAACGAAAATCTGTAGCTGAGTTATTCGACGTTAGCCAGCGCCTGGTTGAGTCCAACAATGTCGGCCCCGAGGTCCTTGCCGTCCGTGCCCTTGTTCTTGTAAGGGCTGGCCGACTGAAGCTCGTAGTTTCCTCCGTTGCCGTTGTTGTAGTTCATGAACCCGACACCATCGGCGGTTTGTGGGAACATGTTGTTCGCCGGCCAGCTCGACGGCGGAAAGGCTGCAGGAGTCGCAACCAGGGCGTTGTTGGCGAATGTGTAGGTGGTAAAGCAGTTGGCGATGGTGGTAATCGGTACGTCCTCATAGGCGCAACTGGTTGAGCCGCCTCCCGTGTTCCACACCGGGTACCTGGCGGTCATGATCACGTTGTTGGTGAAGACCAATCCATACATCGGCTGATTTTGAGCGAGGTTTCCGGTGACGATCATGTGGCTCCCGGGATCCGGGAAAGCGGTGATGTGATTGATGGTGACGGTGTTGAGCCCGTTGGCGGGCCAAGTGTTCGCGATCTCGAATGCTGCGCCGCTGCCAACGTACTTATTGCTAAGGTCGTCGAGAACCACGTCATGCAGGCTCCAGCGGGCGCCAGCTAGCGCCGGGCCTCCGCCATCCTTGCCGCTGGCCGAAAGGGCGGTGGCCATCTGGATTCCGCCGCCACCATGCGAAATGTGTACATAGCGGATCGTGACGTCGGTCACCTGACACAGCGGACAAACGTTAGCGCCGCTTGGGGTGTGTTGGTTCTTGGGGGTGAGCAGGATGCCGTGACCGGTTTGGCTGAAGCCACCCCAGCTGTTTTCCATGAGATTCGCCTCGATCAGGACGCGAACCGCATTCTTCAGTTCCAGGTGATTCTTGACGATGAAGGGATTGCCGTCCGGTCCGCCGATGAAGTTGGGGTTGCCCTTCATCCACTGCCACGGCTTCCAGAAGTGATTGTTGAGGATTTGGATGTCGGTGGGGGAGAAAGTGGCGGCTCCGCCGCCAAACAAGACGGCCTCGCCCGAGGCTTCCAGGAAATTGTTCTGGATCTTGAAGGGACCATCCTGGGTGTCGCTGACGCCTCCGGCGACCGCATGCGAGTCGGTACACGATCCGGTCATCGCAATGCAATGGAAATCGCTGAAATAGGAGTCGACGACCGCTACGTTGGTCATGCCATCCAGGTTCACGCCATTGTGAGTTTCATCCTGAAGTGCTCCATGCAGCCATGAACGATCCACCACGAGATGATCCACAGTGCCTTCGCCGAACATCAGCCGGGCGGGCCCCGGGACCCCGGCGGGGCGAGTAATTTCCAGACCGATGAAGCGGTAATAGTTGGCGCCGGTGGCGAACTTGAAGGGACCGTTGCCTTGGGTTTGAATCTGCACTTTCGCCATTACGTTTCTTGGATTGGCGCAGCTATATTGCGGGCGCCCCGGCAGAGAAGCGACCCCGGCATAGCAGGGAGTGGCGCGCTGCCCTTCCGCGGGCAGAGCGCTGTCCGGAGCACTGGTTCGGACGATGATCCAATGATTGATATCGCAGTTCTTGGCCGGGACCAGGAACTTGCCGGAGAAGGTTGCGCCCGCCTGAAGTTCGATTACGTCGCCGCAATGCGCGTTATTCAGGGCCGATTGCAGATCGCCCCCGGCGTTGACGGTGATGACTGCTCCCGGCGCGGGCGTGTCGGACATCGCACTCGGAACGGTCGCTCTCGGCAGTTCCGCCGGACCGTCGAAATTGCCGCCGGCCACGATGGTCGCGCTGAAATTACCGGTTGCCATCTTATTGGCCGCATCCGTGACTGTGACCGTGAAGCTGGATGTACCGGCTGCGGTGGGCAGACCGGCAAGATTTCCGTTCGCATTCATCGCGATTCCTGCAGGAGGGGTGCCCGCGGAAATGCTCCAGCTGTATGGCGTGGTCCCGCCGCTCGCGGTGAAGGCCGCGCTATAAGTGTCCCCCAGCTGGCCCTGGGGAAGATTCGCGGTCGTGATTTTCAGTGACTGAGTATTCACCGGGTTAACGGTGACCGCAGCGCTGGCTGACTTCGAGGAGTTGGCATTGCTGGTGGCGGTGACGACTACGTTGGTCTGCGCATTTACTGCCGGGGCGGTGTAAAGACCGTTGGCGTCGATCGAGCCTGCCGCCGCCGACCAGGTCACCCCGGTATTGGATGTTCCGCTGACGGTGGCGGTGAATTGCTGCTTCTGACTCGAGGACAGAGTTACGCTGGCCGGAGACAAACTGATGTGGACATTCCCGCTACTGCCACTGCCGACAGCAACGGCGAACGTCTGGCTCCCCCGATCGAGTCGCGGGGAGTCGGTCACAACCACTTCGAACGCGAACGTACCCGCCGCTGTAGGCTTCCCGGAAATCGCCCCTGTGGCTGAGTTCAAGCTGATGCCCGGGGGCAGGGCGCCGTTTGTCACTGTGAAGAGGTAGGGGAAACTTCCCTGAATAACTACGAGCACAGCGTTGTAAGACTCATTGACCTTGCCAGCGGGAAGGTTTCCGTACAGACTCATGTTGTTCACGGTCCCGGTGTTCTGCGTGCCGGCTTGTGCCACCGTGCCGCACGAAGTGATCATCAGCGCGACCGCCAGCGAGAGAATCAAAACGCTGAGGCTCTGTCCGAGCGCTCGGGAAAATCTGGAATGACACTTCAAGAAAGCATGTTCTGTTTCAAACATTGCCCCTGTTTCAAACATTGCGAGCCCTCGACCTTGCGGGAATGGGGGGGACTAGTCGATTGTCCTCACACTGAATTTATCGAGATGAATACAGGGTTCCCAGATATCGGTAGTTCATGGCTTACCGCGTTAGTACATACCCGCGGGGCATGTACCCCAGTGTCCAGTGGTTTTGCCGGTGTGAAGAAATGAAAACAGGCGCGGGACGGGTGCGGGACGGGTGAAGAGGACGACCGGCTGATTGCGAAAACTGAAATAATGCGAGAGCTCAAATAACCAAGGGCAGGTTTACTGGCGGGGTTCCCCCAACAGGACCGCGCGCAGTCGATCATAAGCGCGGTTTCCGAGTACGCCTTGCGCGGCGCGGCGAGCCTGATGCTCAAGGCGTTTCTTCCACAGCCCGCGGCCGTGACAGGTGTCGCTGAACTCTTCGATGGTTAGGTCTCGCAGCATGGCTACGCGGCCGAGTTCGTACGGGCTGGTGCTGGACGAGTTGGCATAAAACCGGCTGTTGGCAACGGTTGCGAATCCCGCCCGGCGCGCCATTTGCAGCGTGCGCTGGTCGTAGCGTCCACCGGGACACGAGAAGTGTTCGATGGGATGGCCGACGATGTTTTCGATCTGGAGCTTCGCATCCAAGACTTCGCGCTTCAATTCCGGCTCCGGCAGATCGGAGAGATAAGGGTGCGTCATCGAATGGCAGCCGATCTGGAAACCCTGCGCGTCGAGCTCGCCCACCTGGCTGGCGCTGAGATAACCGGGCGTGCCCAGGAATCCAGCGGTGAGGTAGAACGTTGCGTTGAACCCAGACTCGCGGAGGACGGGTACGGCGGCGATAAGGTCGGTCTCGCAGCCATCGTCAAAGGTGATACAAACGCTCGGCTCGGCAGGATAGCGTAGAGCTTCGCCTACGTTCAGGCCGCGCAGGCCGGATTTTTTCATCCACGCCATCTGGCTGCGGAAGGTTTCGAGCGGCAGAATGTAGCGCACGTAGCCGGGCTCGGACTGGCAGAGCTTACGGCCAGCGAGCTCGAGCTCGTGGTACATCAGGAACACAATGCGTGATGGGGACATGAGCTTCTTGGCCTGTAGAGACGGGGCTTGTCCCGTCTCGCTCGGGGCGGCGACAATCCCGCCCGCCCGAGACGCGGCAAGCCGCGTCTCTACTGAGAATCCCTCTCGCTGCCGATCGCCTGCGAGTGCCGGTCGAGCATCGCGAGCAACGGATCGCGTAAAAAAGCTCCGCCCGCCATCAGGCCGGAGATCAGTGGATTTTTCTGGTTGCATCGCAGCGGAAAATTGCCGAGCTTCAGCACCCAGCCTCCGGCGCTTTCGACCAACGCCGCCCCGGCGGCGACGTCCCACTCATTTTTCGGAACCAGCGTGAAGGTAAGATCGGCGCGACCGGCGGCCACCAGTCCAAGTTTGTACGCGACCGAGCCCATGGAACGAATGTTGAACTCGGCGCTCTGGAACTGCTTCCACTCGCCGCGCTTCACTTCGCTGCGGCTGGCGAGGACGAGCGCGCCCTGCAGATCCTTGCGCTGGCTTGCCTGTGCGGGCTTGCCGTTGTACGTGACGCCGGTTTCGCGCGAGCCGAGGATGAGTTCGTCGGTTGCCGGATTACAAATTCCGCCGGCGACGGGAATTCCATTCTCCACCATGGCGATTGAAACGCAGAACTCGGGGATGCCTTGCACGAACTCGCGAGTGCCGTCGAGCGGATCGACGACCCAGACCCGCTGTTTGTCGAGGCGACTGAAGTCGTCCACGGTCTCTTCGGAGAGCCAGCCTTCGTCCGCGCGAAGAAGGGTTTTGCGGAGAATGTCGTCGACGGCACGGTCGGCCTCGGTGACCGGATCATGTCCAACTTTGTATTCGGCTTCGATTGCGCCGGGAGTGAAACGGTTGAGCACGGCCCGCGCCGCTTCGAGAGCGGCATGAATACGCTCGAGAGTTTCTTGCGAATTAGAAAAAGATGACATTACAGCTCCGTTAGAGTGTTTAACTTTCCTGTAGAGACGCGGCTTGCCGCGTCTCGGCATTGCGAATCTGTCGGAGACGGGGCAAGCCCCGTCTCTACACGAGACTTATGCCCACAGCATTCTTGCTCCCGTCATCAGCAGCACGGTGCACAGGATTCGCCGCAGCCAGAGTACCGGAACGCGCGTGCTCAGATGCGAGCCCAGGATTCCACCGGGGATCGAGCCGATCAGCAGGGCGCCTACCAGATGCCCGTCGACGTTGCCTGCCCGATAGTGCAACAGGCTGGTGACGCCGGTCAGAATCACGGCATGGGTAATGTCGGTGCCGACCATGATTTTGGGGGCGAACGAATAAAACAGAAGCAGCATCATCATGATGATGCTGCCCGACCCCACCGAAGTGATGCCGACCAGAAAGCCGCCGACTAATCCGATGGCACTCATGCCGGCAAACGATTTCATGGTGGGCTGGCGCTTGGCGAGATGCTCTTCGATCCGTACCTGGAACAGAAGCAGGGTCGGAATCAATACCAGCAACAGTCCCACGGCGGACTTGATGAAGTCGTTGACGCCAGCGCCATAGACGTTGCGCACGTGCACCAGAAAAGTCACTCCGAGATAGGACCCGGGGATGCTGCCGACCGCCATCGCCAGCACGACTTTCCTCCGCACCGTGCCCTTCCACAAATGCATGATGCTGGCCGGAATCTTGGTGAAAAAGTTGAACAACGCGTCGGAACCAACGGCAATGATGGGGGGCACGCGCAGGCCGAAGATGAGCATGGGCAGCAGCAATACGCCGCCGCCCAGACCCGTCAACCCGATCAGCGTTCCAACAATGAAGCCGATCAGCACTTTGAGAAGCAAGAATTCCATGCCGTCTTTTTAGTTCCCAGTTCTCCGTTCTCAGTAAAGCAAAACCAGGTTAAGGAATTGAGAACCGAGACCGTAGCCCCCGCCTCATTATGTCATAAAGTCGATTGTACTAATCGACTTTCTTGACATTACTAGCTATTGCCGTTGGCGCCGACGAAGCCCTCGCGTTCGAGGTGCAGAATGATAGCCTGCGCCGCTTCCTCGGGGCTCAGCTCGGCGGTGTCAATCACGACTTCGGCAAAAGAGGGCGCCTCGTAGGGATCCGAGATGCCGGTGAATTCCTTGACGATGCCGGCGCGAGCCTTGGCGTACAGGCCTTTGCGGTCGCGCTGTTCGCAGACTTCGATCGAGGTGGCGCAGTGCACCAGGATAAACCCGCCGAACGGTTCAATCATCTGCCGGACCGCTTTGCGAGTCGCTTCGTAAGGCGCAATCGGAGCGCAAACGGCGATGCCTCCATTCTTGGTGACCTCGGAGGCGACGTAACCGATGCGGCGGATGTTGATGTCGCGATGCTCCTTGGAAAAGCCCAGTTCGCTCGACAGGTGCTTGCGCACCAGATCGCCATCGAGCAGAGTAACCGGACGTCCGCCCATCTCCAGGAACTTGGTGATCAAAGCATTGGCGATGGTCGATTTGCCCGATCCTGAAAGTCCGGTGAAGAAAATGGTGACGCCCTGTTTGTGCCGTGGCGGATAGCTGCGGCGCAATTCCTGCACGACTTCGGGATAGGTGAACCACGCCGGGATGTCGCGGCCTTCATTGAGACGCTGGCGCAATTCCGTGCCCGAGATGTCGAGTACCTTAGCGCCCGGCGGAGCTTCATCGGCCGGAACGTAACGGTCTTCGTTCTGCAGATAGACCATCATCTGGAAGGGAACCATGGTTACGCCCATTTCCTTTTCGTGTTTCTTGAACAGTTCCTGGGCGTCGTAAGGACCGTAGAAGGGCTTGCCATCGGTGTCTTTTCCAGGGCCGGCATGATCGCGTCCGACGATGAAATGGGTGCAGCCGTGGTTTTTGCGAATCAGGCCGTGCCAGATCGCCTCCCGAGGTCCGCCCAAACGCATGGCCAGCGGCAGCATCGACAGCTTGACGGTGCCATGGGGATACTTCGAGAGCAGCAACTGGTAGCAGCGGGTGCGGACGAAGTAATCCACGTCGCCCGGCTTGGTCATGCCGACGGACGGATGGATCAGCAGATTCGCCTCCACCTGCTTGGCGGCACGCATGGTGAGCTCGACGTGAGCCCGATGCATGGGATTGCGTGTCTGGAAGGCCACGACTTTCGTCCAGCCCAGGCGGGCGAATTCGGAACGCAGCTCCCCTGGAGTCAGGCGCAGCGTCCGGAAATCATAATGTGCGTGAGGCTGGAGCTCTTCAATCTTGCCACCCACGTACCAGGGATTCGATTTATTGATGGCGTAGTCGGCGCCGGGATGCGCGGGGCTGGTCGAACCAAAAACGGCTTGGGCTTCGGCCTTCCGGTCCGGCTGCCAGACGTCTTCCACGCTGAGCACGGCCAGCATCACGCCTTCGGGGTCGCGCAACGCGATCTTGCTCGAGCCGGGTGTGAGTTTCTGAGCAAAGTCCTCGCTTACGTCCAGCGTGATCGGCATCGGCCACAGGGTTCCGTTCGCCAACCGCATGTTGTGGCAGGCGCCTTCGTAGTCGGCACGGTTCATGAACCCGCGCAACGGCGAGAAGCCGCCGCTCATCAGCAGTTCCAGATCACAAAGCTGCCTGGCCGTCAGGTCCCACGAGGGCCATTCCTTCGATTGCGCTTTTAACTCCGCGGCGCGCGCGGCCGGCACTTGCAGCTGAACAAGCTCTCCCCCGTGTGGGGCGATGAGGTGACTGGTCGTTGCGTTCAAAGCAGTATTCCTCCCGGATGTTCTAACCAAAAATTTATGTTGAAAGCAAAATCACTTGGGGGTCTCTAATCTATGCTCGCCCGATTTGTGTGGCTCCTCAAGCTACCCGCTGGGGCAGCAGGTAACCTCCCAAATAACCACAGGGCCACTTAAGGCGCTGGTACGCTAGTTCCGAAATCTGACCGTCCTTCATACACATATAAGGAACATATGATTATGGAGCAATTCCCCTTCCGAAAGCCAGCCGGTGACACACGCGTAAGCCATTAAAAACAAAAGCCATGTACCATTTTATCGCAAGATACCCGAAGGTGCCGGACGGGTGTGAAACAGGTTGCAACCTTACAACCCAGGCTGGGAAATGAAAGCGCACAGCCCGTACGCCTTCAAACGACGATAACCAGAGCCGGACCGGTTACAACGGCGTGTCGATGCGCATCTTCAGGTGTGGCGGCTCGGTTGCCTCCGCAGTCAGTACGGACTGCAGTTGCAGCTCAAGCTCCCACAGCGTGTGGGGAAGGCTGGAGCGCTTCAGAATTCGCCTGGCTTCGGCATGGAAGTTGCCGCCCCTATAGGCGGAGAAAACATTCTTGTAGCTGGCGCAGGCGATCTTTGCCGCGGGGGCGGAAATGTTCTGGGGCAGACCGAAGGGGAACGAAAAATTCGTGGTTGGTCCCAGCCTCTTCTGGATATCCTCGCCTGAACCAACGATCTCATTGCGCAAGAACTCGACGTCGGTCGAGCCGCAGTCGGCGTGATTGCGCGTGTGGCTCCCGATCTCATAGCCGCAGTGCTGCAGGAACTCGATCTGCTCCCAGGTGTTGGGCGGAAAGCCGGGCTCGTTGAACAACTGGTCGTGTGCAAATTCGCGGCCACTCGATATATGTTCGGTGGCGATGAAGTATCCGATGGGCAGGCCGGTTTCTTCGGTGATAGCGCGCAGGTTCACAAAATTGTCGGCGTATCCGTCGTCGAAAGTGATGGCGACGGTGGGCACCTTGACCCCGCCTTTCCGCACCAGGTCAACCGCCTCGGTTAGGCTGACCACGCGATAGTGACGCAGGAGGTAGTTCACCTGCCGCAGAAAGTAGACAGTGGAAACTCCGGCGCGATGCGGGCGGTCGGAAACCAGATGGTGACGGAGAATCATCACCGGGAAATCTCCCTGCCACCGGCGCCGCCAATTACGGAGCGTGACCGGCACGGCATACACCAGTGACTTGAGCAGCAGTTCCCAGGCGGGCCGTCGAAAAGGAGCGTCGTAGCCTTTACGCTGCGCCGCGAGTTTCTTTTTCATCTGCAGCAAGTCTTCGTCGGTCGGCTTGCGAAAATATTGGCTGGGACCAAGCTGCGGAGTTTCGGTCACCGTTCCATTGGCGAAGTCGCGAATCGTAGCCACGATCAGGTCGGAGCCTACGACATCGGCCTTCAGCGCGAGGCTCTCCAGATTGTCGAAGGGCTCGATCGGAATCAGGGCCGAACGAAATACGGCCCCAACATCCACCTTGGCCTCGACGCGATGGACGGTCACTCCAATTTCTTTCTGGCCGTCTAGTAACTCCCAGAGTCCGACCGCGCCGCCTCCGCGGTAGGCAGGAACCTTGCGCTTGTGAATGTTGATCGAGCCCTGCTTCGGAATCTCGAAGAGCGCCGGTTTCAGGATTTTTGTGCCGAACACGAGGCCGAGATCGGCATCGAGGCTGCGCACAAAGTCGAGCGCAGACTCGGCGTGAATATCGGGACTAATAAAAAGCTCAACTTGATTGGCCGCGCAGGCCGCCTTCAAAGCGGCGAGACTATCGCCGGGTTTGCCATTTGGCCACCTCGGAGCCGCGTGAATGAAGCGGAGGACGGCGTCCAGCAGGCCGCTCAAGCTGCGGCCGGTGGCGGCGGAGATGCGATGCAATACATAGCGCCAGTACACCAGGCGCTTCCCTTTCTTGCACCAGGTTGCTATCCGCTTTTGCAGAGTCTTGGGGAGAAACGGCGCATAAAGGATGCCAGCCACTTGCGCTTCGGGGGCCTCCCGGCGAATGCGCGTCATGATCCGCGCCACCCGCTGCGGCGGAACTGAAGTGAGGATCACGACCCTGAGCGGGTTCTTTGCCATGCGGTGCGGTATTCCTTCTGGATCAAAATTCAAACTGAATCAAATTATTGTCGGGACAAAATGCTGGAATTCGCCATCAGCCTGTCTTCCGCGCGCTGACCATGTACTGGCTCAGCGTCCAGCCCAGAAGGCGCGACTTGGAGAACCGTTCCATCAGCAAGAAAAGCCGCAACTCGGCTGCCGGCCAGACCTGCCCGAGAGGGAACAGGAGAAACCCCGAATAGGCGCTGTGTTCTGGTTTGAGGCCGTGCTTGCGGAGCAACGCCGGCACTTGCGATGGGATGCAACGATTCCAACGCCGGCCGAGCTTTTTGTTCGAACTGCGCTTACCCATGAGCCGCTTGATCCCTCTCCACACCGGGACGGCGGTCATGTGGATCAGGTTGTACGAGCAACGATCCAGGCTGATGCGGGTGGGCAGCGAGATAATCGCTGTGCCCCCGGGCCGCAGAACGCGGTGGATCTCTTCCAGGCCGCGGTCGTAAGTGGACAGATACTCAAACACACCCAGGCAAACCACGTGGTCAAAACTGGCATCGGGGAAGGGCAATGCTTCGGCGTCCGCCCGGCAAAGGTGCACGGCTGGCGACGCGCCGAAGCGCCGCTGCGCCAAACGGATCATCTCCGGAGCATAATCGAAGCCCACAATGCGAAAGCCGCGGGCCAGCAGCGGCTCAAACTCAGCGCCCGCCGCGCAGCCAATGTCAAGCAGGAGCCCCTGCTCCGAATCGATCATATCGAGCATGATCTTGAGCTGCGCCTGAAACCACGGCGACTGTCCGCGCTCGTCGGCGTAGTAAGAGGCCATGCGATCGAAGACGCCACTAACTTCGTTTTTCGCGAATTGAGAGTCTTCGGTGGGCATCAGACAGCGCCGTTGCGGAACAGTAGCGTTCGTTCGATGTGCCACAAAAAGTCCGATTCGCCGCGGGGTATATAAGTCCGGGGAATCGCCAGCGGACGAGCGCCGGCCCGCACCGCGCCGAGAGTCGTGGTGACGGCAGTTGCATAACCCAGCTCTTCGGTGATTTTCAAAGTGGTTTCATTCCACTGTGGGTTGAGCGCGGGATGCGGGTATGCAAAGTGCTTTACCGCTTCCCCCAGTTCCTTTTCCAGCTTGAGCTTGGAGTCAGTCAGTTCGCTGCGCGCGTCCTCAGCCGAAACGTGCGCCACATTGGGATGAGTCATGGTATGTGAGCCCACGATGTGGCCCGATTTGACGAGTGCCCGGGCATCGTCCCAGGTCATCATCAGGTCGTTTTCGTCGGGAAATGGCTCGGGTTCGAGAGAACGCGTCGCAGTTTGGACCAGTTCGTCGCGCGTCGATGCGCTCGACTTCGAGCAGATCCCGGCAGCCTCCAGAAAAGCCGCGTCGCGGCCTCGCGAGTCCCTGAGATCGTGGACTGTGCCCGTCGCGGGATCCGTCCACTTCGGGTTTCGTGCGGTCCAGAATGCGTGACGCAGCAGACAGTACCAGGGCGCCCTCGACCGGTCCACGGCATCGACCAGAACATAGAACGTCCCCCGGATGCCAAAGCGATCGAGAATGGGAGCGGCTAAGCGAAAGTTGTCTTTGAATCCATCGTCGAAAGTAACGGCCACGGCTCTTGGCGGAAGGCCCTTATTGCCTTTGAGAAAGAGCGCAATGTCGTCCATCGTTACGGCGCTGAATCCCTTCGCGATCATCTCCATTTGCCGCTCGAAGATGGAGGTGGCATGAATCGAATCGCATCCGATGGTGTCGGCATACTGGTCCGGCCGATCCTGGATTGAGTGATAACGCAGAATCACCGCGGCCGGGGCGGCCAACTTTTGTGCAAAACGAAAGGCTCCGCTCTTCACGAATACTTTCTTCGCGGCGTTCTTGGCTGCCTTGCCAATACTCATACGGTGCTGTCCGGTGAGGACTGCGGTCCCACGGGTTTCGTCAGGATGCGTTCCTTTGGCTGTTTCCCTTGCAGCATTGTGGACGCTGAACAGAACGTCCACACCATAGGGTTCCACGTCGATCTCGTCGAGGCATTTCTTGCCGGCCAGGTCGTAAAGGGCGATATGTGTGGCTTTTTTGCGGGTTTCGAATCCCTGTTTGACCCAGACGAGATTTTCCTTGAAGCGGGTGGAGCGAATGCGAGTGAACCCGACCCAGACTTGGTCATTCTCCATCACCGCGACGCCGCGGCACCAACCGAGCACAAGCTGTTGCTCATTGTCGATGATGTTGAAGTCGAAAACTTGTTCCACCTGCAGGGTATGCCGGTTGGCGATCACCAGATGTCCGTCAACAGTGGTGAAGTAGATCCAGTCGCCGACCACTTGGCCGTCGTGCGGCCTTTGTACCCCGATATCGATGCGTCTTCCGGGGCGCGTGAGGCTGATCGCGTCACGCTGATCGAAGCGCGTGGCCCAAACCTCATCACCCAGTTGAAACACGTGATTAGGATGAGACTTGTGAGGCTTGGTTTCGGGTACTTTTCGGTAGTCGATATCGCGCGAAAATCGTTTCCAGGTATCCTCGCCGATCACGCTCCATTCCCGTAGCACCTTTCCCTGGTGCGTAACTTCCAACACCATATCCAGGCCGGTGTCTGCAACTAAAATGTTTCCTTCCACGCTTGGGCGTACGTGGTGAAGGTCGTTAAAGCAGGGAAGCGATACGTAGTGGAGAAGTTCGAAGCCGGGCAGTTTGTACACCAAGACTTCGGTCGGGGTGCAGACATAGAGTTTGTCATCCGCCACCGTCGCCGATTTGAATAATATGGCGGGCGAGTCCGCGGGGACGGCATCTTTGGGCGAGTCGTATTCCACCAACACTTCAGCGGTCTTGGCTGGTGGCTTTACTTTGACGATCACAGCCTTCTTGCAGGAACTCCACTCGGGGAGCTGCTTGAATAGGCTGCTGCGCAAAGACCCACCTACAACGTACAACTCGCTCATGCCCTAGAACCCCCTGCGTGACACCGACGCACGGCTCCGCAATCCGGTGCCACCCGGGAAGCAATTGTGTTCCCCAGACCTAGGCGGAAACCCTTTGCAAATCATTAAAAACAATAGTCAATCATCATTTTACCGCAAGCAAGTATCGAGCGGCGGGTGGGGGTTACCACGGTGCTACCCGCGCGCGGCAAGAAGGAAAATCTGTTTCGTCCTTACCGCTCGCTCCGGTATTCCACCGAAACTACTGCTTGGGGCGGTGGTTCGGGAGGCGAAGGCTGGGCCAAGCCCGCAATCTCGGCGACATGAAAGGCGCGGTTGGTGCGGTAGGCCCAGAACAGCCCGACCCCGTAGATCGAACTCGCCGCCACGACTTCCAGCACTAACTGGATCAGGTTGCGCGGATAAAAGATTCGGTTGGCGAGCCAGAGCATTGCCACCAGCGGGAGGGTCAAAAGAACCGGCAGCGTGTAGGCCTCGCGCCAAAAGGTTCCGACGGGAACGCCGATCTGCTTCTTCAGGTGACGCGGCAAGAACACAAGATAAGTAAAGCTGAGCGGGATGGCGGTACCAAGTGCGTCGCCGATAATTCCGAGCGGGGGGACAAGCGCGATGCTGAGGATAAGGTTGGCGACGCCCTCGATCACGGTGATGACCGCCCAGGTTTGATGTATCCCGAGGCCGAACAGAACGCGCCCGGACGCAGCCTGCGACATCATGAGCGCGAAAGGAATGAGCATCACCACCAGCACGGGATAGCTGTGCGGAATGTAACGGGCGCCCACCCAGATGCGGATGATGTGCGGGCCGAGAATGATCAGAATGGCGGTGATGGGAAGCATCAGGAACGCGCAGGCGCGGTTGCCAGCTAGATAAATCTTGCGCACGCGAGCGAGGTCGCCGGTAGCCTCCGACTGGCTCGACATGGGCACAAAAACCTGGGCCAGGGCACCGATGAATTCTGCCGCGTAATCGACAATGCGGGAGCCGATGTTGAAGTAGGTAACTGCAACCGTGGACATCATGGCCCCGAGCACGAGTTCGTCGGTGCGGAAGCGCAGGCGCAAGGCGATCATCACTACGAAGGTAGTGCCGCCGTAATTGGCCATGTCGCGGAACGAGGCGCGATCCACATGCTGAAGACCAAGCGGCACAGGGCACAACCGGAATACGATGATGCCGCGCAGTGTCGAGGAGAGAAGCGGCAGGGCAACGGTGAGGAGGGCGACGGTGAGCAGACCGTATCCGCGGTTCAGGAAATAAACAATCAGAGCGGCGCGGGCGAGGGTGGCGCCGATGCTGGTCCAGTTCAGAATGTAGAAGCGTTGCAAACCTTCGAGCATGCCTCCGAAGACGCCCAGCGGAAAGCCGAGGCTGACCGAGGCGCCGACCATTAGCAGTAGCAAGCGCGCCTGCGAATGCATTTCGGGAGGAATCTTAAAGAAGTGTTCAACCGACGAACTCAACAAGGCGGTCAACACCATGCTCACCACGCCGATGCCCGTATAGGTAAACAGGGCGGTGTTGACGAACTGCGCGAGCTTTTCGCGATCGTCGGTCGCCGCGTACTTGGAAACGTAGCGAATAATCGAGGAACGGATGCCGAGATCGAACAGGCCGTAGTAGCCGGTCACCGAGAAGATCAGTACCCAGATTCCGAAGGCTGCGTCGCCCAGATGATGGAGGATAAACGGCGAAAGGAAAATGCCGACCACCACGTTGAGGGCGAGCGCGGACCAACTCGAGCCGACGTTCTTCAGAATCTGTCTTTTTTCAAACTTCAGCATGAGTAATGGCGGCGGTTAAATTCCTGTCCAGTTGGCTGTGTTTCTGCTTTCGGGGCGGACAAAAACATGGTACCAGCCATTTGTGAAGAACTCGCCAACCTGTACCGAGCCGGTAATCTCAGGTAACCCCCAATGGTAGCGTCAGCATCCGTGCCGGCAGTCCCGAGAGCCTGCCCTAAGCTTGCCGAAGGGGCGGCTCGACCTGGGCGCGGACGTCCGCCGGACCGTCGCCGGGACGGCCGCGCCACTCTCAGCGGTAGTTACGTAGGTATGTATGGGAAGCCGGGGATAGACTACGCGGTAACCACAGATTTAGTGGCGTTGCTGAAAATCGCATACTTGTCGGTGGCTTTCAGCTTTCGCAAATCCAGCGGCCGCCCGCCTTCGAAAACATTGTAGGTAGGGGTGACGTAAATGACCCAGAGCTCACGCGGATGCTCAATCAGGGATTGTCCAATATTCTTCGCCAGCGCTGCCGTGATCGCTTCCGAAGAGGGATTATAGAGGAACGCGACCAGCGGTTCTCGTGGTATTTCAAACTGTGTGAAATCCATGCAGACCGATTTTATTTCCCGGCATTTCTGGCGGTCGCTTTTATAGCGTCCTATGTTGCTAACCGCAATGTCGTGAAGCTCGGAGGCAAACTCCACCCCGATGATTCTACGGAACGGCAAGTCGGACGCCTGCAGCAGGACGCGGCCTTTTCCGGACCCGAAATCGACAAAGACAAAATCCTCGTAACGAATCGGCAGCGCCGAAAGGGCTTCATGAATGATCGCAGTGGAAGTGGGCCAATAGCCGCCTGCGTAGACCCAGTTTGGACTGTCAATCTTGAGATCTGTCAGATGCACCCGGGTAGTGGTCTCAACCCCGTAGCGGAGATCGAACTCGTCCTGCACCGCAGGACGTTTAAAGTTTTTCTTGGCCTTCCGATAGTCCGCGATGAGGTACGCGGGTGCCCGCAGGCACGCCCATACCGTTTGGAGCACTCCTTTTTCTTTGAGCGCTTTTTTGACTCTGGGGAGAATCGTTCTTCGGATTTTCGGCATAAATGGCTTGGTGATGCGATTTTAACTCGAAGCTATCGCATAATGAACTGAAGAGGTACACCGCCGTCTCCCTCAGGGGCTAAAGCCCGCGTCTTTATTGGCTCGGGGCGGCACGGCTGAAGCCGTGCCCTTCCCAAACCCCGCTTGAAACAGAGCTTTTCCCCAGCCTTCCAGGCTAGTCCCTGAACTAGAAGGGACAAAGTGTGTAAGAGTTTGCGCATAGCCAATAAAGTCGGGTTGTGATTCCACCCCTTTTACGGATATAAAGCATCATACTTGCTACAGTTGCATTCAGTTCGTTCTTCGTGATCTGCCCCCATTCCTGGGTGTCCAAGTGCTATGTGTCAGGTATCATTCCGGACCGCCGGATTTTGGAGGTACAAGTCGATGCGCCATTTTTTGTCCCTCTACCTTGAGAGAGGCCTCGGTGGTTCTTGCCGGGCCATTCACCGTTCCGTGTTCAGTTCAATTTGCCTGACTCTGTTCCTCGTAGGTATTGTTTTTCTGACTTCTTCGTTGTTTGCACAGCCATCATTACTGACCAGTCGTGCTGATAACACCCGCAGCGGCGCCAACACCAATGAGACTCTGCTCACTCCCGCCAACGTCAACTCGGCCGGCTTTGGCCGCCTCTTCAGCTTTCCCGTGGATTATGTGGTGATGGCGCAGCCGCTCTATGTGCCGAATGTGAACATTCCCGGACAGGGCATCCACAACGTAATCTACGTGGTCACGCAAATGGATTCGGTGTACGCGATTGACGCCGACACCGGCGTCCAGCTCTGGTACGCCAGCATGCTCAACGTCGGCGGCACGACGGCCAGCGGAATATATCTCCCGTGCGGCACCGCGGTCGGTTTCAACCAGGAAGGCATACCTGGAACCCCGGTCATCGATCCCAGTACCAACACCATGTATCTGGTGGCCAAGACCCTGGTCAACACCACCGTCCGTCACCATCTACACGCCCTCGATATCACCACCGGCAACGAGCAACCGGGCAGCCCCGTCCTGATCCAGGCGCAAAGCGTCAGCAAGAAGGGACACGTCATGGTGTTCAACAGCCGTTACCAGAAGAACCGTCCCGGCCTCTTGTTGCTCAACGGTGTGCTTTATATTGGCTTCGGTGGAAACTACTGCAACGGCCTCGACAGCGGCTGGGTGCTTTCCTACAACCCTGCCAGTCTGTTGCAACTGGCCGTCTTCAACACCTCGCCCGACTACGGATTGACTTCGATCTGGCAGGCGGGCAACGGTCTCGCCGCCGATGAAGCCGGCAACATCTACGTGGAGACCGCCGAAACTGGCGCCCACGGCTACGATGTCCCCAGCGGCGGCCAGACCTACTGCGACAGCGTTCTGAAGCTCGCACCCGATCTCACCCTCGCGGATTATTTCACCCCGTGGACCGTCGCTTACCTCAACTCCCACGATTTCGATTTGAGTTCCACCGGAGCCATTGTCCTCCCCGATCAAGATGGCCCCTATCCCCATGAACTTATCGCCAGCGGCAAGCAGGGCATCGTGTACGTCCTCAATCGCGACAACATGGGAATGTTCTCCACGAACGATAGTCAGATCATCCAGGAGTTTGCTCTGGAACCGAACGCCACCAAGGACGTCCAGTTCGGTTCTCCTGCCTACTGGAACAACACCGTGTACTTCGCCCCCAATGCTTCTCCGTACCTTGCGTACCCGTTGTCCGGCGGATTGCTCGGCACTCCCCTCCAGACTTACGCGACATATTCTGGCAGTCACTCTCCATCGATTTCCGCCAATGGCAACACCAACGGAATCATGTGGGTCATCAGCGGTACGCAACTGTTCGCTTTTGACGCGGTTTCGCTGCAACGGCTGTATGGCACGAATCAGGCCCCGAACGGACGTGACACGCTGCCGCCGGTCGGGCATTTTGTGACGCAGACCGTAGCCAACGGCAGGGTCTATGTCGCCACTCAAACTAGTCTCGAAGCCTACGGGCTGTTTCACGTCGCTACCATTACCAGAGGCACCAACCAGACCGCTACTGTTGCCACCACGCTGCCGGCTGCCATCCAGGTGCAGGCCTATAACCCCTATACCGGACAAGCCGACGCCAACGCCACGATCAATTTCAGCGATGGCGGCAAAGGCGGTTCATTCAATCCTGCCTCCGCTGTTACCGACTTCAAGGGCAATGTCTCGACCACCTATACGCTTCCGCAAAAGTCTGGCACCTACACCCTGACGATCTCGGGAAACGGCTTTGGCAACGTCACCACCACCGCCACTGCCACGCCCGGCGCCCCAATAAGGGTCATTGCTTACGGCGGATCGAAGCAGACCGCCGCCGCCGGTTCCACCCTCGCCAAGCCGCTCATCGCCCAGGTTCAGGATGCTTACCACAACGGTGTCTCTGGTGTTGCCATCACCTTTACCGCCAATAAGGGCGCCGTTCCCAATCCGCCTTCCGTGGTCGCCAACGCCTATGGCTACGGTTATACGTATCTGCGGTTGCCTACCACCGTCTCCACAATTACTGTCACCCCCAGTTCCGCCGGCTTGAAGACCGCCAACAGCTTCGTCGAGTACTCGGTAGCCGGACCCGCCGCCAACGTCTCCATCACCAGCGGCAATAATCAGTCCGTTCCCGCAGGAACGCAACTGCCCCAGACCCTCAGCGCGCTCCTGACTGACCAGTACGGCAATCCCGTTGCGGGCAACAGCGTCACGTTTGACGACGGCGGTGCCGGAGGCAGTTTCTCCAACCCCAATCCCGGCCTCACCGGCAGCTCCGGAACGGTGAGCCAGTTGTACACGCTCCCACCGTCTCCACGCACCGTCACCATCAGCGCCACCACCGCCGGAGTAGCCAACCCTGCCGTCTTTACCTAAACCGGACAGTAGTTCCGCAAGCGTGAGTTCCGTAAACCGGGTGCGGGCGGCGGCGAGCATGGATGCAGGCAGTTTCGCTTGAGAGCAGCTTGGATTTGGCGGGCATCGTATCGGCCGCGGTCGATGCCCGCGTTACACCTGTAACCATCCGCAGATTGACAGGCCAACAACCATCGAACATAATCACCCTTCACCGCCAACAGTCGATCAAATGGAAAGACAGACGAACTCTTCGGTGGCGGAGTCGACGCCTGACAAGCACTCCTTCCAGGCGCGACGATTCCTGATCCTCCATGAGTTTCCCGCACCTGACGTGGAGCAAGCCTGGCGTGAGTGCCTGACTCGCATCGAAGTTCCTTCCCACTACGAGTCCCCAGAGTACTTCCTGGATCCTCTCCGGCAGGGCACTCGGCCCTTCGCCGTCCTCGCCCTCGAGGATGATCGAGTCAGGGGCGTCCTGACGGGATTTCACCTGGGCAAAGAGGTCAGAGTGGGACTCAGTTCGCGCCCACAGATCGGTGTGGACGGCACGGATACGGCGGCGGCGCTAGAAACGCTGGCACAAGGACTGCTGGTTGAGGCGAAAGACGCAGATCTGGTGAGCGTCTACACCTGGTCGTCGCTGGAACTCATGCCTTTCCAGGCGCACGGTTTTCGCCGCCGCGAATTGCAGGGTAGCGTGGTACTCGACCTCAGCCTGGGCGCCGACGCCCTCTTCAAGCAATTCAGCAAAGACCGGCGCAGGAACATTCGTTACGCCGAGAAGCACGGCGTGGAGGTGCGCGAGGCGGCCACCGACCAGGATATTGTTGACGCTCACCGGGTGTATTCGGCTTGGCGCGGGACCGACCGGAAGGAAGTGCATGGAGACTGGAGTTTTGAGTCCTTCGAGAAAACCATGCGCATCCGGAGCAATCGGCGGCTGTTTCTGGCGTCGTTCGAAGGCCAGGTGATTGCCATTAATATCTTCCGGTTCTTTCCCGGCGGATTGTTTGAGTCGGCCGCGAACAGTTCGCTCGATCCATTCATGCATCTGAAACCGAACGACCTGTTGCAGTGGCGGGGAATCCAGTGGGCATGTGCTCAGGGGCTCCGGCGGCATTCGCTGGGGGGCACCCACGAATTCCTCTTGCGCTTCGGAGGAACCGTAGTTCCCACTCTTCGCTATCGCCTCGACCGTACCCTTTTTCGCCGCCACGATTTGAAGGAAAGTCTCGGTGCGACAGCTCGCTCTCTGCTTCGTAACGCGCCGTCAGGCATGAACCAGACGGTTCGGAAACTGCTCGGCAAGCGGCCCGCCCACTGATCTCTCACGGCAAAGAAATTGATTGGTGGTGAGGTGACCGAAGTATCACACTACATCTAGATGCACCCCGATCACAAAAGGTCCAGTTGGAGTCGGATTCCAGCTCAGTACGTCCCGGGTACGAGCGAAACTCCATCCGCGCCTCTTACCACGATGTTCTTTGTAACCGTGTTGGTCGGGATGTTATAGACCGCCAAAGTATGGCCCGCGCCGATGTAGAGGTTACCCTTGCCATCCGATTTGATGCCGTCCGGAGCAGAGACCCCCGGCGTCAGATAGGACGAGAAGCCTCCTGCAAACCCCGCAGCGGTTACAGGTATCTGAAGCAAACCATATGGGTAAACCTTTCCGTCATGGGTGGCCCACAAGCTGCCCGTGTAGCTGTCGTAGGTCAGTCCGTCTGCCCCGTTGATTCCCAGATGTGGCTCGAGGACAAGGGTATTCAGAATCGTTCCAGCAACCGGGTCGATTTGGACGATGGTATTGTGACCTGCGACCGCGTAAAGGTTTCCATACGCGTCGTAGGCGATGCCATCGCAGGTCCGAAGCTTCTTAGTCAGCAGGGTCGTGGCCCCCGTGGCAAAGTTGAAGCGGACGATAGAACCCGGACTGAAGATAGCGATCAGCATCGTCTGCCCGCCCGGCTCGATGGCCAAATCGCGAGCGTACTTCAGGCCACTCACCAATGTGGTGTTTACCCCGGTCGTCGGATCGTACAAGTTGACTGTTCCGAGAAGCGGCACCGAGTAAATGAGTTGGCCGGCCGAGTTCAGGGTCAAGTCGTCGGGCTTGGCCCCGATGTAATACAGGGTCGAGAGCTGAGGTGGGGTGGTACTAAGATTAAGGGTCTGAAGACTCAGCAAGGGTTCGTTCGCAATGTAGAGTTGTTGCGCCGACAACGAGAAAGTAATCAGCAGAACGAGTGTAAACACCAAGCCTACTCCACGCGTCGTCACCATATATGGATTCCTTCACTAATGTGCGGCTCCCTGCCACTAGGAACCGTCGTACTTTAATAGAGCACCTTCGTTTCCAAACGGATAGGCCACGCCGTCCACAGTGCCAAGATGAACTCAGCAGTATAAACCATTGATTCTGCTGGGATATTGTCTTGCGGGATGGGAATGCATTGCGGCTGGTCTGGGCAGAGCATGAGGACATGTAGGTAATCTATTTCCCTGGTTTTTGCCCCAGGTTTAGCCATAGTGACCTGCCCCCTGCTTTCGTTCACGCAAGAATACGACAAACTTCTTCGTGAGCGGTCCCCTTTTTCTGTCACACTTTCAAGGCGAGTTTCCAGCAACTTGAGAGCCTGGCAAATCGCTCTTCAAAGCGATTGGACAGGCGAACTCACTCGGCGTTCGTTCTCCCAGAGACTAGTTGTTGCTTATCGCGGTCATCAAACTTCTGAAATTGCGGTCATCAAATTCCGGGACTTTTGTCTTGGCGCATGGTGCCCGAGGGGCGGGACTTTTATCCCCAAGGACGGTGGAAAGTAATGCCCCATGGGTTACCAGGGATGTGGGTAATGAATTTCTCATTTGTCCGCAATGTGGTAACGTATGAGCCGCGTCACGATCTAGGGGTTGCAATCGCAAGCTATTGAAACATAACCAGTATAGTGCTCCAGCGACGGGTAAACAATATAGACCGGACTGGCAGCGGGTGTGCTCTATCTAGACTGTTTAAGGATTCTGCCGGAGACGTCTCCCCAACGGTCTTGGTTAGGGAATCGCGTAAAAAAAAGTATGGTCCTTAACGAAAGCGAAATCCTGGCAACCGATGTTCATAACGGCCGCGACGTTATTCTGGCCGACGATCCCGTTGCGTTCGCCCAGGCCGTGCTCATGCTGCTGCGAGATCCGGAACTGCGTCGCCGCTACGAAAAAGCCGCCGCCGAGACCGCCGCCCGCTACGACTGGCCAGCGATCGGCGAGCGCTTCAGTGCAGTCTTGCAGTCGGTGGCGGAAAAGAAATCGTTTGCGGTACGCGCCCTTCCCGGGAGCTGGGCGAAAAGAAAAGCCTAAGAACAGAGAAAAAGAGGAATTTCTGGCCATCGGCGATCACGGCACGAACACCAACCTGGCGACGGCGGAAGTTACGGGAAGGCGCCTGTCCGTCAGGATGGGGGACCCGACCCGCAATGCCTTCTTCTGGCTGAGCGCTTTCTTCGTGGTGTATTGCGCCCGCCCGGAAGACTGGGTCCCCGGTCTCAGGTTTTTCCCGCTCGCTAAGATCACCGCCATTCTGGCCATGTGGGGCCTGTTTACTGCTCTGGGTAAAACCAAACGCACATTCAGGGATCTGCCCAAGGAGGCAAGACTCCTCCTTATCATGATCGGCATCCTCTACCTCGGAGCATTTCTATCCCCGGTGTGGAGAGGCGGCGCGGTGGTTCGCTGCACCGACTTTTCCAAAGTTTACATCGCATGGGTGCTGGTTTTTCTGCTCATTACCACCTTCGACCGCTTACGCCGAATCATCTTTATCCAGGCCGCCTCGGTGGTCGTCGCCTGTGCCGCCGCCGTCATCAAGGGCCACAATGTGCCTCGACTCAATAGTGTATTGGGCGGGATCTATGGGAACCCGAACGATCTCGCGTTCGCCATTGTGTTATCGCTGCCGTTTGCGCTGGCCTTCATGGTCGCCGCTAAAAATGCCGTCGTCAAAGCAGCCTGGCTGGGTGGAATGCTGATTATGGCGGTCACCATCTTCCTGACCGCATCGCGAGCCGGGTTCATCGACCTCATTATCTCCGGCAGCGTTGCACTCTACTTTTTCGGCATCAAGGGAAAGCGCCCCATGCTGATCGTGGCCACGGGCCTGGTCGGCGTCGTAGTGATGGGTGCCTTCGGCGGAAAGCTCTATGATCGCTTCGCCGCGCTGTCGGGCAACAGCACAAGCGATGAGTCCGCCTATGGATCCTACGAGGACCGCAAGTACCTGATGTTGCGCGCCGTCGATGCCATCGAACACTATCCCATCCTGGGCATTGGCGTCCGCAACTTCCCCACCTACTCGCTGATCTGGCACGACGTGCACATGACCTACCTCCAGATCTGCGCCGAAGGCGGTATCGCCGCGCTGGTGATCTACCTCATGTTTTTTTGGCGTGGTTTCAAGAATCTGAAAATCCTGCGGCAAACCAAGAATCTCGATCCCGAAATTGTCTTGTTCATCGGAGCCTTGCAGGCTTCGCTGGTCGGCTTTGTTGTGGGCGCGTGTTTTGCCCCCGAGGCTTACCAGTTCTTCCCCTATTTTGCCGTCGCGTTTACGGCAACCTTGTTGCAGACGGTCAAAGAGCAAGAACATGCACCCGGCACGGCGCCCCCGCCGCCGAAGAAGCCGCGTCATTTCCTGGAGGTTTATGCCGACCATCGAACAGCCGGTGCAGTCTCCCCTGTCCGCTGACTTGCAGGCCATCTTGAGTTGCCTGAGTTGCGGCTCGAAACTTGAAAGCGACCACGCCGCAGGCTACCTCTGCCCGGCTTGCAAGCGCCTTTATCCCAACGTGCTGGGCATCGCGCGCTTCGTGGACGCCCAGCACTATGCGGCCAGTTTCGGTTTTCAGTGGCACCGATATCAGAAGACACAGCTTGATCACGACGACCTCCGCGAAGCCGAGCGCCATTTTCTGGCGAAGACTGCGCTCCGCCCCGAGGACCTCAAAGGCAAACTGGTGCTCGACGTCGG
>WNFE01000647.1_pt1 | contig 37187 bp, 37 predicted proteins | sample 5400451 | NCBI WGS metagenome assembly WNFE01 (sample SAMN13153344, study PRJNA577476) | soil metagenome | isolation source: 200 cm saprolite under Douglas fir tree site 2 hole 2 | place: USA:California | collected 2015-04-18
AAGACTGGGTTCACCAGAAGATTCCTGCCCTTGGCGGCCGAACACCTCTGCAAGCGGTTCGCGATCCCGATGGCAGGGAGATCGTAGAATCCCTGCTCTGGGATTGGGAGCGCCATACCGACGAAGGCGCGTGCCAACCCGGAATTCGACCTGATTTCAATGCCGTCCGCAAATTGCTGAGCCTCGCGCCCGCGGCCTCTTGACCGGGCAGGACCGAAATGGAACTGACTCGCGCCGGTGATTCTCTATAGATCGCGCACTGAATCCGGCCAACCAGCGCTGCCAGCGGATCCGCATCGAAGCGGAATACTTTTCGCACAACGATTCGCCCTGCTGTTGTGGTCCCGATTGAAAAGTACACGCCCGAGCGCAAAGCGGAGTTTCTTCTCTCCAATGCGACCAATGCTGCGGATTACCGCAAGGCGCGAACAGAAGTCGAGAAGCTCGGTATAGAGCCGGATTCAATTCCCCATCGACGGCCTGCTTAAAATGGCCCGCTTGTTCCTCGATGCTAATGTTTTATTTTCGGCGGCATACCGGTCCGATACAGGACTTCTTAAACTCTGGAAACTTAGAGAGGTGGTCTTGTGTAGCTCTCGCTGTGCGCTGGAAGAAGCGAGAATTAATCTTAATAATAATGAAGTTCAACGAACCCGGCTAGTGAGGCTGGCCGGAAAGGTTCAGCTCTTCGATGCGGGTAAGCACGAACTTCCGGAAGGGGTCTCGTTGCCAGAGAAGGACGTACCGATCCTATTGGCTGCCATCGAAGCTCGAGCTACACATCTCTTGACTGGGGATTTTCGGCACTTTGCATCCTACTTCGGCAAGAGGGTCGAGGGCATTCTTGTTTTGCCTCCCGGCGAGTACCTGAGACGTTGCGGACAGTAGGAGGCGAGGGTAATGGTGCTTCCGGCAAAACGGCAACCCTTGCCCTATTTTCCAGCAGAATTTCATTTTCCATTCATTTTCCAATTAAGGCTTGATACGAGTCCGCTGCCTTCAGTTCCCGGTTCAAGCGTTTTCAGATTTTTGTTCCTAGCTTCCCAAGCCTCGGAAACGGACTCGTTTGAGGGGTGTTGTTTTCCATTATTTTCCAATTACGATTATCAAACTTTGTATAAGTGCCGCCGTTCCAGCGTCTTAGATGACTAAACCGAACCTTGCAAAGGTTCAGGTGTCGGTTCGATTCCGATAGGCCGCTGCATTTTTTTCAATAACTTGCTGGAAAACGCTTCGCGGACTTGGTCTAGTGGAATTTCCCCGCAGTAAAGAGCCGTCATGCGGTGGGAGCTATGTCCCGTTTGTTGGCGGATGACGGCAGGGTTGATTCCGGCAAGTTCCGATCTCCTGTTGCATCCCCGTCGAAACCCGTGCAACCCGCCTTGCGGTAGACCCGGTGCTTTGAGCGCTGGATACAACCCTTGATTCGGTATCGTGGTTTCTAGAATCGATCCTCCACGCTTGGAGCGAAAGATCAGTGCCTCCGCGTTAGGACTGCTCATCAGAAGGTGCCTCAGTCTTCGCATCGATTTCTTGCCCTCGTGCGGCCCCGTTGGCCCGAGGGAAAATGCGATGAGAACTGGCCCCACTAATATGGAGGAGGGAAGAGGCATAGAGCTCACAACGACAGCCAAATTGCTGATCGAAATCGCGACACGCGTTCTGACGCCGGCCTCAGGAGCACCCGCTAACGGGGGGTGCGCCTGCCGGTGCGCTGGACAAGCTGGATACCTTGACTGCCCCTTGGAAATGCGCGACGCTGAAAGGCACCTTGGGGCGTTTCGTCGATGGGAAGGTGCCGCGTGGGCCCCACAATTTCCTCGCTTATCAGGGACGCCGAATGCGGAGACGGCGCGGCCGCGGATGAACTGTTCAGCACTCTGTACTCGGAATTGCACCGGATGGCGAAACGGGAACTGGCACGACGGGGATCTCCGGCAAGCCTGAGCGTCACAACGCTGTTGCACGAGGCGTATCTCGACATCGCCGAGCGTGAAGGCAACTGCTTTCCCGATCGGCCGCGGTTCATGGGGTATGCCGCACGAGTGATGCGTGGACTGATCATTGATCATGCCCGAAGCCGAAACGCGATCAAACGCGGAGGCGAGTTTGAAATTACTTCGCTCGAAACCGACCCAGGCGAGAATCCTGTTGACGCTAAAGAACTCTCGTCGATCAGCGATGCACTGGATCAATTGGCGAAAGTCGAGCCCAAGCTGGCTGAGCTGGTCGATATGAAATTCTTCTGTGGGTTTTCTTTCGGCGAAATCGCCGCCCTGGAGAACTTGTCGGAACGTACCGTACAGAGAAGGTGGGAAAAGGCGCGAATCTATCTCCATCAGAATATTCGCGCGGATTTGCCGCTCTGAGGAATTGATGTCCAAGCTTAGCCCCGATCAATGGCGGGCCCTTAGTCCACACCTCGACCAGGCGCTGGAAATGACAGACGATCAGCGCACGATCTGGCTATCCTCCCTCCAGAACGAGAACCCGGCTCTCGCCTTTCAACTGGAAATACTGCTTCGTGAGCATCGCGTGCTGTCGGAGAAAGGTTTCCTCGAAACCAGTGCTTTGGAATTGCCAGGGGGGCCAGGCCTGGAGGGCCAATCTCTTGGCGTCTACACACTGGTTTCGCAGATCGGCCATGGAGGAATGGGTACCGTCTGGCTGGCGGAACGAAACGACGGACGATTTGAGCGGCGCGTAGCAGTGAAGGTTCTCAATATCGCGTTGATGGGAAAGGGCGGGGAGGAGCGCTTCAAACGCGAAGGCCGCATTCTGGGCCGTCTAACACATCCCCACATCGCGGAACTGATCGACGCGGGAGTGTCACTCACTGGTCAGCCTTTTCTCGTACTGGAGTACGTTGAGGGCGGCCACATTGACCGCTATTGTGACGAAAACAAGCTCGAAGTTAGAGCCCGCCTTCGGCTCTTCATCGATGCAATGCGCGCCGTAGCACAAGCACATGCCAACCATATCGTCCACCGTGACCTTAAGCCATCGAACATATTGGTGCGAAAGGATGGTCAGGCGAAACTTCTCGACTTTGGAATTGCCAAGCTGCTGGAATGCGACGGGCAGAGCGGGGAGGCGCCGCTGACTCTGGAAGGCGGCAGGGCAATGACACCCGAATATGCCGCGCCCGAGCAACTGACAGGCGAAGCCGTGACTGCTGCGACGGATGTGTACTCCTCAGGGGTTTTGCTGTACGTACTACTGACAGGGCACCATCCCACCGGGGCCGGCCCGCGTACGCCTGCGAGTCTGGTCAAAGCCATCTTGGAAACTGAACCCCTTCGTCCTTCGGAAATCGTAGCTCCGACGCAGACGGATGAAGGGGCCGCAATCACCAATGCCGGTAAACGCGCGACCACTCCCGACAAACTGGCTCGGCTATTGCGCGGTGACCTCGACACGATTGTCGCGAAGGCGCTGAAAAAGAATCCACAAGAGCGCTACTCCTCGATCAAAGCCTTTGCTGACGACCTGCAGCGACATTTGAGACACCAGCCTATCAGTGCGAGGCCGGACACAATCGGCTATCGCGCTGGCAAATTTGTGCGCCGGCAAAGGAGCAGCGTCTTGGCCGCACTGCTGGCAATGCTCGCGCTGGTTGGCACCACCATCGTTACATGGCTCTTTCCCCGCCATTCCGAACCTCTGCCCCAGTTCAAACAGCGAAAGCTGACGGCGAACGCCCAGGACTCACCGGTGCTCAGTGCTGGGATTTCTCCGGATGGCAAGTATTTGGGCTACGCTGACCAGCAAGGCATTCATTTACAGCTCGTCGCGACGGGTGGAGTCCAAAGTGTGGCTCTGCCTCCCGGCACCGAGCAGGGGAAGGTTTCTTGGACCTTCGGAAGCTGGTTCCCCGACTCCACACGATTCCTAGCATCTGCCAGCGTCCCCGGAAAGCCATCCACCGTGTGGTCGATTCCGATACTGGGAGGTGAGGCACAGAAACTTGCTGAAGTTGAGGATATGTTCGGAGGAGGGAGCGTGTCACCTGACGGTTCCAAGATTGCCTACCAAAGGTTGCGTAGGGCCATTGGAGCGCGCGAGATTTGGGTGATGGGTTCGCCTGGAGAATCCCCTCACAAGATACTGACAGCCGAAAACCAGGCCATATTTAAGGGTATCGCCTGGTCGCCGACAGGAAGCCGACTTGCTTTCACAACATATAGGCGTGATAAAGGTGGTGACCACACAGAGATTATGGTTCAAAGTTGTAACCTCGGTGGTGCGGATAAAACGACTATCCTTCAAGACAATCTTTTGAACGCGTTCACCTGGCTCTCGTCGGGACGATTCGTCTATTCGCGAAATACGGAAGTCGCCTCGCCTGAGTCCGATAATTTGTGGGAACTGAAAGTCGACGGAAAGAACGGAATTCCACAGGGCAAAGCGCGCCAGTTGACCGATTGGTCGGGATTTTCGGTCGATAGCTTCAGTGCGACCGCCGATGGAAAGCAACTGGCTTTTCTGAGAGGCAATGACCACGCTTCGGTTTTTGTCGGGGACCTCGCCGACAAAGGAAGCCGCGAGCGTCAAACTGGCTGATGTTTCGGCAGGCGCTGGATCGAGACAGTGCCCCTCAACTTGTAACTCCCGCTTCGAACACGAATTTCTATGTGGCACGGTTGAGTCCGGATGGCGCCTGGATACTTCTGGAGGGGCGGTCGATCGCCTCGCACAAAATTGCACTCTATCGCGTTGGTCTAAGGGGTGGCGCTCCACAGCTATTATTTAACACCGAGGGGTTTGTCCAGTTTTGGTGCACAAACAAGGCCGCCAACCTTTGCGTGTTCGGGCGGCCGTCTACAGGCAACAACGAACTAGTGGTTGCGGCGTTTAACCCGCGCGGCGGTCCGGGAAGGGAACTGGTGCGGATTCCTCTCGAAGCGGGCAGTAGCGGCGACATTGGATTCGACTATTCTTGGCAGCTCTCTCCCGATGGTTCGCAGATTGCCATCGTGAAGGGGCACGGGAATCAGATTCGCTTAGTTCCACTGGCAGGAGGTCAAACGAGAACGATCACGACGAAGGGCCACTCCGACCTTATAGAACTGAACTGGGCAATTGATTCCCAAAGTATGTTTGTGTCAACTCTGGAACCGGGAGGCGCTAACTTACTGCATGTTGACCTTAATGGCGATATCCAGCCCGTCTGGCAGCAGTCTCAGGCGACCGACACCTTCGGCTTTCCGTCGCCTGACGGACGTCACCTCGCCATTTTGGGCTCGAATGCCGAATCGAATGTGTGGCTGATCAACAACTTCTGAGCCCGTAGCGGCCTTGGATCAGGCTCGCTTCGAGCGCGCGCAGCACGGCAGCCGTTCGAATCAGGAACTCAAGCGCAATAGTCTTTCCGTCTTCTTCGGTCTTTATCCTACCCGCTGTCGCCTTTTCCCTTCCATTTCCGATATCTCAAGTAGGGACAATTAGGGACCAATAGTTCCAGTCTTGCGCTGGCGCCAGGGTTCCATGCGTCGAGCGTAGCGTCGAATTTACGGACGGGGCCTTCGAGGTATGGCGCAATTGCACAATCTTAGATCAAAGGAAGAAGAAAGAAGTGAAAGGCTCCCCTGAACTCAAGCGAGCTGGAACTATGGGCATGGACGTCGCGCGGTGCATGGGGACACACAGCGCCACCAAGACTTGGGGAAATTATGTAACAGGCTGGCGGAAGAGACGCTTCTTTGTGCCGCGCCAGCGATTGATTGCTGCTGCCGTACTCTCGTGCCTAGTGTTCGCGCCGACTCAATCTTATTCGGAATGCACGGCAAACCAGAAGGGGTGCGTTGTGCTGGAATTGTCGGCCCTGGGCTAACGGGGTGACACGATCGCGCGCGCGCGCGAGCAGGTTCTTGAGATCTTGCAACCTGGAAATGCGTGCTCCGCATGGCTCCAGGAAGCGGACTCTGACCCCGCTGAAGTGTTCCGGTCGGTGCACTTCGAGTTGGCGGTAGGAGGAACTTCGTACGTTTACAGCGTGAGAGACAGTGCGGGTGGGCAGCTGTTCAAACACCCATGGGCGGCCAGGTCGATTGAGAATGGAGGCCTAAAGTCCACCATCCTCTTGAACGCGAATGGACCGTTCTTCAATCGTGCTGCGGAGATCATGCAATTGGACCCAAGAGGAATGCTACTTCAGCCCGGCGACAATCGTCTGTCGGTGGTCTCTTCCTACGCCGGAAACACTCCGGAGGCGCATATTACGATATTGCTTCACGAACTGGGGCACATTATCGGGCGTCTTCCTGAGGACGACGATTCCTGGGACGGCCGATCTTTCCGAAACACTTCCGAAGTGTCGCGGCATTGCAAGAGCGAGACTCGCGCGGCCGCACACAACGGTCCCATAGGCAGCATCAAAGCCCACAATTCCGGCGTTTAACCCCGGCAACTCGCGATTTCCTCCAGTCTTTTCCTGCCGGTTGTCGTCTTTTCCCTTCCATTTCCGATATCTCAAGTAGGGACCAATAGTTCCAGTCTTACGCCGGCACCAAATTCTGAGCGTAGCGGTGAATTACGAGGCGGGGCCTTCGAGGGACTGTGCACTTGCACCATCTAGATCAAAGGAAGAAGGAGAAAGAAGTGAACAACAATTGCAGTAAGAAGTTCCGGAGCGGCGTAGCCGCTCGCATCATTCGCGGGTCCCTGGCGATACTCGCGGTTCTGGCTATTTCCGGCGCCGTCCACGCGCAAGAAAACGGTCAAGACAACCAAGACAACCAAAACAACAAGGAACAAACTCACTTCAGCTCGATACCGAGTCCAACCACTTCCATCCCGCCACCGGCGGGAACTTCGGCATTCTTGCTTGGCCATGGGGTAGGCACGCAAGGTTATGTTTGCCTGCCCACAGCCACTGGCGGCGCTTCCTGGACCGTAAACAGTGCTCGCCCCGAGGCCACACTCTTCACGCATATTTTCGGGGAAGCAGTCCAGATCATTACTCATTTCCTCAGCCCCGTCGTAAATCCGAATGATGTCGGACCGAAGCCGTCCCGTTTCGGCGATGTGACATGGCAAAGTTCCTTCGACAGCAGCCGGGTGTGGGCACAGAAGCAAAAATTCGTTACTGCCGGAACCGAAGCGAGTTGCCCGAATGGCGGCTCGATTGACTGCCTCTTGCTACAGGTGATTGGCTCCGACGAGGGACCTGCCGGCGGAAAATCGCTAACCAAAACTACTTTTATGCAACGCCTTAACACAAAGGGCGGATCTGCTCCCGCCAATCCTGCCACCGGTTGCTTAAGCACCAGCGACGTTGGTCACCAGATACTCGTGCCTTACAGCGCAGACTACTACTTCTTCCGCAACGACCAGTAATCAAAGTTCGCGTGCGCCGTGCGTCTGTCGGATCGCGCAAGCGAAGATGACCAGCTGTTGCCGCTCTTCGCGTGTGCGTCCGGCGAACTATTCCCAGGTTGGAACAGCAGCATAAATCTAGAACAAAAAAACAAAGGAGCATGAAGTGCGAAACTATAGCAGTGAGAAGTTATTTGGAGCATTGTTTGTGCTGGCCGCGGTGTTCTTTTCTGGAACCGCCGCAGCACAAGATACGCAGGTCATCGTAAACACCGGCAACCCGGACGGAAAGCTCGGGGCTCTGTCACGGCGTCCCAGCACCAACAAGTTGGAGACGGAAACCGCCGATGACTTCGTTCTGAAACAGACAACGGTCCTTACCGGAGCCAGCATCATCGGATTGATTCCTTCCGGAACGCCGCTGGCGAATATTACAAACGTCGAAGTCGAGTTGTACCACGGTTTTCCTCTAGACTCCGCCAATGCTGATCCCCTAGCGGGAAACGTACCCTCGCGCAGCAATTCACCGTCGGACGTCGAAATTGACGCCGCTACGCGTGATGCGAGCTTGGGTTCCCTCCGCTTTACCATAAGCCGGCTGAATGCCAACTTCTCGGTCCTGACTACTGTCGTGAACCGCATCAATAAGAAGCCACTGAACACTACGCACGGCGAGGGGCCAGCAACAGGCGAAGAGGTCGAGATCGCCATTACCTTTACCAACCCAATCATTCTCCCGGCCGGTCACTATTTCTTCCGCCCAGAGGTCCTGGTAAACGGTGGCGATTTCCTCTACCTGTCAGCTCCGAAACCAATCGTCGCACCAGGAACCCCGATCGCAGGGGATTTGCAAGCTTGGATCCGGAACTCCAGGTTGGCGCCGGACTGGCTGCGCATTGGAACCGACATCATCGGAAGCGACGCGCCGCCTGCGCCTACGTTCAACATGACTTTTTCCCTGAGCGGCGCATTCCTGCAGTCCGCAGGAACCCCTGGCCAGCCGGATTGTCACGGCGAAACCATCTCAGGCTTGGCCGAACAGTTTGGCAGCGTTCCCGCTGCTGCATCGGCTCTGGGGTTCTCCAGCGTCAAAGCGCTGCAGAATTCTTTCCGGGCGTTTTGCGAACAGTAGGGAATGCGCAAAGCCATAGGCGCGAACTTTAGCGACCTAGTTGAGTTGAGGAAGGGCGGTCGCAACGATCGCCCTCGCTCAATCAACAATTTCAAATTCACTTCCTAGATGGCAAGTTCCGTGGCTGGAATTGCTCGGAAATTCGCGTGATGGAGAGCCGAGAAAAGGAGTAACGACTCTGAAGGTCTGTGCAGATTAGGAATCGGACCTACTTAGAACGAACGATATGGCGAAACTCATGGCCAAACAGGCAGACAGCAACTTGACCGAGGCTGAAGCCATAAGGCAGGCCAAGGACGGCGACGCTGCAGCCTTCGAATACCTTTACAAGGCGAATTGCCGACGCGTATACAGCGTTTGCTTGCGTATGATCAAGAATCCGGCTGAAGCCGAAGATTTGACGCAGCAAGCATTCTTACAACTTTTTCGAAAGATCGGCACCTTCCGCGGTGAATCAGGTTTTTCAACTTGGCTGCATAGAGTGACTGTGAACGTTGTTTTGATGCACCTACGCCGGAAACGGCCGACCGAAATTATATTCGAAGACTTGGATCGACCCGGCTCGGATCACGAAGGTCCACGAGAGCACGGTTCGAGCGACACTTCGATGTTAGGCGCGGTCGAGCGGCTAAATCTGAAGCGTGCGATCCGCAAGTTGCCGTCCGGTTACAAACAGCAATTCTTGCTGTACGACGTCTTTGGGTACGAACACAGCGAGATTGCTGGACTCCTGGGATGCTCGATCGGCTGTTCAAAATCGCAGCTGCACAAGGCCCGCAAACGACTGCGGCGACTATTGCAAGGTGAACAAGGACGATCGGAAGCCGATATCGCCGCCGCGTAGGACGGGCATTCTTCACTTTAACAATTTCGGATTACGAATTTCGGGAAGCGGGAGCGGTCGAGATCCGAGCGCACAGATGTTTTTCGCTTTTAGGAGGAGCCAGCTATTGTGAAACACAGAATGGGCTTTTATCTTATCTCGTTTTTTCTATTCGGATTTCTGCTTGCCACGGCTAACGCCACTGCACAAACGGTTGCCTACCGGCAGACCAATCTGGCGTCGAATCTTCCAAACGTCGCCAGCGGTGTCTCCCCGGACTTGGTCAATCCTTGGGGAACGGCCTTTCTTGCAGACCAGGCATTTTTCATTGCCGATAACAAGGTTGGACGTGTTACCTCTCACGACGCTAAGGGCTCTGGCGTCGGGCCCGGTGGTTTCACTACACCGAATGCTGGCGGGACCGGATTCGACACTCCCACCGGAATTGTCGCCGATCAGAATTCATTCTTTGGCGGCCCTTCACTGGTGAAACCTTTTATTCTGGTCACCGACCAAGGCACAGTTTTCACCTGGGGGCCGGACGCTCGGGGCGATCTCCCGCCAGAGGCCACATTGGTGGTCAATAACGGTGCGAACGGTGCCGTATACAAGGGCGTGGCGATTCTGAACTCTTCGTTGACTGCGCCGGCGCTTGCCGTCACGGATTTCCATGGCGGATTCATCGAGACTTTCCTTCCTGGGTTCGCTCCGGTAGCGCTTCCTGGTTCGTTTGCGGACCCCAATCTACCTCTGGACTATGCGCCTTTCGGAATTCAAGCGATTGGAAGACAGGTCTTCGTTAGCTACGCGCTGCAAGATGCCGCCAAGCGCGACCCGATCGTTGGGCCGGGAAACGGCGTCGTCAGTATTTTCGATATGGATGGCAATTTCGTACGGCGGTTCGTGACGGGCGGAGCTTTGAACGCCCCATGGGGAATCGCCCAAGCCAGCGCCAACTTCGGCCCGTTCAGCAACGACATTCTAATCGGCAACGTCGGTGACGGAACCATCAGCGCGTTTGATCCCGGGACCGGACGCTTCGTCGGGAAGCTGAAAGACGGAGATGGTAACGACATCACCGAGGTTGGCCTCCATACGTTGGCTTTTCGATCTGACGGATTTGGAGATTCGAACACACTCTCCTTCACCTCGGAATTCAGCAACGAACAGGACGGGCAAATCGGCGACCAGCAATGACGAGGCCGTGAAGCTGATGCGGTCACTTGACGAAACGACATCCAGCAAAATTTTGCAGGCTGGACTCGATTATCTAAAACAGCCAGGCAGGAAGCTCGCGACCATTGGATTTAGCATGGGCGGGCAGGAATCGCTCAATGCAAATTTGAACGACCCGGAAGCAGTAAGAGCAAGCGTAATCGTTTACGGGTCCGGCTTTGACAAAATCGACACAAAACGGCTGGAGAGACTTAAGAGTCCCGTCCTTGTGATTGCCGGCGCCGAAGACAGCGCTGCAGTGCAAGCCGCCATCAATTTTCTCTCCACCATGAAAGAGGCAAAACGACCCTGCGAAATGCTCGTTTACCCAGGCGCGGACCACGGTTACGCGCAACCACTTTTTAATGGAGGAAAGAATTACAACCCGGCGGCCATCCGCACTACGTGGATTCTGATCGAAGATTTTCTTGCCAGTCATTTGAGGCCCTGATGTTCTCTGTCGTCGTGCGCCCTTTTTCTTTATTGCGACTTTTCGCCCTGCGGTGTTGTCGTTTGTTAAAGCTCGATTCACCACAAATTTCATCAATACACCGACCATGTACCCGGCGTGGCCAGTTCGATCAAGTGTCGATCCGGGTCGCGAAAGTAGAGGCTCCATCCTCCCAATTCCCAATTTCGCTTCTCTTCCACTTCGATTCCTCTCGTTCGGAGCCAGGACTCCCAATTGGCCAATTCGGCCGACGCAATGGCAAACGCGACGTGCAATTCGCCGTCCCCGTCGTGAGGGGATTGGATGGTGCGCGAAGCGCCCTTCTTGAACAGTAGCAGCACCTGACTTGTGTCTGCGTGCATTGCGCAGCCACGCTCGCCGAATTCTTTGATAACGCGAAACCCAAATGTCTCCTGGTAAAAACGGACGGAGCGAGGTACATCGCTCACGTACAAAGACGATTCAAGAATGCCATTCGTTTTAGGCACAACGCCTCCTGGCTAAGCATTTGACCGTAACATAAGAGTTGTCGTGCAGCGCTGTGCTCACCGGACATCACGCCCACTCCCGCTGTCTGGTTTGGAAATTCCGCGCGGGTACGGTCCGTCCGGGCGCTATCCACTCGAACGTATTACGAGGATATCGGAATGTGATTGCCATTTTTTCGGGATGCCGATTTTGGAAGCAATCACCAGGCCATCACTCCTCCACCACCTTCTCGCTTGGCCCTCTGGTAAGCGAGATTGGCAGCGACCATATCCTCCATGGCGACACCCATAGCCTTATATACGGTGATCTCGCCGTCGCTAAGTCGGCCTGCCTTCCGACCAAGAGCCACTGCACCGAGAGTCGTTCCCGCGGAGGAATCAAGGCCCGCGAGTTCGCCGCAACCAACCGGAGTCGGCTGAAAAGCATCGAGCGTCTCGACAAACAGGCGATGCTCTCGTGCTAGATCCATAGGGAGTTCGCCGTTCGGAGGGTAATAGCCTACCGAAGACACATGGGTACCGCGCTTTACCCACTCTGGCCTGATGACAGGCGTAGGTGAGTGAGCTGCCAGGCACACGACGTCCGATTCACGCACAGCGGCTTCTACGTCGCTCGCTGCACGTGCAATTTCGCTCCCAGCAGCAAGCTTCTTAGCGTCTTCAAGGTGTAGCGAGCAAACATTGATGCGTTCGAAATCCCGAATCAATGGGAGCAGTCGGACGTGTTCACGGCCTTGCACACCTGCCCCAATCACCGTGGCAATTCGAGATCCGCTCTGGCTCAGCATGCGGGCTGAAAGAACCGCGGACGCGGCGGTCCGGATACCCGTAATATACGTGCCATCCATGACGCAGGAGGTAGCGCCGGTGTCGGGATCGAACAGGTTAATCAGGGCTAGATGGTTAGGCAGATGGATGTTCAGATTACCGTCGAAAACGTTGACAATCTTGACCGTCATTTGCATGCCGTGACGCCAGGCCGGCATCGCTAGGGAGAAACCCTTGCCTGCAACTGATAGTTGAGTCCGAGGCGGAGACTGAACTTCTCCCAACTCCAGCCCGCGAAAGCCGTCTTCGAGTCCATCCAAAAGCTCTTGCAGGTCGAGATACTTCTCCACGTCGGTCTCACTGAGAGTCATCACCTGCCGAGGGCCCTTTTTGATCTCGAAAGCGGCCCTGCCTGGTTGCTTTCTAACTGCGCTCATTGATGATTCCTCGAGGTGGTGCGAGGTCCCAATATGCAATGATTCCTCGAGGTGGTGCGAGGTCCCAATATGCACTCTTCCAGCGAGCGATCGGCTACGCGGTCGAGTAAAGGCCTTCACCAATTCTAGTCAGTATTGCGCAGAAATGCCCACGCATCGACTGTCTCCACACGCGCCGTTCGCTGCCGCGTTGGGCGTAGATTGGCTTCCTGGCCGCTTCGTGGCGCCTCTCAGGGTTGGGCCCGAATCAAGGGCCACTCGGAATCAATGTTTTGTTTGGGTAGAGCTCGCTGTCATAAAAATATAATACTAGTCGCGATGAACGGGAGAAAAACGCGAACGAAAGGTGAACAAAGAAGGAGAAAGTTGATCGGAGCTTCCCAATCTTCGGACCTGGGTTCGATATCACTGCCGCAGGGGCAGCAATCATTTTCCATTATTTTCCAATTCCAATTGCTGCCGTATTTTGCAAGTGCCGCCGTTCCAGCGTCTTAGATGATTAAATCGAACCTTGCCAAGGTTCAGGTGTCGGTTCGATTCCGATAGGCCGCTCCATTAAACTTCTTTTTTCCACAAAATTCTGAGCAATTTTCCCGCAGATATTTTTATGGAGTGTAGCGCGCGAGCAGTTTTCCTCAGGCGCGGGAATTCTGCCTGTTCATTGCGGAGGGCGGACAGTACAATCGCGTGCACGGGGAAAATTTCTTGGGCGACCTGATCATCGCGGTCGGTAGCGCGCGCAAACCGAAACTTGCGGCGGTGCGCGAAGCCGCGGACGGTATGCTCGATCTGTTGCCGGCAGGGACCTCCATCGAAATTGTCGGAGTAGAAGTTGAGAGTGGAGTGAATCACACTCCGCTGAGCCGCGAAGAGTCCATGCGCGGAGCGAGGCAGCGCACCGAAACGCTAATATTAATTGCGCGAGAAGAAGCCAAGCCGTGGAACTATTTCGTCGGACTTGAGGGCGGCCTGGATTCGGTGATGGAAGGTGGCCAGCGGCGTGTTTTTCTGGAGAGCTGGGCGTATGTGAGCGACGGGACGCGCGGGCACTTTGGAAGATCCGGCGCGGTAGAATTGCCTGAAGGGCTTGCGGAAGAAGTTTTTGTGAAAGGAATCGAGCTGTCAATTGCGATCGATCAGTTTGCGGGCCAGGCAGGGATCCGCGATGCTCAGGGCGCATGGGGAGTGTTGAGCGCCAATAAAATTACGCGACAAGAGGCGTTTCGGGTGGCGCTGATTGCGGCATTCGCGCCATTTTTCAATTCGAATGCGTATCGTAAGAGCGCCATCGCCAAGATAGGATAGAGAGGAAGGAGCGAGCGTGGATATCGTCAAGGGGAACATGGGCTGGATCGAAGTGGTGGTTGGGCCGATGTTTTCAGGGAAAAGTGAAGAGTTGATCCGTCGGCTGCGCCGCGCGGAGATTGCGCGGCAACGCGTGCAGATTTTCAAGCCGGCGATCGATGCGCGGTATGCGGCAAATGAAATCGTGTCGCACTCCGGATTGGGAATTACATCCGACACGGTTACGAAAGCGTCGGAAATATTGGAGAAAATTCAGCCTCGAACGGAAGTGGTAGGAATTGACGAGGCGCAATTCCTGGGAGAAGAAGTTCTGGATGTCTGCACCAAGCTGGCGAATCTTGGCAAACGCGTAATCGTGGCGGGGCTTGATACTGACTATCGTGGCCGTCCGTTTGAACCGATGCCGCGGCTGCTGGCTATCGCTGAAGAAATTACAAAACTGCTGGCGATTTGCATGCGCTGCGGAAATCCGGCAGTACACACGCAACGATTGGTCGAAAGCGAAGAACTGATCGTAGTGGGCGCAGGCGGTGCATACGAGGCGCGCTGCCGGAGATGTTTTGAGCCGAATCCCGCGCAGGTGAAACACGAAGTCCGGCAGCATTTGATGTTCCGTCCGCGTGCAGTGAACGCGGAAAACGAGTAGCAAATCGCGAAATTCATTTTGCGGTTGAATTGTTTAGAAGCGGAGCACCCTGCGCTGAATAAGTGACCTGCCGCTAGTGCGACCGCGTTATGCTGGCAGCGCTCCAGCCATCTACTTCCAGGAAGGATGAGGAAAAACGTTGCGGATTGAATCCAAGGCACCGACGCGTGTGGATCTGGCCGGCGGAACGCTGGACATCTGGCCGCTGTATTTGTTTCATCCGGGAGCAGTGACGATTAATGCGGCCATCACGCGATATGCCTCGTGCGTGATTGAAACCCAGGCACCCGGAGACGAAAAGATTCGCCTGGTTTCGCGCGATACCAAACGCGAAGAAAGTTTCGCTTCCTTCGCGGCCATGGTGAAAGCCAGGCGATACCACCTGCCGCTACTGGCGGAAATCGCAAAATTTTTCGCTCCGGAGCAAGGATTTTCGCTGACCACGGATTCAGAAGCTCCGGCAGGCGCAGGAATTGGCGGTTCAAGCGCGATGGCGGTCGCTATCTGCGCGGCGCTGGACAGATTCACTTCAGCGGGGAAGAGCAAAGTAGACTGGATTCATATCAGCCGCGACGCGGAAGGAATTGTGATTCGCGTTCCGACCGGCACGCAGGATCACTATCCCCCGGCATTTGGCGGCGCGGCGGCAATCGAGTTGCCTCCGGGCGGAGAGCGTCGCGTAGAATTGCGTCTCGATGTGAGTGACCTGGAGCAGCGCCTGGTGCTTTGCTATACCGGCAAACCGCGGCAATCGGGAATCAATAACTGGGAAGTTTTTAAGGCGCACATTGACGGCAAGCGTAGCGTTCAGGCGAACCTGGAACGCATTGCGGAAGTGGCGCAGGCAATGCGCGAGTCGCTGGAAAAATCCGATTGGAAAGAGACTGGGCGATTGATGCGCGAAGAATGGTTGTTTCGCAAGAAAAGCTTGCCTACGATCTCGACTAAGACCATCGATCGCATCATTGACGGCGCGCGCAAGAAAGGCGCGCTCTCCGGCAAGGTGTGCGGGGCGGGCGGTGGCGGCTGCGTGGTCATGCTGATTGAGCCAGGGGCGCGCGGTGCTGTAGAAAAAGCAGTTGAAGATGCGGGCGGCCAGATCCTGCCCATGAAGATTGATCGATCAGGTGTGCAAGTTACGGTATTCTGAGCACAATTCCGAGCACGTAGGCCGGTGCCATGGTTCGGTCACCGCGAGAATCCGTACAATATGATGACGGAATTGGGGTGCCAGGCATCTGTTCAAGCGCTTTGAGGCGTCGTAGAATAGAGCGTGGGGGCTTCCCCGTACCGTCCATGCATGCACCATGAACGCGACCGCACTATTACTGAGCCTTCTTCTCCTGGTTGAGGCGGATGTTCCGCGGGCGACGAAGTTGCGTCCGGCGGATGCTTCCGTAAAGCCGGACTTCGCAAACGCGGAGCTTCCGTTGTTTTCGACGGGGACGGATGCGGAGGATCAGGCCCAGACACCCGCGCAGCAGGGCCAGAAAAAAGCGACGCTACAACCAACGTCCAAACTCGAATTAATTCGCTATGTTTCCGGAGAATTTGCCAAGGCCGCCAAAGCGTTGCCCGCAGGCAAAGACGGTTTTTTGTTGTTTGTAGACAAACCGCTCAATCAGAATCTACTCGATAGCGCGGTGGCGACGCACGGAGCAGCGGTTCACCCCGGCGAACAAGTTCAGATTACCAAGCTGGATTTCCGCGAGCATACCATTATCGTGGACGTGAACGGCGGGGGCCGAGGCAAGAAACGGTTTATGGACCGCGTACACATTGACATGGGCGGTGTGCCCACCATGCGCACCACCACGGAGGCACAACAGACTGGACCTCCGGGTGTGCAGCCGGGCGCTGGCAGCACGCTGTACCTGGAATTCAACAAGACCATCCCGGATCTTACGCCGGACGAATTGAAGAAAATGCTTTCTCCGTTCCTGGATTTTAACCGGCAACGGTCAGCTTCCGTGCTGTGGATCGATACCCTGCCCACGGACATCAAGAAAGCGATTCAAGATCGCGTCGCCAAAGTGGGCATGGATCGCGAAATGGTGGTGGCGGCGATTGGAAAACCTGGGCACAAGGTGCGGGAGCGCGATTCCGAGGGGAATGACATTGAAGAGTGGATTTACGGCACTCCCCCGGACCGGACGGTGTTTGTGAGATTCATGGGAGATAAGGTGACGAGTATTAAGCAGTTTCCGCAGTAGCTTCCGACTATTGCAATCTATGATTGACCTGCAGTTGAATAATCTCGAATCGCCACGGCGCTTCTTCGACGTATAACCGGGCTACGGTGACCGGATAGTCGAAGCGCTTTGGGCCGGCACTTCCCGGATTCAGATATAAAGTCTTCCCCTTGCGATATTCGTGCGCTCTGTGGGTGTGGCCGGTGATCACTGCGTGGAAACCTGCTGCATCGGGATCAAGATCGAGTTCGTTCAAGTCGTGCAGGACATAAATCGTGGAACCGCTGAACTCGACGATCTCTGTTGTTGGAAATTGATCGGCCCACCCACCATTGTCCACATTGCCGCGGACCACGAAAAGTGGCGCGATGGTTTTGAGTTCAGTAAGAATTTCCAGTTTGCCGACGTCCCCCGCGTGAATGATCAGATCTGAGCCGGCTAGAGCGGCCTTAGCTTCCGGCCGAAGCAATCCGTGAGTATCGGAAATAACGCCAATAATGCGCGGAATTTTTGCCATGGAAATAACCATAACATCACGGCTGGCGATTCTTGCCAGTTGAAAATTAATATTGGCAGAGAGAACTCACGTTGACTTTTGTTGCGGCAGCCCATAGCATTTTCTGTTCACACTGCGCCGCCGCACGCTCTAGTGGGCAGCGTTTTTCTCCCGCAAAATTTGCGTCACCTCTCTTCACGGCGCGAACGGATAAATTCTAGATCTGCGGCCGTAACAGGCCGAATCCTCTGGAGGAAGAATGGCAATCAAGGTTGGCATCAACGGTTTTGGACGGATTGGGCGAAACGTTGTGCGCACGGCGATTGACGATAAGGACATCCAGTTCGTCGCGGTGAATGACATCACGGACTCGAAGACGCTGGCGCACTTACTGAAGTACGATTCGATTTTGGGCAACCTGCCGCACGCAATTACGCATACCGAAGATACGATTTCGATTGAAGGCAAAGCGATCAAGGTTTTTAAGGTGAAAGATCCGGCGCAGATTGACTGGGCCAGTGTCGGCGCGGACATCGTAGTCGAATCGACCGGACTATTTACCAAGGGCGAACAGGCGAAGGCGCACCTGCGCGGTTCGGTTAAGAAGGTGATTATATCCGCGCCGGCGGACGGCCCGGACGCCACATTTGTGCTCGGCGTAAATCACCACACCTATGATCCGGCAAAACACAATGTAATTTCGAATGCATCGTGTACCACTAATTGCCTGGCGCCGGTAGCAAAAGTGCTTCACGAGACATTCGGAATCCACAGCGGCACGATGACTACCATTCACTCGTATACCAACGACCAGAAGCTGCTCGATTTGCCGCACAAGGATTTGCGGCGCGCACGCGCTGCGGCAATAAACATGATTCCAAGCTCGACTGGAGCGGCCAAGGCTTTGCACCTGGTGCTGCCTGACTTGAAAGGCAAGCTGGATGGGTACGCGATGCGCGTGCCGACGCCGAACGTGAGCGTGGTCGATCTGACTGTGTTCGTGGAGAAGCCCGCGACGAAGGAGTCGGTGAACGCAGCGTTGAAGGCTGCTGCCAACGGACCTTTGAAGGGGATTCTGGCCTACACTGAAGAAGAGTTGGTGTCGGCGGACTTCAAGGGTAATTCGAATTCGTCGATCGTGGATTCCGAATACACCAAAGTGGTTGGCGACAAGTGCGTAAAAGTTTTGGCCTGGTACGACAACGAGTGGGGCTACTCCTGCCGGTGCCGCGATTTAATCAAGTTGCTGGCGTCGAAGTTTTAGGCGGAGAGTGGAGAGTAAGTCGTGAATAGTGAGTAGTGAATAGGGCGCGGCACTGGTCACATGTGACGCGGATTCAGCCTGAAATCCTTATGCCTTGCCGAGATGGGGGCGCAATATATTGCGCCCCTACGCGGAAAGAATCACCGCAATGTTCTGGACGGACGCATAAATGGGCAAACTGACAATTAAGGATCTGGATTTGCGGGGCAAGCGCGTCTTCATGCGCGTTGATTTCAACGTGCCCCTGAAGGATGGCGTGGTGACCGATGACACGCGCATCCGCGAAACGATTCCGACACTGAAGCTGGCAATCGAAAAAGGTGGCAGATTGGTTTTGGCATCGCATCTTGGCAGGCCCAAAAGCGGACCCGAGCCGAAATATTCCGTGCAGCCCGCCGCGAAGAAATTGGAAGAATTGTTGGGCCGTCCGGTTGCGTTTGCATTGGATTGCGTGGGCCCTGGCGTCGAATCACAGAGCAAAGCGCTGGTCGATGGAGAAGTTTTGGTTTTGGAGAATGTACGCTTCCATCCGGAAGAAGAAAAGAACGACGAGGCCTTCTCGAAGCAACTCGCAGCCCTTTGCGACGGGTTATTTGTTTGTGACGCGTTTGGCTCGGCGCACCGCGCGCATGCTTCTGTGGTGGGCATCACAAGATTCGTCCAGCTGGCCGCTGCGGGATTGCTGATGGAGAAGGAACTCGCATATCTGGGCAAGGCGGTCAGCAATCCCGCGCGGCCGTTGGTGGCGATTCTGGGGGGAGCGAAAGTCAGCGACAAGATTGAAGTGGTGGAAAATCTGATGAAGATTGCCGACGCGATGCTGATCGGCGGCGGCATGGCTTACACTTTCTTGAAAGCGCAGGGGCTACCTATCGGCAAGTCGCTAGTTGAGAATGACAAGATTGATTTAGCCAAAAAAATTCTTGCGGACGCCAAGGCGCGCAACTTCAAATTTCTGTTGCCGACCGATCACCTAACCGCTCCGGAATTCAAGGCTGACGCACCTGTGACCACCGGCGCCGTCACTGCAACTCCCGCGGATCAGATGGGGCTGGACATTGGTCCCAAAACAATTGCGGCCTATGCTGCCGAAATTGCCAAAGCAAAGACCATCGTCTGGAACGGGCCGATGGGTGTGTTCGAGATGCCTGCCTTCGCGAAGGGCACGCTGGAAGTCGCAAAAGCGGTGGCGGCCGCGACGCTGTCTGGCGCAACTTCGATCGTTGGTGGCGGAGATTCGGTCGCGGCGGTGCACCAGTCTGGGGTGGCGGAGCAAATTTCGCATATTTCTACTGGCGGGGGCGCTTCGCTGGAATTTCTGGGCGGCCGCAGGCTGCCCGGCGTTGAGGCACTGACCAACCGATGAGTTCTCCCAAACGCCGCAGGGTGATTGCAGGAAATTGGAAGATGTACAAGACGCAAGCGGAAACGCGGGCGTTTTTCGCGGAGTTTCTGCCGCTAGTTGCCGGCACCACGGATTGCGATATTGTGATCGCGCCGCCGTTCACTTCCGTTACGGTCGCAGTTGAAGCTGCGAAGGGAAGCAACGTTGCGATCGGTGGCCAGAACCTTTACTGGCAGTCGCAAGGCGCGTTTACCGGGGAAGTTTCGGCGGGAATGCTTGCCGAAGCAGGCTGCCGCTACGTTATCGTCGGCCATTCCGAAAGACGGCAATTTTTTGGCGATAACGACGGCGCGGTGGCGCAGAAGGCTCGGGCAGCGGTCGCCGACGGATTGACGCCCATTGTGTGCGTTGGCGAATCCCTTGCCGATCGCGAAGAGGGACGAACCAAAGAAGTGCTGTCGCAGCAATTTCTCGGTGGTCCCGCTTCGTTGACCCCGGAAGAGTTCTCCCGTATTCTATTAGCTTACGAGCCAGTATGGGCGATTGGGACGGGCCGGACGGCGACGCCCGAAATTGCCGGTGCGGCTCATGCCTTTATCCGCAGTTGTGTGCACGATCAGTTTTCCGCCGAACTGGCTGCTAGTGTGCGGATTCTCTATGGCGGCAGCGTCAAACCTGACAACATTCAGGGATTGAAGGCGCAGCCGGATCTGGACGGCGCGCTGGTAGGCGGAGCGAGCCTGGAAGCGAAGTCATTTGCGGCAATTGTAAGCTGTAAGTAGCCGGCAAAACACCGGAATTCATAGTTAATTTTGAGGTGCTGAAGCAATGCAAGGCTGGATGAAATGGGCAATCGCACTCCTGATTGGATTTGCAATTATTGTGCTGGGTTTCAGGTTCGCGGGATGGTTGTTGACGGCGTTCTTCATACTGAACTGCCTGGTCTTGATCATTGTGGTCCTGCTGCAGAGCGGCAAAGCAGCCGATCTGGCGGGAGCTTTCGGCGGCGCAGGTAGCCAGACGGCATTCGGTCCGCGTGGCGCGGCCACTGTGCTTTCCCAAGCCACGACTTGGTGCGCGGTGATGTTCATGGTATGCGCGATGGCGTTGGCACTGCGCTCAGATCGCTCAGCGGGACAGGGCAATTCTGTGATTTATAAGACGACCAAGCCGGCTACAAAGCCCGCGCCTGCGGCGACTCCTGGAAAAACTCCGGCTCCGAGTCCGGCGCCTGCTGCGCAGCCTCCGACGGCTCCGAACCCGAAACCGTAGTTGTCAGCCGGATCGAAATTTTAACTTCGCGGAAATTGGCGCCAGAGTTTGATTGATTTTGCAGGGAATTGCAGGACAATCAATATCGATGGTTCAGTGAGATTGATGGTAGCCGATGTCCTCAAACGGCGACCACGATTTGAGCAGCGAATAGAAACAACGATTTGATTTTGCGGTGGTGGCGGAATTGGCAGACGCACCAGCTTGAGGGGCTGGCGGTAGCAATACCGTGAAGGTTCGAGTCCTTTCCACCGCACCAAGTCTTTTATTTCTGTGCTACTGATTTTTGCCTGCCTGTTTCCCCGCGTGGCGCGCTTCCCAGAGAATTCGCGTAAACTCGAACCGTGTTGTGAGCAGGTTCCCGCTGCGGGCGTGCCGCCGGCTGGTTTAGACTTCTTGCCGCAACACGTTGCGCCTGAACGTTTGGCGAAGTTCATTTGATGTAGAAGCGGGGGCCATTTATGCCGGGAACATCGCTAATCGACGATATCGAGCTGATCATCGAAGACATCCGCGGCGGTGGGGGAAAACCGCCATCGCGCCGTGACGATGGCGACGGTGGTGACGACAGCGGTAATACCGGCGGAGACCGGAAGCCCGAGCCCGGCCGGTCTAGCCCAAAGAAGTATTCCACGGCGATCTTTCTTGCCATGCTTTCCATCCTGATGTTTTTCATGGTGCTTACGGCGGCATTCGTTGTACTGCGCATCAACAATCTTCATACTTGGTCGGCTGTTCGCCTGCCGTGGATTCTGTGGATAAACACTGTAGTTCTCTTGGCCAGCAGTGCCACGCTCGAATTGGCCCGGCGCAAATTGCAGGTGCACAGTCTGCGCGGCTTCAAACAGATGTGGGCGCTGACTACAATTCTCGGAATGATTTTTCTCACGGGGCAGGTGATTGCCTGGCGCCACCTGGCTGCCGAAGGCGTTTACATGGCTTCACGCCTATCGAGCAGTTTCTTTTATGTCTTCACTGCCCTTCACGCAGCGCACCTTCTTGGTGGAATTTGTGCGTTGTTGTACGTGGGATTGCGCAACTTTGAAGCCGCACATGTCAGCCGCTTCGTCGCTGCGGAAGTTACTTCGTATTACTGGCACTTTATGGATGGATTGTGGCTGTTCTTGCTGGCACTACTTTATTTTGGCCAGTGATTTGACGGAACCGGGAATCGCTTTCCAAAACTTATTTGCTGGCATCTAGCGACTGTAGAATTCGGCGATTGTTTCGGCGACTCGCTGGACTTGTTCTGGCCGCAACTCTGGGAACATCGGAAGCGATACTGCTTCTTCAGCCGCCCGTTCCGCGTGCGGAAACGTTCCTTTATGATGTGCGAGTTTTGCGTAAATCGGCTGGAGGTGTAGCGGCACGGGATAGTAGACGGCGCTGCCGATGTTGCGTTCGCTCAAGAATTTCTGCAGCTCATTGCGCCGCGGCACGCGGATCGTATATTGGTGGAAGACGTGCTCATATCCCGCAGGAATTTGCGGTGTCATGACGGACGCTACCGGAGCCAGCATTTTCGAATACATCGCTGCGAGACTACGCCGTGCGCGTTCCCACTCCCGCAGATAGCGTAGTTTAGCCCTTAGAACAGCTGCCTGAATTTCGTCCAGCCGGCTATTCCATCCCGGCTCCACGCTGCTGTAGCGCGAGGACTGTCCGTGATTGCGCAGGGTTCGAAGCCGGGTGTCCATTTCGGCGGAGTTGGTCACGATCATTCCCGCATCGCCGTAAGCGCCCAGGTTCTTCGTGGGATAAAAACTGATGCAAGCGACATCGCCCAGCGCACCAGTCGGCTTGCCTTTGTAAGTCGCGCCGATAGCCTGTGCGTTATCTTCGACAATCGGAATCGCGCTGCGTTTGGCGGCATCGCGAATGGCATCCATGTCAGCGGCCAGACCGTACAAATGCACCACTATGATGGCGCGTGTGCGCGGCGTGATGCGTTTAGCAATTTCAGCAGCGGAGATATTGAAGCTGTCTGGCTCGATGTCTGCAAATACCGGCGCGGCACCCAGCGCGCTCACCGCACTTCCGGTCGCCACAAACGTAAATGGCGGCAGAATAACTTCGTTGCCAGCCGCAACTCCGGCTGCCCGCAATGCCAGAATTAATGCATCGGTACCGGAAGCCACTCCAACACCGTGGGTTACGCCGCAAAGCTCGGCGATTTCAGATTCCAGAGCCGCGCCTTCGTTTCCAAGCACGAACCGCTGCGAAGCCATTACTCTGGCAACCGCTTCGCGAATCTCGTCGCCAATCGCAGCGTACTGCGCCGCGAGATCCATTTGTGGAATTGCTTCGAATTCAGACATGATGTGTCGGCGAACTCATTGCGCTTAAGGTTGCAGTTCAGTATACGACAGCCGTATTTTGCAGCTCGGGCTGACTTTATATCGAATGCGGCTTCAGGACTGCAGGTTTCTTAAGTGCGCCAGGCGGAAAGGCGATCCCAGATTGGCGCGAAGCTCCGCCCAGTGTTCTTCGGGGATAGATAGAAATACTTCCGCGATTTTAGGATCAAATTGAGTGCCGGCGCAGCGCTTGATTTCATCGCGGGCATGAGACATCGGCAGCGCCCTGCGATACGGGCGGTCGCTAATCATGGCGTCCATGCTGTCGGCGATCGAGAATATTCTGGCGCCAAGCGGAATCTGCTCACCCTTTAGGCCGCGCGGGTAGCCGGTGCCATCATAGAATTCCTGGTGAGCGAGCACAATTTCCGCGGCGTCGCGCAAAAACGGAATGCGGATCAACATGTCATAGCCGATCTGGCAATGTTTGCGCATGATGGCCTTTTCGGCGTCGTCAAGCGGGCCCGGTTTCAGCAACACATTGTCCGGAACGCCCATTTTGCCGATATCGTGCAAAAACGCGGCCCGCGCTAAGACCGGCAAATACGCATTCGGTACTGGCACGGTCCTGGCAATCGAAATCGTAAAAGCGGTAACCCGCTGGCAATGGCCTTCGGTTTCTGCGTCCTTCAGGTCCAACGCGCTGCCCAAAGCTTCCAGCGTGTCGTCGTAAGATTGTTCAAGCTTCGCCAGCGCAATCGTCAGCCCCGCGGTTTTTTGCTCCACTTGCTGCTCCAACGTCCGTTGGTAGTTGCGGTTCTCCGCCACCAGTCGCCGGTGCTGCAACGCGCGGTTCACTCCCAGATAAAGTTGGTCCTTCTCAAATGGTTTGAGGATGTAGTCATAGGCTCCGCGGCGAATCGCTTCCAGTGCGGTCGAGATATCGTGGATGGCCGTAACCATAATCACCGGAATTTCCGGGTCGTACTGGCGAAGCCATTCCAACAATTTGATCCCGTCCATCTCCGGCATAATCATGTCGCTCAGAACCAGGTCGGGGGTTGTCCGTTTAACCTGATCCTGGGCCGCGCGCCCGTTGCTGACGGCTATACAGCGGTAGCCTTTCGACTCCAGCATTGTGGAGACAACTTCGCGAATAGCCTCTTCGTCGTCGACAACTAAGATGTTCTCGATTTCTTCAGTTGGCACTTTGGGCGACCCTCGCTCCCATTATACGAGAGGTCACATCCTTACTGGAGTACCGTTGCTCATTAAGAAAACAGCGTGTTAGCTTCACAAAAGTCCTGCAATACGGTGCCCAGCGGTATTTGCTACCGCTTTCTTTGGCTCCGGTTTCCTGGGCCATTGCTTGTCCACTTGGGAGGCGGCGTTCCGTGCCCGAAAATCAAGGCCTTTCTGCCATCGCCTTCTTTGAAGCGACAGCCTTTCTGATTTTGCTGGTCCTGTTTATCCTTTTTCGCAAAGATCACCCCACTCGTTTTCTGAGGATTTGGATCACCGGCTGGTCGCTCATCACGCTTAAAGCTATTTTTGAACTTACCTGGACGTCCGGCGAGACTCCGCAACTACGTCTGGTCCGCATACTGCTTCTGGTTGTCGTGAATTTCATTTTCTTGCAGGCGGTACTTCGTTTGGCCAGCGCGACGCGAGCAGCGTTGCCATTGATGTGGCCCGGCGCTCTTACCTTGGTGGTCGCGGTTTATTATTTCGAATCGCGGCCAGTCTCTGGCGTTCCGCACATCACCTGGTTTACCTCCATCGTCCTTGCCAGCACCAGTCTTGCGGCCGGATGGATTCTTTGGATTGCCTCTAGAAACGCTAAAGGCCACGGCGCCCGCCTGTTGGCGGGACTATTTTTGCTGATGGGTTTGCATGGCATCGACCGTCCACTGTGGTTGCAAAGCCCATTATTCTTGCTGCGGATTGCTTTTGATCATTTGCTGGCGGTATCCCTCGGCATTGCCATGGTTGTGCTGGTTCTGGAACGCGCCCGTGCTCGCACCGATGAGTTGAATGACAAGCTGCGCAGACTCAGTCTTCTTACCGCTTCAAGCACGCAAACACTTTCCGTCCGCGAGCTTTTGGATCTGGTGCTCGTGAGTGTGGTTGGCAGCCTGGGCGTCTCGCACGGAATTGTGCGGCTCATGGAAGGCGACGGGAATTCGGCGAAGCTTACCGTGCGCGCCGCGGTGGGCTTTGATCAAGACTACCTTGCGAAAAATAGACATATTCCGGCCAACGGAGCGTGGGCGCAAAGAGTGCTCGGTGAAGATTTTGCCGTCATGAAAATCGCCGACGAGACCGATCAGCAGGAACGCGAGCGCATGACCGTCACCGGCGTAAAGGAGATCGTCTCGCTGGTGCTTCGCGGAAAAGATGCGCCGCTGGGAATTTTTGCAATTGGGTACGGCCACGACACGAAAATTCAGGAAGACGAGATTGACTACCTCAAGAACATCGCCAACCTCCTCGGCCTGACCATTCAAAACGTACTGCTCTTCGAGCAGGTAAACACCATTCAACGGCAATGGGCTTACACTTTTGATTCCATCGGCGACCCGATTTTCGTTCACGACGCGGACGGGCGGATCTTGCGCATCAATCAACGTATGCTGCACCTTACAGGGCGGGAAAATAGTCCGTGGGTCGGCCGTTACGTGGGCGAACTATTTGCCGCGAAAAATGCCGCATATCAACTTTGTCCGTATTGCGAAGGCGTTGCCGGCGAGGGAGATGATCCCGATCCTTGGCTTCCGGGCTATTTTCTCGCATCTAATTCCGTTTTTGCCGACCCCGCCGGCCGCCAGATGGGCACGGTCCACGTCTTGAAGGATATTTCCGACCGTAAGCGAGCGGAAGAAAAATACCGCACACTTGTTTCCAACGTTCAAGAAGGCGTTTTTATCAGCACGCCGCAGGGCCACTTTCTCGACTTCAACGATGCACTCATGCGCATGGCCGGCTATGCCACTCGCGATGACCTGATGAAAATTGATACCGCAATTCTCTATGCCAATCCTGCGGACCGCGAACGCATCAAAAAATTGCTCTCCGATCACGGTTCTGTTACCGACTTCGAATTCGATATTCGACGCAAAGACGGAGAGATTCGTTCGGTAACCGAATCTTCGAATGCCATTCGCGACGTCGCGGGAAACGTCACTGCCTATCAAGGATTCCTTCTCGACATTACCGAACGAAAGCGCGCCGAGCACGAAATCCGCCGCCGCAACCGCGAGCTGCTGGTACTCAATTCCATCGCCAACACCCTGACCGAATCGCTCGATCTCAGCGATTCACTCCACCGTACCCTCCGCCAGTTGTCCGAGCTGTTCAGCCTCGACGCTTCGTCACTTTACCTGTTCGACTCTGGCAACGAAGTCTTGCGGAGGGTCGCGTCGGTGGGCCATCGCTCGGAAGCTTCTCGGCAATTTCCCCCGACGAAACTCCCGCCAGAGCTTCTGCAGCACATTACGGCCGTGCATGCGACCTTCCTCTCGAGCAATGGTCTTCCCCTGCCGCAGGTTTTTAAGGACGTCCAGCGCCAGGAGCAGATTGTCAGCGCGCACGTCGTCATTCTATGGTCCAAAGACAGAGTGATTGGCGGCCTGGTGGTCGGAAGCCGCTCGCCTCGTGATTTTTCCCCGGCCGACGTAAACCTGTTGATCGCCGTGGGCAGCCAGATTTCCAGCGCCATTGAGCGCACACTTTTGTATGACCAGACGCGCCAGGCCTACGATGACCTTCGCCGAACGCAAGAACAGCTGTTGCACAGTGAGAAGATGGCTGCTGTGGGGCAGCTGATCTCCGGTGTGGCCCACGAATTGAACAATCCGCTTACTGCCATCCTCGGCTACAGTCAGTTGCTGACTTCCTCCGCGCAGGTGGGACCGCAAGGCTTGGAATACAGCGAAAAACTCTACAAGCAGGCGCAGCGCACGCACCGTATCGTGCAAAATCTTCTTAGTTTTGCCCGTCAGCATAAGCCTGAACGAATTCCCGTTCGCATCAACCAGGTACTGGAAGATACCCTGGCCCTGCGTGACTACGATTTGCGAATGAGCAATATCAAGCTGCACTTGGATTTGGCCGAAGACTTGCCACTCGCGGCGGCCGATCCACACCAACTACAGCAGGTTTTTCTAAACCTTGTGAACAACGCCGTGGACGCCATTCTCGAAGCTTCCGCGACCGGGGAGTTATGGGTTCGAACCGCCAAAGAAGCGGACAAATTTGTTATTGAATTCGTGGACAGCGGCTCCGGTGTGAAGGACCCATCCAAGGTTTTTGATCCGTTTTACACTACGAAGCCTGTCGGGAAGGGAACTGGGCTTGGTCTAAGCATCTGCTACGGCATTATTACGGAGCATGGTGGCCAGATTCGCGTCAGCAACCTTCCACCACGCGGCGCTTGCTTCTCAATTGAGCTGCCCTGCCTGGCGATCGCTGCAACCAACGGGCTTCCAGAATTGACGGCCCCGGCTGTCGGCTTGCTTTCGAAGTAAAGGATATTCAGCTGCTTTTAGTGCGAATATTATTTCTGCTTATTGTTTTTCAGACTGTAGAGCCAATTCCGCTGCAAGCGCAGCTCGTTCGCCAAGCTTGGCCATGGTTTCTTCCATCTGCATGGCCATCGATGCCGCCATTTGCCACAGTGCTGTCAATTGTGGCTGCGGAATAAGTCCCAGTAACAGCCGAATCTTTATCATCTGCAGCCGCCACCGGAAGATCATAGCCAGCCGCATGCGTTCGTATTCTTGTGAGCTCGAGACTTCCGGCGACAACACTGCGATGATTCGCGCCACACGCAAAGAGTGCTCGAAGTCCTTTCGAATGGCCGCCAGATAGAGCAGCGTCACTCGCCTTCGCTCCCGGCGCAATCTGGCCGGTAACTCGCGCCCGCACTTGTTTTTCGCAAATTCAAAATCGGCCGGATCCATGGACTGCCGAATCTGGGCCATATTGTCAACCGGGCTGGGAACGTTGTCCAGCCCGCCAGAATTATGATCAAGGTTTTTGCGCTGGCCGGCGCCGCGAAGCGCCCAGAACAACAATCCCACCAGAGCAAGCCCGGCGGCTACGGCCACGAAATAAAACACAGCGTTCACGGTTTAGACGACTCCGCTCGCCAGAATTGGCTCAGTTGCTGATTCAAGGCTGATAGTTTTCGATTTACCTGCGGAATCAGCAATTGGTAGACCTGAGCCGAGTTTAGATGTAGTTCAGGAGCCGCGCCGGTCACTGGTCTGCGCAGCGCCCAAGTCCATAGCAGGAGAATGCCGATAAACGCTGCCGACGAAACATAATTCCAGGAATTTAAATAGGCCTGTACATGCCTTTCGAACAGCAGGTCATTCAGAAGGTTGCAGCAAGAAAACAGACCCAATCCAAGCCCAATCATTCTGGTCTCATGCTCCACTGCCACGTCGTAATAGCGAGCGAATAACAGCAATCCCACGATCCAGGTGGCGATAAACGCTTCCAGGCTCATATCTAGCGTGATGACAGCAAGCTTGTAACTTCTGATGCCAAAGTACAGCGTGGAAATCAAAACAATGCCGCCACACGCGATGAGCAGCCTTATAGCCAGTGCCCAAACGCCTTTGAACTTTCCAAGAATCCGGTAGCAAATTTCGGCCGTCGCCAACCCTCGTGCGATGACCACGAACGCTTGCGTTGTCCACGCCATGCGATACCCGTAAACGGTCCTAAACCCATAGGATTGGTACAAATAGATGCCAATTATGGTTTGCAGCAGATTTGTGCCCAGGTACAGGGTGAAGAGCGGATACGTGCGATAAAGACGGAGCAAGAAGATGCGAAGCAATAGAAAGAGGGTTAGCGCGGTGGCCAACCCCCAAGTGGCAAGAGTTAATGTTGGCAGTTCTGACACGACCAGAGCTTAACATGCCGTACCTTGATTGAAAATAACTAACATGCGCTGCGGGGAACGCTTTGCGTGGGCCCCGAGAGTAAATTCCCAACTTGGAACACTCTTACGCGACTTGCCCGATCACATCCACCTTGGAGGGCGGCAGAGGTGGTAGCGGCATTCCATCCGCTATCAACAAAGAGCCTCTCCCAGAAGGCGGTAACGGAGGCAATGGCATACCATCTGCCATCTGCATCTGTGTCGTGCCATCTGTTGTAGCGTTCTGATTGACTGAGGAACCGGCCGGAACTACGATGGACGCGATCAGTAAAGAAAGACCTGAAAGCCGAGCAACTTTCTTGAATTGCATGGATGACACCTCCAGGTGCCATCCTTTGCGTTGCCGCGCGAAAATGATTTTTCGAAATAAAAACGTTCCGTTTGCGGAACACTTGGCTGTGAAAAATGGATGATCAAATTCTCAGGAATAGATCTGTGGTGCGCGACTTCGCCGCGACCACGCTGGCCGCCATTCCCAGCGTATTCGGAAGATTGGTTTATATCGCTTCTCTTCGCGACTTCTCTTCTGGCAAGTATGAGCACGCTGGACTTGCGGCGCTGTACTCAGCGGAAGCAGTCCAGGAGTCGCTGGAGTGCTGTCATTACGAAATATTTCAGAGGATTTTGGAAACGCCGCTGTCTCTGCAGGCGCAGGATCTGGCGGAGTGTCTGCAGGGAATGGCCGGATCGTATCAGTCAACCATCTCGCATTGGCGTCAGATGGAGACGTACCGCGTGCTTCCGCCCGGAAATACGCCGGACTATCTCAGGGAACTCTTCTTTTCGAATTTGCGCGCTCTGCTTGAAATTCTGCAAGCGGAGCACTCCACGGTTCGTTCAAGCGTGTAACCACTCCAATCACTTTTCCGACTACCTCGGCTTCCCCCGGCAGAGCCCACGATTCAGGGGCGCAACGCGACAGCGGATGCGGCTGCATCAGCAACCTCCCTGGCACCTGATGAAACCAGCCGCACCGGTAACCGTCTCTTACGTCAACAAGATACATCGGGCGGTCGTGTTCGCAACTCCACTCATCATCTTCAATTTGTCGCATCGCAGTGTCCACCAGCACCAGACTTCCGGGACGCAACAGCGGAGCCATTCGCCTGTCGGTCAGTCCGATATATCCGTAACAATGTTGCGGGCTTTCTTTCTTGAGAGCACCTTCAAAGTGGCCCCACCGCTCCACCATTCGCGATAGAAAATCCGTGCGTCGCGGATCGAAGCCCGGATCAAATCGCAACGGCACACGCAACCCGCTCGGCGCCGCCGCCACGTGCGTTCGCGGAACCTGAAAATTGCTTCCGTCCACGAAACATTCCTCGATGGGAATTTCAAACCACTGAAAGAGTTCCAGCGGATTCAGGTGATAAAGCGCGGCCAGCGTATAGAACTTGTGCAGGCCGGGCACGACATTTCTATTTTCGATGTCGGCCAGCCGGCTGATGTGCAGGATGAAATTGCTGCTACCACGCAGCGCCGCGAGCTCGTAACTCGCACTCTCAACATCACGGTATGTAAGTCCTAGTCGCTCGCGGGCTTGACGCAGTCGCAATCCGGGCAGCATGGATTCCCCCTGACGGGAGGGTTTATTTTCAGTTAGAGTACACCCGAATTACCATTCTGTTAAGACATCAGAACGGACGAACAGAGTGTCCTGCCTGTCCCTCTCTAAATTCCTTACCACAAGTTTGTCTCTTCACGAATTCCATGGTGTAGCGGGCTGCATAACTACGGCTATTTCGCTAATTCTGCTATTCTCAAAAAATGCATATCAGTCAGCTGGCCATCCGCCGCTTTGGCTCACTTCTGAGCCGCCTGCGCTTCGCCTTTCTGTTCCTGCTCGCTTCCCATCTCCCCGCTCAGCAATCTCCCGCCACCGAGACAGCTCCTCCGCCTACGTCTTCCCAAGCCGAGTTTGTTCAGGCTGCCGACGAGGTTTTGCACGACATGAGCGAAATCACTGGCCTGTCGCTGGTTTACCCACTTAAGAAGACCCTGCGTTCTCGCGATGAAATTCGGGCTTATGTCATTCGGCAAATGGATGAAGATAAGGACGCCGGGCAGCGCTACGCCGACGCCAAATCCGCGGAAGCGTTTGGCTTGCTGCCAAAGAATTTTGACCTGGACTCCTTCATGGTCGAACTGCTTACCGAACAAATCGCCGGCCTGTACGACCCAAAGGCTCACGAGTTCTATATCGCCAACTGGATTCCACTCAACGACCAGCGCATGGTCATGGCCCACGAGTTGACTCACGCCCTTCAGGACCAGCATTTCAAGATTGAAACGTGGCTGAAGGCGGCGCGTCCCAACGACGACGCAGAACTTGCCCGCGAAGCTTTCCTGGAAGGCAGCGCCACCGCCGCCATGGTCGACTATCTTCTTCAGGGCACCGGAAAATCCGTCACCGAAATGCCAGAGTTCGATCCGTCGATATTAACGGGCGATCTCGGCAACACTCCTTCTCTGCAGAAAGCACCTCCATTCATCAAAGACACCCTGGTATTTCCATATTTTTCCGGCATGACCTTCACCGCCGCGGCTTTAAAGCCCGGCGGCTGGAGTTCTCTCGGCAAAGTTTTCTCAAATCCGCCGGCATCCACCCAGCAAATCATGCACCCCAATCTTTACAAGTCCGGCCACGTCCCTCAACGTGTGACCCTGCCATCGATGGAAAAGCAGCTGGGCAAAGATTGGAAAAAACTCGACGACAATTTGCTGGGCGAATTTGGGTGGCTCGAAGTTCTGAAACAGTTCTTGGACGAACCTCGCGCCAAACCTCTTGCCGCTGCCTGGGAAGGCGATCGCTACCAGCTCTTCGAAAACCAATCGTCGAAGCGACTCCTCCTGATTACTCGCCTGCATGTTGCAAGCCCAGAACAAACGGCCAGATTTTTCAGTCGGTATTCGGAATTACTCGAGAAAAAACATCCGCAGGCTACCGATTTATTTCGTAGGCCCGGTTTTTTCTCGTTTGACACCCTGAACGGCGGCGTTTTTCTGCATTGCGGCGAGTTGGACTGCGTGGTACTGGAAGGCGGCGATCGCGCGCTGTTTGTCGAAATCAACAAGCAGGTTGGTCTGGGAGCAATACCTGAGCCGGAACAGAAACCAGGCGTTACGGTAACGCATAGTCTGAGAGGCTTTCCAGCCGCAGTCGGAGCCGGAACCTTGGCCTCGCACTAATCCCTGGATTAATCTGCCGCTGCAAAGCTTCGCCCGCGCCGCAATAACGGCGCGGCATCTCGATTGACCGCAATCCTAATCCGCGCTTCCAGCCGGGCCACTCGCTTCGACAATCCGCCGGCCAGTCGAATTTCCGCGACGCTGGGCGCGCCGTAGATTGATCCGACATTCTTGTCGGTAAGCGCTTGCAACCCCAATAGAGCGTACTCCAGCGCCTTTTTGAAGTTTTTCGTTTGCCTCTCGTGATACACAGCAAGCTGTTCACAAGCCGTGAACCGGCATTCCGCGTCTTCCAATAACTCTTCCCACATCAAGGCGGCCGCCGCATGTTCTCCCCGCCGCTTCGCCATTTGCGCCAGGTCGCGCCGGGCTTGCGCATCAAAAGGCAGAGGCAGGCCACGATCGCGCGCCGCCACACAAGTTGATTCCGCTTTGCCGCGCTCCCCGCGGCGGTGCAAATACCGTGAAAGTCCAAACAAGTCCAGTGCCTCGGTATCCTCGCCATGCTTGCAATCCAGCAGGGAATTGAGCTTTCCAAACAGGGCTGCCAGTCCACGCAAATCCATCGCATTGTGCCGTACTACTCCGGCCAGTGGCAGCGGCGAGCTTCCGCGCAAATAATCAAAATAAAATTGCGGAATCATCGAAGGCGGCACATCATCCTGCCGGTCCCAGCCCAGCCGCACTGCGTCCAGCACATGCCGTTCCAGCTCTACCAAGCGCACTGAGCCCAGCCGTAGCTTCCACACGGCGCGCGCAGGATGGAGCAAATCCAGGTGCGCGCCAAGTTCCGGAACCCGGATGCACCGCGTCATCAGATAGCGGCTTTCCAGCAGCGGCCAGTCAAAAGTTTTCCCGTTAAACGTCACCAGCACAGGGCGCTCCGCGATGCGCGCCGCCAGCTCGAGCAACACTGAATGTTCCTCGGAAAAATCCCGCATCATGAACTGCTCGACCTGTAGTCCTCCAGAATCCCACCACGCGATGCCAATCAGGAATGCATACGTTCCCGTGCCGCCGGACAACCCGGTTGTCTCCGTGTCCAGGAAAAGCCATTTTTCTGGATTTTCCGCCGCTGCCCTCCACTTTGTGGTCTTCGCCGCCTCCTGGCTGCGGCACAACAAATCCAATGCCGCCGGCGCGACTTCTGGAAGTTGCGGCGCCGCGTACCAATTGCGAATGCTTAGGTGATTTCCATACTTCGTTGTGGCGATGGTCGCTCCTAACAGCTTCGCCAAAGTGCATTCATCGAGTCCAGGCGTCGGCGAATTTTCGGGTGACAATCCTTCACCACAGGTTGCTGCGCCCAGCGCTGGACGCAGCGCCGCCACTCGCGCAAATTTATCCAGCGCTGCCATCTAGCCGCAAATCCTTTCCAGAATCGCCAGCGCGGCTTCCTTGGCACGCGGCGCCAAATCTCCGGCAGGCCCAACGCAAGAAGGACACCCCGATTCGCAACTACAACCCACAATCAGTTCCCGTGTTTGCGCCAAGAGCAATTCGTGCGCCCGATACAACGGCTCCGAAAAGCCAATCCCGCCCGGATACGCATCGAACAAGTACAAATTCGGCTCGAAGAACTCTTTCTCGCTTCTGTGTATCACGTCTTCCATCGAGACCGGCGCGAACGCTTCACCTTCCACTCCCGGCTTTGGCGGCCGCTCGCCAATCGCGGTCCCCAAATCCCGTCCGTCGCACATCAGCAACAACGTCGCCACCGACTTCATCGCATACAACAACCCAAACATTCCGCTCTGTCGGTCGTTGATCGAAAAAGGTAGCGACTCCACCAACGCCCGCTCCAGCGTCAGCCAGTACGAAGTCGTGTGCATTTCGTTTTCCGGCAACTCCAGTTTGCCCGCGCCTATATTTTCATTCGTAAAAAACTTTATTTTCTTGAATCCCACCACCTGGGACCGAACCAACACATCCCCATGCGACCGCCAGTGCGAAACGCAACTTTCGTCCTCCTTAAACGTTCGTGATTCGCCGGCCACTTCCAACACCCGCACCTGCGTATACCGCACCGCATCCGTGTAATAGTCCACATCCACTTTCTTTACGTACGCCTTGCGCTCCTTAAAATCCAAATGCTCGACGTGATATTGCTCGCCGCCGTGCAAATAAATCGCCTTCTCATGGACTGTCGTCAAGGCGCTCGGGAAATCCACTTCGCCAATTACTTCCGGCTGCCCGGTCACATCAATAATGATGAAGTTGTCGCTGGTCACCGAACGCAAGCTCACCGTATCCGCCGGATACGCCTGCTGTGTCCAGTGATAATGCTCTCCCGTACGATGCAAATAACCCGCCTCCGCCAGCCGCGTGCATAAATCCTGCGTGTCCGCCTCGCCGAATTTATCTTCCGACGCAATCGGCAGTTCGAACGCCGCGCACTTCAAGTGATTGATCAAAATTTCAAGGTTGTCCGGCTGAATGTACGCATGCTCCGGCGTATTTTCGAAAAAATAACCCGGATGCCGCACAATGAACTGATCGAGCGGCGCAGACGACGCCACCAGCACCGCGCAAGAACTCCCGCTGCGCCTTCCCGCGCGCCCTGCCCGCTGCCAAGTCGCCGCAATCGTCCCCGGATACCCCGCCATCACCGTCGCGTCCAGCGAGCCAACGTCTATCCCCAATTCCAGCGCGCTAGTCGATACCACGCCGCGAATTCTTCCTTCGCGCAATCCGCGCTCGATCTCCCGCCGCTCATGCGGCAAATATCCGCCGCGATATCCGCGGATCGTTTCCGCCGTCCCCGGAAAGTGTGGATTCGCCTGCTGCAAGTACGTCAGCAGAATTTCCGTATGCAGCCGCGAGTTCGCAAACACCATGGTCTGCAAATCGCGCTTCAGAAATTCCTGCGCCACCCGCGAACTTTCGGTGATATAACTTCTGCGGATCCCCAACGCCCGATTGATTACCGGTGGGTTGTAAAACACAAAGGTCTTTTCCCCGCCAGGCGCACCATTGGCGTTCAGCACTTCCACTTCGTCTTCAAGCAGCCGCTCCGCTAGCTCTCCCGGATTCGCAATCGTCGCCGAACAGCAAATGAACTGCGGCGCACTCCCATAAAACCGAGCAATGCGCTGCAAACGCCGCAGCACGTTGCACAAATGGCTCCCAAACACTCCGCGATAGGAATGCAACTCATCAATCACGATATATTTCAAGTTTTCAAACAGCCGCGTCCACTTCGTATGGTGTGGCAAAATTCCGGTGTGCAGCATGTCCGGATTGGTCAGGACCATGTGCCCCTTTTCCCGTATCGCCTTTCGCGCATCGCTGGGGGTGTCTCCGTCATAAGTGAACACCCCAAATCGCCGTGTTCCTTTCGAGTGTCGCGTCTCGCCCACGTTTTCTTTTTGTAGTGGCCGGTCCGCAGACCGGTGCATTTCTCCCGTATTTGTAGCGGCCCCCATCCGGTCGGGGCCATCTTCGATCTGGTGCGATAACTCTCCCGCTCCACTCTCCAACCGCTGATTCACGTCATACAATTCCGCCAACTGATCCTGCGCCAGCGCCTTTGTCGGAAACAAATACAACGCCCGCGTATCTTCATTCTGCAAAATCGCATTGATCACCGGCAGGTTGTAACAAAGCGTCTTCCCCGAGGCCGTCGGCGTCACAATCACCACATTCTTCCCCGCATGCACTGCTTCAGCAGCCGAAGCCTGATGCGAATACGGCCGCGCAATCCCTTTACTCGCATACGCTGCCCGCAACTCTCCACGAACCCACTCCGGCCAGTCTGCAAACTCCGCCGCCCGGGCAGGGAACCGCCGCACCGCCGTCAACACCTCGTCCCGGGTTTCAGGGTTTGTACTTGCAAACCCTGGGTCAAGACTGCAATCTCGTTCCGCAAAGGCGCTCAGCACCTCATTCACGCGGCAAATCGTCGTTTCATTCTTTGTAGGGGACACCTTTCGGTGGCCATTCTCGATCCTCCTAACTGCCAACGATTCGCCCACGAACCCCCCTTCCCTCGTACTGAGCTTGCTCGGCACTCGCAGCGCGCCTACTAGTTCGCCTTTTGTTCGCTCAGACTAGCATTCTGGATCGAATCCGCGCAATGGAATTGTCGAAGTCTTTTCCAGCCAGATCACTAACGGCAATGACTATTTTTTTGCTGCCAGTCGCTCTAACGGTACAATCACAGTGCGTAGGTGACTGATGGCCGCAAGCCTCTCACGGAATCAATCGTTCTCGACGCCTCGTTCCAACGACAAACAAAAAATCGTCGAGCACTATGACGTCCTTGGACCTCTTTACCGTTCGGTCTGGGGCGAACATCTCCACCATGGCTATTGGATCCGTGGCGATGAATCGAAGGAACAAGCACAGCTTCAGCTCGTCGAACATCTCGCAACACTTGCAAACATCCAACCAGACTCGAATATCCTCGACATCGGCTGTGGCTTTGGCGCCAGCAGTCTCTACCTCGCCAAAAAATTCCATGCCATTGTCACCGGCATCACCATCTCTCCGGTTCAAATCGAAATGGCTAAACAGGGCGCGAAAGAAAAACACCTCGATGCGACCTTCCTTTTAATGGACGCGGAAGCCATGAATTTCCAACTGCAATTCGATTTTC
>WNFE01000433.1_pt1 | contig 36975 bp, 21 predicted proteins | sample 5400451 | NCBI WGS metagenome assembly WNFE01 (sample SAMN13153344, study PRJNA577476) | soil metagenome | isolation source: 200 cm saprolite under Douglas fir tree site 2 hole 2 | place: USA:California | collected 2015-04-18
CGAAATAGTAGATCTTGCCGGCTTCCTCCGACGACCACTTCTTGTGTTTTGGGTTTGAGACTTCAAAAGGCACAGATTCCTGCGCGAACGCGCCGGAGGCGACGCCGGCAGTCAAGAGCATCAGGAAGGCATATCCGGCGGTTTTGTGAAGGAAGCGGCTGAGGCCGAACAGATGGGGCCTCTTACTCTGTAGTCTCTGTAGTTCGATGCTGTGGCTGTGCTCCATGGTTTGTTGCCTTGGCCACTGATGGCCCAATAACGGAACAGTGCGCTTGCGGCAGGCTCGAGGCAAGATGTCTTAAGTCACATCGGGCTTTCTTTGTCTGGAAGGTTCGAGCGGCATTGGGATGCCTCGTTTTTAAGGAGCAGGACCGGATGCTACTAAAGCACCGGTCGACCTGCGTGACGGAAAACTGCCTGCCCTTTGGGCGGCCGGGACGAGTGGACGCCCGTCCCTCCATCGGATCGCGCGAACAAAGCGTCCAGGCGTGCCCGACCTAATTTGGGGGGCCGACAGTGGTTTGCAGCAGGATGGTCAAGGGCGCGACGTGTTCAGGCTTCACGTAATGGTTCACCAGGAAACGCTTTCCATCCTTGGCCACATCATAGGTAAAACTGTCGGTGCTGGAAATGGGCGCCCGGCCCTGAATCTCAAACAGGGGGGCGGGCGTTCCGGTCGCGAAGATGCTGTTGCTGTTCACGGGCACAGCCGTTAGCATTCCGGTGGGGCCGATGTAGAAAATCTCTTTGCCGTCTCCACGCCACCGCGGCTCGGTGCCGCCGCCCCGCGACACCTGCCATTTTCCGGTGGCACCTGGGAACGAGGTGACGTAGATCTCCCAGACGCCGGACTCATCCGAGGCATAGGCTACCCATTTTCCGTCGGGAGAAATCTGTCCGTTGGTCTGGTTCCCCTTTGCCGAGAGCAATGGCACGGGCGTTCCGCCTCCGGCGGCCAGCGTCACCAGGTACCAGTGCGATGGATCCTGGTTCGTGCAAAGGACTTGTTTGTCGTCGGCGGACCAGGAGTTGGGAACGATGTCATTCTTCACTTGACCCTGGAGCAGCGGCCTTTCCCGTTCCAGCCCGCTGGCGCGCTTGCTGAATACGGTTACACCATCGGTGAAATTCGCGCGATAGGTGAGGGTGTTTCCGTCTCGCGACCAAACGCCGACAACTTCTTCCACGGGATCGAAGGTGAAGCGCGAATTGCCGGCCCCTTTCGTGCTCTCCAGCCAGACATCCACATTGCTGCTTTTCAGATCGGTGATGTCCACGGCGACGCGGCTGTCGTCGGGCGAAAGCGTCGGGTTGGCCAGGATCGCGGGATCGCCGATCCGGCCTAACTCCTTGCCCGAACGGTCCATCCAGGTAAGAACCGACAAGGCTGCTCCGACACCCGTGTTATAGATCACTGTGCCGTTCCCGGAGACGGCGAGGGCAGCCCAATAGGTGGAGGGTTGAAAACCGACGGCATTGGCAATGGCAGTGGTGCGGCCCGAAACCTTGGCGGCCGAGACGTCAAACGGGACACTTACCAACTGCCGCTGATCGTCCGCGTAAAACAGGTTGTGGGAGTCGTAACCGAAGCTCGAACGGCAAAGCTGGACCAGACTGCGCTCCTTGCCATCGAGAGATCCGACATAGATGCCGCTGGAGCGGTCGTCCTTGGAGTTGCCGAAGTTACCCGCCCAGAACAAGAAATGATTGCCGTCCGGAAGAAAGAGCGGCCAGCGGTGGGTGTCGTGGTGCTGGCTGCCGCCGAGGAACTCCTGGGTTACCGGAGCGACACCGCTGCCATCGGCGTTGACGCGCCAGACGGCGCTGCCCGAGTCGGGGGCGTAGATGATGACATCGCGACTTGACCAGCTACCGCCGCGGGCAGCCAGAACGCTGGCCAGCACCTGGGGTGGACCTCCGGATACCGGGATTTTCTGCAACTTGCCGTTGGCGAAGTATGCGACGTACGCGCCGTCCGGCGACCAGAAGGGATAGCTTGCGCCCTGCGTGCCAGGCAACAGCGTGACGTTCGGCGACCCGATGCGTTGCACATAGAGCACCGGCAAGGCGGAGGCCTCGTCCGGCGATACAAACGCCAGCATGGAACCGTTGCGCGACAGCGCCATGTGGCTCACGCTCATTTCTTCCGGGACGGGAATGGCGAACTCCATGCGAGCGGTTGCGGCAGGGCGTCGCGCAACCCACCAGGCCGCTGCTGCCGAGACTGCGGCCAGGGCCAGAGCCACCGAGGCCCAGAGCAGGAGCGGCGTCCGGCGAGGCGGTGCCGAGGCGCGCATCGGCCCGCTGGTGTCGGTTCCGGAGAGCGCGCTCAGGGCAAACGACAGATCTCGCGCCGACTGGAAACGCTGTTCCGGGTTCTTCTCCAGGCAGCGCCGCACCGTGCGATCGAGCGCGGCCGAGACCATACGAGCGGGACCGGACAACTCCGGCGGGTCGTCTTTCAAAACCGCGGTCATGGTTTCGGCCGGAGTATCGCGGCGGAAGGCACGCTGGCCGAACAGCATTTCGTAAAGCACGGCGCCAAACGCGAAGATGTCGGTGCGAGGATCGATGGTCTCGCCACGCACCTGCTCCGGCGCCATGTAGCTCGCCGTTCCCATAACTACGCCCGCTACCGTGTTCGAACCGGTGAGCGTGATCTCGTCCGGGTCGGCCTCTGCGGTCTGCACCAGCTTGGCCAACCCAAAATCCAGAATCTTGATTCGCCCGTCTTTGGTGACGAAGATATTCTCGGGTTTCAGGTCGCGGTGAACAATTCCTTTTTCGTGCGCCGCCGCCAGTCCGTGTGCGATCTGCACCCCGAAATCGATGGTTTTACGCTGGGGCAGGACTCCACGCTCCAGTCCAGCGCGAAGGGTCTCGCCCTCCAGGAGCTCGGAGACCAGAAACGGTAAGCCCTCGTGCTGACCGATATCGAATACAGCGAGAATATTAGGATGGTTCAATGCAGCGACGGCCCGCGCCTCCTGCTCGAAGCGACGCAGGCGGTCGGATTGGGGCGACAAAGACTCGGGAAGAATTTTCAAAGCCACGTCACGCCCCAGGCGCGTATCACGGGCGCGATAGACTTCGCCCATTCCGCCGGCGCCCAGCGGCGCGGTGATTTCGTAAGGACCGAGTTTCGTGCCGGAGGTTAGAGGCATTCGCGTCATTATATTACCCAGGGAGGCCGGTGCGAGGGCGAGCGCTGATTCTCACTAGTATGGGCTCATTGTCGGTAGTCATTTTCATGTTGCCTCTCATTCCAGGCGTCATGCTAAGCGGCCTTCAGGCCGTGAAGTCGCACCGGGCGCGTTGGTCTGCGCGAGATCTCTTCGACCCGAGGGGCAAGGTCTTGCGGACTGGATCCCGCTCCAAGCAAATCCCTGTCAATTCAAAAGACAAATAAGTACAATAGGGAACTTTCATAGGAGCTCTGCCAAATGTCGAACGCACTAAGCACGGGTGTGGCGAGATTTAAGACGGGAACAAGGGTGATCTTGCGTCCGGTCGGAAGGCGAACAGGCTATCTTTTCCTAACACTATCGATGCTCTTGGTCGTGAGCGGGCCGCGTTCGCTCTTAGCCTTCGACGCCGACGCCCCCGATCATCTTCAGTGTGAAGCCATGCAGGAGCCGTTGGGAATCGACATTTCCCATCTGCGGCTTTCGTGGCAGCTTCACGATTCCAGGCGTGGCGCACGGCAGTCTGCATTTGAAGTTCGAGTGGCCAGTACGTCCGAAGGGCTCTCGCAGGATCAAGCCGATGTGTGGGACAGCGGACGAGGAGCTTCCGACCAGTCCGTCAATGTTCCGTACAGCGGTCCCGCAGTTGAGTCCCGCCGCCGCTACTACTGGCAGGTCCGGGTGTGGGATGGGCAGGGACAAGCCTCGCCATACAGTCAGCCAAGCTGGTGGGAGATGGGGCTGCTTTCTGCGCAAGACTGGAAAGCGAAATGGATCACGCGCGACATGCCCCTGGAGCGCGGGGATTACGACTCGGGACCGAAGTGGATCTGGGCGGCGAATGACAACGCGCTCACCAATGCAACGCCGGGGAAACACGATTTCCGCTTCCATTTTAATCTTGCGGGAAAACCGAAAGACGCCACGCTCTTCATCACCGCCAAGGACAATCTGGCAGCCTGGGTCAATGGCAAGCAGGTGGTGGTCGAGTCGCCCATGGGCAACTTCGGACGAGCACGCGATCCCTGGGGCTATTTCCGGGTCGTTCCTGTTGGCAAGCTGCTGAAGGCGGGCGCCAATTCGCTGGCTGCAGAAGCCATCGTGCAAACGGATCACGAGCAGCCTCCCCAGGCTGGCTTCATCGCTCTTCTGCGAGTCGAGATGGCGGACGGCAAAGTAGAACGTTTTATTTCCGGACCCGATTGGAAGACCGGGCCGGAGCAAACGGGCGATGCATGGGTAGCACAAGCCTTTGACGATTCCTCGTGGCCGAACGCGGTCGTGGTTGCGGAAATCGGCCAGGCGCCTCTGGGCACTCCCTGGCCGGCACAGCCGGTAAATCTGTTGCGGCGAAACTTCAGCGTGGCCAAGACCGTTCGCCGCGCTCGAATCTATTCGACTGCACTGGGAACTTATCAGCTGTATCTGAACGGCCAGCGCGTCGGAAACGATGTTCTCGCTCCGGGCTGGACGGATTATCGCAAGCGCATCGTCTATCAAGTCTACGACGTAACCTCGCAGGTGAAGCCAGGTGGAAACGCAGTCGGCGCGATCCTGGGCGGGGGATGGTATGCCGACGGCCTGGGCTGGCTGCAGACGCGATACAACTTTGGGCCGCCGCCGGTCCGGGTACTGCTGCAGCTCGAGATCGAATATAGCGACGGCACGCGCGATTCGGTGGTGAGCGACGAATCGTGGAAGGCGACCCAATCTCCCATCCTTGGGTCGGAGATTTATAACGGCGAAAACTACGACGCCCGGCTGGAACAAAAAGGATGGGACCAGGCTGGATTCTCCGACGCACGCTGGGGTGCGGTCGCGGTCGCGGCCGATCCTCCGGCTCCGCTGGTGGCGCAAGATTTTCAGCCCATCCGGATTAATGAGACGCTCAAGCCGAAGTCGCTCACGAATCCGAAGCCCGGAGTCTACGTCTTCGACCTTGGCCAGAACATGGTTGGCTGGGCCCGCTTGCACGTTGCGGGCAAAGCTGGCACCAAAGTCCAAATCCGCTTTGGAGAAGTTCTCAAGCCGAACGGCGAGCTCTACACCGAAAATTTACGCACAGCCGAAGCCACGGACACTTATATATTGCGTGGGCATGGATCTGAATCCTTCGAGCCTCATTTCACCTTCCACGGTTTCCGCTATGTCGAACTTACGGGGTATCCGGGAACGCCCTCGCGGGATGCGGTCGAGGGCATAGTTTTCTATACGGGCGCGCCGTTCACCATTCAGTTCAGCACCGGAAGTTCGATGGTGAACCAGCTGTGGAGCAACATTCTCTGGGGGCAGCGCGGAAATTTTCTGAGCGTGCCTACCGACTGTCCGCAGCGGGACGAGCGTCTGGGCTGGATGGGTGATGCCGAAGTCTTCTGGCGAACCGCCTCCTTCAACGCCAACCTCGCTGCCTTTTCCCACAAATTCACCACCGACATTCGTGATGCACAAAGTCCCACTGGCGCCTTCGCCGACGTCTCGCCGCGCGTTGGCCCCACCGGCGAAAGCGTTGCGGGCTGGGCTGACGCGGGCGTGATCATTCCCTGGTCCGCGTACCTGCAATTTCGAGATACTCGCATCCTGGAAGAAAACTGGGCCGCGATGGAAAAGTGGATGGATCACATCGCAAGTTCGAATCCAAATTACTTGTGGCTGAAGGAACGCGGGAACGATTACGGCGATTGGCTCGCCATCGGCAGCAAGACCTCGAAGGATCTGATCGCCACCGCATACTGGGCTTACGACGCGTCCATCATGATGCGTATGGCTCAAGTATTGGACCGTCCGTCGGATGAGCAGAAGTACAGAGAAGTTTTCGAAAAGATCCGTGCGGCGTTCAACCAGGAGTACGTGAAGCCGGATGGCACGGTCGGAACCGGCAGCCAGACCAGTTACGTGCTGGCGCTCCACATGAATCTGCTGTCGCAGTCGCAGCGTGCCATGGCTGCGGAAAAGCTGGTCGATGACATCAAGGCCCACGACTGGCATCTCACCACCGGGTTTCTGGGCACGCCTTATCTGATGATCGAACTCAGCAACAGCGGCCACAGTGACGTGGCCTACCGGCTGTTGCTGCAGAGCACGTATCCTTCCTGGGGATACATGATTGGTCACGGTGCGACCACGATGTGGGAACGCTGGAATGGCGACCAGATGATGGGCGATCCCTCCATGAATTCCTACAATCATTATGCGTACGGTGCCGTCGCCGAATGGTTGTACCGCTACGCGGCGGGGATCGACGAGGCGCCCGAGGACCCGGGATTCCATCGCGTCGTGCTGCATCCGCAATTCGACGCCAGTCTTGGCGAAGCCAAGGCGACGTTCGACTCTCCCTATGGCGCGATCACTTCAAACTGGAAAGCTGATGGAAACACGATCTCATGGGATGTCGTGATTCCGCCGAATACGACCGGGTTGCTGTATTTCCCCAGCGACGTAACCACTGGACTCCTGGAAGATGGCAAAGACCTTCGACAGAGTACGGGGATCTCGTTCGTGGCCAGGGATGGCCATAGCGCGATCTACGAAGCGGGAGCAGGATCGTACAGGTTCTCAATCCAGCCTTAGGAAGCTGCGGTTGCCGTCTCGATAGGTTCAATAGGTAAATACATTCATTTTGCTTGACACTGTTATTGTCCGGTCGCTAAAGTGACGCGGCGAACCAGTCCAGGTGAGTGAGTTCTTTTCGATGGAGGAGTCCGTCTGGAAAACTTTCGATCGCAACTTGCGGGAGTCCTTCATCGCTCGCAAGTTTCAGCGACCCGGGCCTTCTTCCGCTCGCAAATGTTTCCACAAAAGGACATGTTGACATGAATCGATACCACACTTTGCTGCTCCGCATGTTTGCGATTGGATTCGTACTGGCGGCCATGACCGGCTCGGCCATCGGCCAAGGTTCGAGCGACACGCTGGAGGAGGGCTTCCGCCAGCCGCCCGATTCGGCCAAGCCGCTGGTCTGGTGGCACTGGATGAATGGCAACATCAGCAAGGAAGGCATCAAACTCGATCTGGAGTGGATGCATCGTGCCGGGCTCAAAGGCTTTCAGAACTTCGATGCCGCCCTGGCAACTCCCCAGGTCGTGGATCATCGGCTGGCGTACATGACACCGGAGTGGAAGGATGCTTTCAAATACGCCACCACCCTCGCCGATCAACTGGGAATGGAAGAGGCGATTGCGGGTTCGCCGGGCTGGAGCGAGACCGGTGGCCCATGGGTGCCAGGTTCGCAGGGAATGAAGAAGTATGTATGGAGTGAGACATTCGTCGAAGCGGGAAAGCCATTCACGGGCACGCTGGCTCATCCGCCATCGAACACCGGAGCCTTTCAGAACGTGGGAGTTCGTGACTTGCTCGCCGCGCCACAGGGCGCTCCTCCGCCTCCCAGTTTCTACGCCGATGGTGTGGTGATTGCATATCGCAGGTCAGCGAGTGACGTGTCATTGGAATCTCTGCACCCGAAGATGACTGCGAGCGCCGGCAGTCCTGACCCGGCGATCCTCAGCGACGGCGACTTGCAAAACACGACTAAGCTTCCGATCCCGAAGGCCGGAGAAAGCGCCTGGATCCAATACGAATTTGCCCAACCCCAGACGATGCGTTCTGTCACCATCGTCACAAAAGATGTCGACTTTATTACCGCGATGGTGGCCGGGATCTCGAACCCGGAGAAGTCGCTTGAGGCCAGTGACGACGGGCAAAGCTTCCGGGAAATTGTGAAGCTTCCCGACGGTGGGGCTCCCGAGCATACGGTCGCTTTTCCTCCGGTGAGCGCGAAGTTTTTCCGCATCGTTTTCAAGCGCACGCCTCCTCCTCCCATTCCTGCGTGGGCCAGCGGCATCGAACCTGAATCACTGGGGATAAAGATCGGCGCGCCTCCGACCGACTACGAAATCGCGGAGTTGGTTCTTCATCCTGGAGCGAGAGTAAACCGGTTCGAAGAAAAGGCGGCCTTCACTCCCGTGCCTGACCTCTATCAGTTTGCGACACCTCCGGTTCCTACAACCGAAGTCGTTTCCAAGTCCGATGTTGTCGAATTGACTTCGAAGGTGCGTGCGGACGGCACGCTCGACTGGACACCTCCGCCCGGGAATTGGGTCGTCGTCCGATTCGGCTATTCACTGTTAGGAATCACCAACCACCCGGCGACGGCAGAAGCCACTGGCCTTGAAGTCGACAAGTTGAATAGCGGTTACGTGAAGAACTACATGAACCGCTACCTTGACAGCTACAGGGAAACGGTCGGCGCAGATTACATGGGCAAGCGCGGCATCCGCTACGTGATTACCGATAGCTGGGAAGCGGGTTCGCAGAACTGGACCGATGACATGATCGAGCAGTTTAAGAAACGGCGCGGATATGATCCGGTGCCCTGGATGCCGGTTCTCACCGGGCACGTGGTCGAAAGCGCCGAAGCCAGCGACCAGTTCCTGTGGGATTTTCGTAAAACCATTGCCGATTTAATCGCGGACGAACACTACGGCCAGGTCCAGGCATCGCTGAAAGAACGGGGGATCGGCCACTACGGAGAATCTCATGAGAGCGGGCGCGCCTTTGTTGCCGATGGCATGGAAGTAAAGAAGCTGAACGACGTTCCGATGAGTGCGATGTGGACGCAGGTTCCGGGAGTGAACAAAGAACAGTATGGCTACAACGCCGATGATCGGGAGTCGGCGTCGGTGGCACACATCTACGGCCAGAATCTTGCGGCGGCAGAGTCGCTGACCGCTGCGGCTGCGCCCTGGGCGTGGTCGCCGGCAACCCTGAAGCCCACAGCGGACCAGGAGTTACTCAACGGGATCAACCGCTTCGTGATTCATGAATCCGCGCACCAACCGCTGGTGGATAAGGCTCCGGGCCTGACCCTGGGCCCTTTCGGACAATGGTTCAATCGCAACGAAACCTGGGCAGAGCAGGCGGGCGCGTGGGTGAATTATCTGACGCGCAGTTCGTATCTGTTGCAGCAGGGGCGCTTTGCCGCGGACGTGATTTATTTCTACGGTGAGGACTCGAACCTCACCGCGATCTTCGATCAGAAGTCGCCCGACGTCCCGGCGGGCTACGGCTTCGACTACATCAACGCCGACGGCCTTATTCACGAACTGCAGGTGGCTGACGGGCGAATCACCACGAAGAGCGGAATGAACTATCGCGTGCTGGCGCTGGATCCATATAGCAAGCACATGTCGCTGCCGGTGCTGCGCGGCATTCATAAGCTGGTGGAGCAGGGTGCGGTAGTGGCTGGAGGGAAGCCGACGGACACGCCGAGCCTGGCCGACGACGCCGCCGAATTCAAAAAACTGAACGATGAACTCTTCGGCGACGGGACCGGCGTACACAGTGTCGGCAAGGGCCAGGTATATGCAGGGCAGAATGCCGACGCGGCGCTGAAGGCGTTGAGCGTCGCTCCGGACTTTGACCACACCAAGCCTCAGAGCGATACGCGGATCTTGTTTGTGCATCGCAAGCTGACCGACGGTGACATCTACTTTCTCGACAACCGCAACGACCGTGACGAGACGTTGGATGCAACCTTCCGCGTGGCAGGCAAGGAGCCCGAGCTGTGGTACGCCGAAACCGGCAAATCGGGGCCCGCTTCGTACAATATCGCCGACGGTCGCACTACTGTGCCGCTGCACTTTGAGCCGTGGGGCACGGTCTTCGTTGTGTTCCGCAAGCCCGCAAAGGCCTCATCTCTCACCTTGCCGAAGCCGGCGGAAACCCAGCTGGCAACGGTGGATGGCCCCTGGAATGTTAGCTTCCAGCCAGGCCGCGGAGCGCCTGCTTCCGTCACTTTGGACAAGCTTGTTTCCTGGAGTGACAGCCAGGATAAAGGAGTGAAGTACTTCTCCGGCACCGCTACCTACACCAGGACGATTCAGGCTTCGCCGGACTGGTTCAAGCCGGGCACGAAGCTATGGATCGATTTGGGTGATGTAAAGAACCTGGCCGAAGTGACGGTGAACGGGACGTCGCGGGGCATTGTTTGGCACGCACCGTATCGGGTGGATGTAACCAGCGCGCTGAAGCCGGGCGCGAACCAAATCACAATCAAGGTGACCAACGCATGGGTCAACCGTCTGATTGGCGATCAGCAACCAGACGCGACGAAGAAATACACGTTTGCAGATGTGAAGCCGTACAAGGCGAACTCACCGCTGCTACCTTCGGGACTCCTCGGGCCCGTGAGGCTGGAACAAGTGACCACGCAGTAGCAGCCAGTAGAGAGACGCCGCATATAGAAGCTTTCAGCCGTCAGCTGTCAGCCATCCGCCAAGCACTATGCGCAATAGGGGCGGAGAGCTGATGGCTGAAAGCTGATAGCTTCAGTTAACCTGTTAAACATCGAATCGCACCAAAACAATTCTTGGAGGATGAATGATCCGCAAAGTTCTCATTTGCTGCACTGCCTTTGTCTTCGTGTCGTCCGCTTTTGCACAGCTTGAAACTTGGAAGATCGACCCTGCGCACTCCGCCGCACAATTCGCCGTGCGTCATATGGGGATTTCTACGGTTCGTGGGGAATTCAGGAAAGTCAGCGGCAGTGCGACCTACGACCCCGCCGATCCCGGCAAAGCCTCGCTTGACGCGACGATTGATGCGACCACCGTCGACACGCGCGTCGATATGCGCGACAACGACCTGCGCAGCCCTAACTTTTTGGATGTCGCGAAGTATCCCACCATTACCTTCAAGTCCAAGCGCGCCGAGTCAGCAGGTTCGGGCAAACTGAAGCTCACTGGTGACCTGACGATTCATGGCGTAACCAGGGAGGTGGCGCTCGACGTCGACGGCCCGACTGCCCCGGCTAAAGACCCGAGAGGGAACTTTCACGTGGGCGCGTCCGCGAGCACGAAAATCAAGCGTCAAGACTTCGGCGTGAACGGAGCCCCCGGCATGGTGGGCGATGAAATAACCATTACCATCGACGCGGAGTTGGTGAAGAGTTCACCGGCCGCGCCGTAGATCACAGACTTGGAATGATGGAGGCCGGGCGTCTCCGCCCGGCTGGACGGGCGGGACGCCCGTCCTCCATTGCAAGGTGGAAGTTACCAATCACGCGCAGCGTTTAAGCGTAGGTGGTCACGACCACCGCATTGCGCGCCCGGCGCTCGGCTGTGATGCGTTCCAGATACCCGCTCTCCCGGAACGCCTGCATGGGATCTTCCGGCAGACCGTGACTGCGCCGCCAGTCGCGCAGCACCGGACGCACGTCATACCAGAACGCTCCTCGCAGGCACTCCTCGGCTTCAACCAGCGAGCAACTCTGCTGCAACGAAGCCAGACGCGCGTGATCCACAATCGCCGACTTGGCATACAGTTCTTGCGCGGTGCAGACCGTCTGAATCATGGCTTCCATCTTGCCCTTCAGATTGTGACTCTGGTCGACCATGTAGGCCACATCCGCGAATGCCCCGGTTTCCCAGGCGTAGTTGTGAATCTCATGGAAGATGCGGAAGATCTGATACGGATCAATGGAGCCGAGAGTGAGGTCGTCGTCGGCGTACCGGCGGTCGTTGAAGTGAAAGCCGCCGATCATTTTATGATGCAGCAGCCAGGCTACGATCTGCTCAATATTCTGGGCTTGGTAGTGATGCCCGGTGTCAACCAGCACGTATGCCTGCGGACCGGCGGTGCGCGCCAGCAAGAAAGCCATCCCCCAGTCGGCGATGTCAGTGTGGTAGAAAGCAGGTTCGAACGGCTTGTACTCGACCAGCAACCGCTGCTTCGGATTCAGGCCGGCGTGTGCTTGCTTCAGGGCTTCTTCGAACCATCCAATCCGATTGCGGATACTCTGCGTTCCGGGATAATTCGAGCCGTCGGCAAACCAGGGCGAAATGTCGCGACACTCCAGTGCCTGGGCGATTGCGACGCAATCCAGAATATGTTCGAGCGCGCGCTTGCGAATCGCAGGATCTGGATTGCCCACCGATCCATACTTGTATTCCTGGTCCTGAAAAACGTTGGGATTGATGGAGCCGGGTTGCACGCCGTACTTCTCCGCCAATCGCTCCACCTGGGCGACATCGTCTAATCCATTGGGCAGGTCCCACTGCACGTGCAACGCCACAGTGGGACACGCGCCGGTCAAGGCGTGGACCTGCCCGGCATCGCTGAATTTGTCTTCTATGGTGACCGCTGCCGCGAGTTGGATGAATTTTCCAAAGCGGGTTCCAGTGTTGGCGAATCCCCATGAGGGCAGCTCGATATTAAAATTGTCCAGTGCGCGATGTATGAGTACTTCCAGCTTTTCCGTCATACCACTGCCTTTCCGGTTGACCGTTGAGCCTCTTCTGCGTTGTGAGCGCGGATGGTGTCTACCAGCGTATCTTTTCCCAAAGCATCGATTCCCAGGACATCGATTGGCTGTGCCGCCAGCACGCTGGCCCATCCCGCCACCGCGTTGGCCGCTACCCCGATTCCATTAGTGTAATTGCCCTCCAGGGAGGCAAGTTGGATCGCGAAGTTACCCACGGTTGCGCTTTCGGTCGATCCCGTCAGGACCTCAAGCCCGGTTGCCTTCGCGGTGAGCCGGTTCAACAAAGCGTTCTTGCTCCCGCCGCCCACGACGTAAAGCCGCTTCAAAGTTTTCCCCGTGATGCCGGTCGCATGCTGCAGGACAGCGGCGTAGCGGGCGGCCAGACTATGGAAGATCAAGTTCGCCATTCTGGCTGCCATCGCCGGGCCATCGGGGATTGAGGCCTGCCCCAGCCGAAGCAGTTGCGCGTTGATGCGCGCGGGCATGTCTCCCGGCAACAACAGATCCGGTTCGTCGACATTGATCAAGCCATCGGGGGCGTCGAAGTCGACGCAGGCATCGACGAGTTGCTCTACCGTCCAGACCTGGCCTTGCAACCGCCACTGTTCCAGGCACTGACGCAGCAGCCACATGCCGTTCACGTTCTTGAGGAAATAAATCTTGCCGCCAACTCCGCCCTGGTTGCTGAAGTTCGCGCTGCGCGCGGCATCGCTGACGCATGCCGAATTCAGAACGCAACCCACAAGTGACCACGTTCCGGAGCTGATGAATGCCCAGTCGTCCCCCTGGGCCGGAATTCCCGCGATGGCCGATGCCGTGTCGTGACACGCGGGGGCGATCAATCTGGTGTCTCGGAATGACGGCAGGGAAGCCAGCTCACCTCGCAACTGGCCAATGCGGGTCCCGGGCCTTACCACCGGAGGGGCGGCATTCACATCCAGACCTGCGGCTTGGAAGATTTCGGCGCACCAATCCTGATCGCGCACACTGAGGAGTTGGGTGTGGGTGGCGTTGGTGTATTCGGAAACCCGCTTCCCTCCCAGCCGGTGCAGCAGGTATTCCGGCAAATTTATCCAGGGAAGAGCCTGTTCATCGTCGCGATCCGCGTACAGCTGGTAAAGCGTGTTCAAGGAAATGATCTGAACGCCCGTGAGTCGGTAAAGCCAGTCAGGCGGAATTCGGGACTGCGCACGGTGCAGCGCTTCCACATTGCGCGGGTCGCGATAACAGAAAGGATTCGCAAGGGGAGCGCCTTCCGGGTTCAGGCGTACGTAGTCCACCGCCCAACCGTCTACGCCAATCGCCGCGATTCCTTCGGGCGCAAGTTGCGCGCAGGCGCGCAGACCGTCTTCTACACCTCTACAGATGCCGTCGATGTCCCAACGAAGATCGTTTCCTTCAAGCCTGGCCGCATTCGCGAAGCGATGAACGAGTCGGATCTCCGGTTGTCCGCCGATCCACCGCAGCAGGGAGACTCGACAACTTTCCGCGCCTAAATCGACGGCCACTAACGCTGACCTTTTTTGCGCACCAGAATCGCGGTTTGCACCGGACACCTTTTCGTGGGCATCCCCCGCATTCCGAGCGTGCGCAACCTCAGTCATCGCAAGAAGGCCTCGCTCAATCCACCATCCACCGGAACGATGTGACCGGTCGTGCACTGCGATTTCGGTCCTGCCATAAACAGGATTGCTTCGGCACAATCTTTCGGGTCAATCGGACGATGGGTGAGAGTGCGTTGGGCGTAAAACTCGGCGAGCAGGGTCCGCAGTTGCTCGTCACTGGCGCTTTCTTCATAAGGGATCTCGTATTTCTTGAGCGACGCGATGACCCGGTCGCGAGGAAACATGGTCGATCCCTTGATCACAGTGGCCGGGCTGATACCGTTTACGCGAATCTTCGGGGACAGTGAAATTGCGAGTTCGCGCACCAGGTGACTGAGCGCCGCTTTGCTCACGTCATAGGCTTCGCTGCCGCGTTTGGGTACCACTGCATTCGCTGAACTGGTTAGGACGATCGAAGCGGTAAGGTTCTGATCTCGCAAAATGCGCGCTGCTTCATCAGCCAGGAGATAATTGGCGGTGACATTCACGTCAAGCGTCACTCCCCACTGTTCATCGGTGATCTGCCCGTCCTTCGATGAGGGGAAAAGCGCGGCGGTGTTGATTAACATGTCTAACCCGCCGTAGGCACCAACCAGTTCGCGCAAACTCTGACGGATGACGTCGCGGCGGCGGATGTCCACGGCCACGGCCAGGCTGCTCTCCTGTCCCGCAATCGTCTTCGCTTCCTCCGCTACTTTTTTGGCCGCTGCGTCATCACGATCGGCGACAACCACGTGCGCTCCGCGTTCGACCGCCAGCAGCACGGTTTCGCGCCCGATGCCGCTGCCGCCGCCGACAATCAGGACAATCTGCCGGCTCAATTCCTTTTCCGGAGGCTGCCGCCGGATCTTGGCCTCCTCCAGTTGCCAATATTCAATTCTGAATGCTTCTGACGGAGGCAACGCGACATAGTTCGAGCGCACCGTAAACGCGCTGGTGGGCGCTGCGGCCCCTGCCTGCGGCAGCACCGACGGCGCCTTTCCCGTGTCCAGCGATGTTGCACCCTCCATCACGTGAATCGCATTCACATAGAATTCACCCGTCAGCCGGGCTTCTGTCTTGCTCTTTCCGAAGCTGAACATGCCGATGCCGGGGACGAGCACTACCGTAGGATTGGCGTCCCGCATGGCCGGTGAATCCGGCTGTGCGAACGAGTTGTAGTACTCCGCGTATTCTCTGCGGTAGTTTTGCAGCGCGGAATCGATCTGCTCACGCAAGCCTTGCACACTCGCGCCCGGCGGCCAGGGAACAAACAAGGGTCTAACTTTGGTGCGAATGAAATGATCGGGACAACTCGTGCCCAGATGAGCAAGCTCTTTTGCTTCGCACGAATTCACGAAGCGCAACACTTCGGGAAGATCGCTGAAGTTGCCGATCAGGCGCCGTACGCTTGAAACTCTTCCACGGAGAAGGGGAAAAATGTCGAGGGCCAGGTCGCGGCGATTTTCCAACGCGTCGTATCGCGAACCACCGAACAGTGCGGCACCTTTCTTCTCGACGTGGTCCACGACAAATTGTCCGAGCTGATCGATGATGGAAATTGTGTTTTCATAACACTCATGCTGGGTGTCGCCCCAGGTGAAAAGACCGTGGCCGCCCAGAACCACACCGTCACATTTCGGACTTTCCTGTACAGCACGACGCAGCATCATGGCCAACTCGAAACCCGGACGCTGCCAGGGCACCCAGATCAGATGGTGCTCGAAGAGGCGGTTGAACTCCTCCATCTTTTCGTGGCCGTTGGCGGAAGCCGCCAGGGCGATGCCCCAGTCGGGATGCAAATGATCGATGTGGGGGAAAGGCAGGAATCCGTGAAGCGGCGTGTCAATCGAGGCGGCAACGGCATTCTTTCCGAAGGCGCACAGTGGATACATCTCCACTATTTCGTCTTCATACTCGGCGCCGCGATACATTTTCTCCAATCCGTGCAATTTTTCCGAATAGAGCGCCGCCAGTCCGGTCAGCTTGATGCTTCCCAGATCGCCGCCGCTGCCCTTGATCCACAAAACCTCTTCCTGCTTCCCGCTCAACGGATCGGTCTGCCGGATCTTCGAACTGGTGTTCCCGCCGCCAAAGTTGGTGATGCGAAGATCGGAGCCCAGCAGATTCGAGCGGTATCGCAGCAACTCTGGTTGGTCGAGGCTGCGTGCCACCTGCTCGTCCCAACGGTCTTCTAAATAGCGCAAACTGGTTTTGAGCTGCATGGAGATATTCTCAACCGAATCGTGTGTCTGAATGCGGTGACGGTGTCATGATACCCAAACTGCCCGCCAAGCCTCGAAATCCGCAGCTATCATACTCCACTGATGCAATAGGGCAACAATTTCTATCAGAGAACTTTTAGGGAAAGAGGAGGCGGACAAGAAAGTCCCTGGCAGTCCACACTCTAGGCCGGTCTGCCGCTTTCTCTCAACCAGGAGCCGGTTACCAGCTTGTGCTCAACGTAGTTGTAAGGAGCAACGCGGTGGCCACTCAGCAGCGCCAGGCCAAGATGAATCAGCCTGGGTCCGTAGCTCTGGGCTTCGTGCGAAACCGAGCCGATCAGCGGGCTGTCGGTGCTGGAAATCTCTTTGAGAGCCTCGGGAATGCAGTCCTGTCCGACGATGGCGACGTACTTCTCACGTTTCAGTTCCCGCACCGCCTGCACTGCGCCCAGCGCGCTGGTATCGGTCGCGGCGGCAATCAGGATTCCGCGGTCTTTGGGATGACGGCGCAGAAAATCGAGCACGACTTGACAACTCTTGTCGCGCAAACCGCGGGCGTCCATGCGGACCAGGAATTCAGCAGGAATTCCGGGGAGCCGGGAACGAATGGCTTCAAAGGCTCCGGTGACGCGGCTTCGCACCAGTGGGCCGGCTTCATCAATATCCAGTCCCAGGGCCCAGCGAACTTTTCCACCCCAGGTGAGCTTGGCGTACTGGGCCAGGCATTCGCCCGCCTCGAAGCCCACGCGATAGTTATTTACCCCGAAGAATGTGGCGTGGGGATGCGGTATGTCCACCGCAATCAGGGGGATACCTGCGGCATCGATCTTGTCTGCGATGACCGGGGCGACGTGCTGATCGATCTGGAACTCGATCACCAGATCCACTCGATTGCGTACGAACTCGTCGGCGTTGCGCAAAGCCGTGGAGCCGTCGTAACGGTTGTCGAGCACGATCAGGTCGACGCCAGCCGCCGAGGAGGCAGCCTTGAGACTATCGGTCACAGCCTCCGAAAAAGGCATCTCTGCGGATTCACTGCCAAACCCGAATCGCGCTTTCTTGGGGCGCGCCACCAATCGGTAAAGACCATCCTGCGATTGCGCCAGATAGCCGCGGTGAACAAAGGTTTTCAGGATGCGATAAACCGTGGTCTTGGAAATACTGGTGCGTTGGTAGATCGCTTCCAGGGCGAGCGGACCTTTCTCGTTCTGCAAGAGCTCAAGTATGTCGAGCGCCTTCGAGAGTACGGGGATCAGATAGAGCCGCTTGGGAGTTGAGCGCGTCAATTCTCTTGTGCCTCGTCCGGTGACAGCAATCACCGCGTAAACACTATAACTTGCACCGCGTGTTTTCTCCTATACAGCCCGAAAACGGACCATGCGCACTTCGTTAGCCAAGATATCCCACCCATTTTCGGAATTCCCGCACAACCCGCGGGCTGATGCAAAGCGATGCGGGGGGGTAGACACGGAAAGACTCTCGACGAGTATTTCATTGAGTAATAAGTCCATGTCTTCCAATAGGGGAACAAATTCCTTTTTCTCTTGACAACGTAAGGCAACGTTTACTAGAGTCCGCGGCTGACGGGGTTCGAGATTCACCGGTCTTGGTTGTGTGTTGCCGCGTGTGTTTGGTACCGAGGACCACCGGTATGTTTCTCCTGTGGATCCATAAGGAGAATAAGCATGAAGAAGATGAAGGGTGCTTTGGCTTATCTGTTCGTCATCGTCTGTGCCGGTTTGCTCTTCGGTCAGGGCGGCGGCAATGGCGTGATCCTCGGAACGGTCACGGACAATTCTGGCGCGGTAGTGAGCAACGCAAAGGTCGAAGTCACCAACAAGGCCACGGGAATCGTAACTCGAACCGAGACGACGTCCTCAGGCGATTTCACCGTGCCCTCTCTCAACCCAGGCGTTTACATCGTCTCCGTTGAGGCCCCGGGGTTCCAGAAGTCGGTAACAACCGGCATTGTCCTGACTGTGGACCAGAAAGCGCGCGTCAATGCATCCCTGAAGCCGGGTGCTGTGTCGACGACGGTCGAAGTCAACGCTCAGGCCATCACTCTTGACACCGACACCTCCGCGCTGTCGCAAGTGATGAGCCAGCAACAGGTGGAAGCGCTTCCCTTGAACGGGCGCAACTTTATGCAGTTGCTGCTGGTGGGCGCGGGCGCGGTTACCGTGGGTGGCGAGCAGGGCACCATGCGCCAGGGCAGAGGCAATGCTGTGAGTATCAACGGCGGCCGGCCCGAGGGCAACAACTATACCCTGGATGGATTGATCAACACCGATACCGCGCTGGTTACGCCCGCCGTGGTTCTCTCCCAGGACGCGATCCAGGAATTCAAGGTGGAGAGCGGCACCTACTCGGCCGAGTACGGATACAGCGCCAGCCAGATCAACATCGTCAGCAAAGGCGGTGGGAACCAATTCCACGGGTCGGCGTTCGAATTCCTTCGCAACGATTTCTTCGACGCGTCGCCATTCCCCACGAATTCCGATTTCGTCTCCGGAATCCCAACCACAAACCCGGAGAGGCGCCAGAATCAATTCGGATTCGTGGCGTCGGGCCCCGTGTACATCCCTAAGTTGTATGACGGCCGCAACAAGACTTTCTTCATGGCTAACTACGAGGGATGGCGTATCGTCAACGGCTTCCGGTCGAACTATACGATGCCCAACCCGGCAACGTTGACGGGTGATTTTTCGGGCGAGACATATCCCGCCGGAGTGGCTGGTTTGCCAGGTGGTCCCTTACCTGCCTATGGAACGCCCGCTTGCACGGCCCTTCTCGGTGCGGGCTTCAACTGCATGCCGGTCGACCCGACAACTGGACAACCGTTCCCGGGGAACATCATTCCCGCAAGCCGTTTTACCGGCCGGGTCGGACTGGTAGCCGTTGCCAACCATTTCTGGGCAACTCCGACAGTTGCCAACCAGCCCGAGGGAGTCATCAACTACATCAAGAATTTTGGTTTCCCGTTGACCACCAACCAGCAGACCTATCGTGGCGATCAGACCCTCGGCAGGTTCGGTTCGGTTTTTGTCCGGTTCACCAAATCCCATTATCAGAATAGCGGGCCATACAACTCCGCAGATTTTGTTCATGGGACTGAGCAGTATTTCCAAGACGAGAAGAACTGGGCGGTGTCCTACACCCTCAACCTTGGGCCCAAGAAAGTAAATACGTTCCGCTTCGGTTACCTGGACGCGAACGCTCCGCAGGGTGGGGTCGCAATCCCTTCCGACCAGGTGACTGCGCTCGGTGTAACCGGTGTGTTCACCAAGTTTTCGGCTCTCCAGCAGACGTGGCCCAATGTGGGTCTGAGGGGTTACAACAGCGGCGGTGGCTCGATAAATTCCTATAGCGGATCGGATTCGCCGTCTGTGGAATTTGCCGATTCTTTCACCTGGATCCACGGAAAACACACCATCGGGCTGGGCTTCGACATTCGTCTCTTGAAGCTCATTCGCAACCTGGACGATGATTTCTATGGTGATTGGAACTTCGATCCGACGCTCATTCAGAACAACAGTCCCAATTGTCCCAACGCCCCGGTGTCTGTCAATGGTGCAGCCCCGGTAAGCCTGTGCGGCACCGGTAATGACATTGCCGACATGATGTTGGGATATTACCAGGGCGTCGGCGGGTTTGTGCCTGGTCCGCTGAGCCCAACAAATACCGCCGGCAACCCACAGACCCACATATTCAATTACTACGCGCCCTATGTGCAGGACGACTGGAAGGTAACCCAGAAGCTGACCCTCAACCTCGGACTGCGCTGGGACTATCGCGCTGCCGCCTATGAGGAAAAGAACCACTTCTTCTGGCTCGATACGCAAAACGCGAGAGGCGGGCTGTGCTTCGCCGACAAGCTGCTTTCGACAAACGGCGTTGCACCGGGAGGGGATGCGACCAGCGGACCCATACTAAGGTTTTGCGGCTCAGTTCCCCACCCAGGTTCGAAAAAACCGTTTGCCCCAAGATTCGGCTTTGCCTACCGGCTCACCAACAAAACTGTGGTGCGCGGCGGCTACGGAATCTTCTTCGACTCCTCGGAAGGGCGCGAAATCGACGACTCGGCGGATATCTATCCTTACAGCATCCGCAACAATCTCAACCCAGGGAATGTTTCTTCTCTGCCCAAGTTCAGCAATCAACTGTTCCCCAGTTTCAACACCCTGGGGCCGTTCCCTCCGTCGACGCTCTCGTTCCTCGCGGTGATCGAGTCGGAGAACCCCATCAATCCTTACGTCCAGTCCTGGAACGTTTCGGTCGAGCGCGAACTTGCCCGGAGCACGACCCTGGAGGTGAACTACATCGGCACGCATTCACTCCATCTCCTGGACCGGCGTAATATCTCTCAGCCGTTCGGCATTCCGGCCGCCAGCCTGGCGTTCTGCCAAACGCAGGATGCAACCGGCGCCTTCGTCAACCTGACTCAGGCCCCATGCACCCAGGCGAGCCGGCTGCCGTATCCGAACTTCAACGGGTTCTACATCAACAGCGACTGGCACGGCTATGGCAACTACAACGCGATGAACATCAAGTTTGAGCATCGCGCTGGCGACCTGGCCGTGACCGGGGTCTTTACCTGGGCCAAGAGCTTCGACGATAAGTCGGCGGCGGCCGGAGTTGGCGCCACCGGCGAAGGCTTCCAGGGCACTATGGACAACCATCATCCCGAGCTGGACTACGGACCTTCAGACTTCGACGTCGATCACCGGTTCGTGGCCAGCTACGTGTACCAGCTCCCGATCGGGCGCGGCAAGAAGGTGTTGGGCGGAGTCGGCCGGGCAGCCGACCTGCTGCTGGGGGGCTGGGAGCTAACCGGCATCACCACTTTCCAGACGGGGTTTCCATACAGTGTCTATGCGAACGATGTGGGAAACGTCCTGGATGCCATTCCCCAGCGCGCGAACTATGTTGCCGGCTGTAATATCCACGGCGGTACCTCGGGTCGGTTCCAACGCCTGAACCCGGCCTGTTTCACTCAACCTGCGCTCGGTGTGTACGGAGACACAAAACGAAACATCCTGCGCCAGCCGGGCATTAACAACTGGGATATGGGCCTGGGAAAGTACTTCTCCATCAGCGAACGGGTTAAGTTCGCCTTACACCTGGACACGTTCAATACTTTCAACCATCACCAATACGGCGGGGACGTGGGCGGCCTGACCCTCGCAGGGTCGGGCGGCAATGCGGCTATCTCCCGCACCGTGGGTGCTTCGGACTTCGGCCAGATTACCCAGGCATCGTCGGCCCGCATTCTTCAACTCAGTGGGAAACTAACCTTCTGACATCACACTTTGCGCTTCCCTTGAAGACGCCAGGCTTACAACCTGGCGTTCTTTTTTAAGGTACACTCCCACCATGTTTCAGTGCTGTCAGCCGGTCTTACGAATCATCCTCGCACTAGTTTGCCTGTGCGCGCCATACGGTTATTCCCAGGGATCAACGGAAGCCGAACTCGAACGCTATTCGCAAGAGGGGCAAAAAGCGTTAGCAGAAGAACGCTACAGTGACGCCGAACGGGCCTACGAGAAGCTGCGGGATCTGTATCCTGAAGTTGCCGAAATCCATGCGAATCTGGGGCTCATCTACTTCCAGGAGAAGAAATTCGACCAGGCTATTCCGTCGTTGCGACACGCGCTGAAACTTAATCCTAGGCTGCCGAAATTGGATACTCTGCTGGCCATGTCATTGTCAGAACTCGGCCAGTACCACGAGGCCCTGCCCGGGTTAGACAAAGGCTTTCATCGCTCGGAGGATCCTGCGACTAAGCGGATGTGCGGCCTGCAGCTGGAGAGGGCCTACAGCTGGTTACGCGAAGACAGCAAGGCGGTGGAGGTCGCGCTGGAGCTGAATCGACTGTACCCGAATGACCCGGAAATTCTTTATCACAACGGAAAGGTCTTTGGAAACTTTGCTTTCCTATCTATGCAGAAGTTGTCCAAGATAGCGCCAGAGTCCGTCTGGCGCCACCAGGCTGCCGCGGAAGCTTACGAGAGTCAGGGATCGTACGTCCAGGCGATCGATCAATATCGGCGAGTGATCGCGCTCGACTCCCGACGGCCGGGTATTCACTATCGACTGGGTCGAACGTTGCTCGCGCGTTCGCGGGAGGCTTCCTCCCCAGATGATCTCAGCGAAGCGTCGAAAGAGTTCCAGAAAGAACTGCAGCTCGATTCCAGCAACGCTAACGCGGCTTACGAACTCGGGGAAATCTATCGCACTTCAGGCCAGTTGAACGAGGCCAAAGAGGCCTTTGAGCTGGCCCTGAAATCTCATCCGGACTTTGAGGAGGCCCATCTGGGTCTGGCAGGGGTGCTGATGTCGCTGGGTCAGCCGGGGGGTGCACTTCCTCATCTTCAGAAAGCCCTCGCCTTGAATCATGACAACCCCGTGTCCTGGTATCGGCTGGCGAGAACAGAATCGGCCCTCGGCAACACCGCGGACAGCCAGGAGGCGGATGCCGAATTTCAGCGCCTCCGGCAGAAACCCAGTGAGCATTTAGCACAGCCATTATTCACCCCCGATGAGGTCACCAAGCAGAAGATTGAGTCGAACCCTGCACAGTAGGTCTCTATACGCGTCAGACTGAATTTGCGGATGGATTTCAACGTTCGATCTGCGCTTCGTTGGACTTAGAGAGACCACCGGACCCCGCTGGGCTTGTTGCTGTCGCGGATTGGGTAAGAAGGACGAAGCGCCGGGTTAGGCCGTGCCAGCAAAGCAGACAGTCTTGAGCTCACCTGGCCATCGGCCTTGAAGGAGAGCTTCCAGAATCTGCCCGCCAATCACCTCTTCGTCCTGCAGGAAATGAAGGGAATACTCGACACCAGGAAATTCGGATAGAACCAAGACATGGGCCCATCATGAGAAGACCCCAACATGCGCGCCGCTGGAGTACGGCATCTGGGCTCTTCTTTATCCTGATTGGGTGCCTGATGGCCGCTACACCCGCGCCCGACGTGCGGTTCACCGACATCACCCAGAACGTCAAGATCGATTTCAAGCACGAGAGCTCCGCCACCTCGAACAAGTACCTGGTGGAAACCATGGGAGGCGGCGTCGCGCTGCTCGATTACGACAATGACGGACGGCTGGATATCTTCTTCACCAACGGCGCCAAGATTGACGACCCCATGCCGGATGACAAACTGCCGGATAAGTCCGATCGCAAGTTCTGGAACCGGCTCTATCATCAAAACTCCGATGGCACATTTACCGATGTCACCGAAAGGGCCGGCCTCACCGGAATGCCGCAGAACCACTACGATATGGGCATAGCGGTGGGAGATTACGATAACGACGGCTTTGAAGATATCTATGTAACGGGCTACGGTGGCAACACGCTTTACCACAACAACGGGAATGGCACGTTCACGGATGTCACCAAGAGCGCTGGAGTCGGCGGCGGAGCATGGAGTGCCAGCGCCGGGTTCTTCGACTACGACAACGATGGCAAGCTTGACCTCTTCGTCACCCGTTACGTGAATTGGACTTTCAAGACCAACCGCTACTGCGGAGAGAAACAGGCTGGCTATCGGGCCTACTGCCATCCCGACAACTACGACGGCGTCACCAACATCCTGTATCACAACAATGGTGACGGCACATTCACCGATGTTTCCGAAAAGGCCGGGGTCGCCAATCCAAAGGGCAAGGGGCTGGGTGTCTCATTCGCCGACTACGATGGCGATGGTTTCACCGACATTTTCGTCGCCAACGATTCAGTGCAGTGTTTTCTGTACCACAACAACGGGAATGGCACCTTTACCGAAACCAGCTTGCTGGCGGGTGTGGGCTACAACGAGGACGGCAAGACATTTGCCGGGATGGGTACCGATTTCAGCGACTACGATAATGACGGCCGCCCCGACATCGTGGTCACCGATCTCTCCAACGAACGCTACATGCTGTTTCGCAACAACGGCGATGGCACCTTCCGGGATGTGACCAACCAATCCGGCTTGGGCGGTGCAACCCTTTCCTTCGCGGGTTGGAGCACGCGTTTCTTTGATTACGACAACGACGGCTGGAAGGACCTCTTCGTCGCCCAGTCTCACGTGATGGACACCATCGAGAAGACCTCTCCCAATCTGAGATACCTGCAACCACCGCTCTTACTGCGAAATGAATCTGGACACTTCGTGCGGGTGGTTCCTGGCGAAGCGTTTCAAATTCCCTGGGCCGGCCGCGGCGCCGCTTTCGGCGACATTGATAACGACGGTGACATTGATATCGTGGTCAGCAACGCCGGCCAGAAAGCGTATGTCCTTCGCAACGACGGCGGCAATCGCGGAAACTGGATCAGGATCGAGGCCGTCGGCAAGAAGTCAAACCGCGACGGGATTGGAAGCCGCGTGAAGGTCGTCAGCGCATCTGGATTGACTCAGTATTTCACCATCAACACGGCAGTCGGTTATCTTTCGGCCAGTGACAAGCGCCTGCTGGTGGGCCTGGGCGCGGATTCCACGGCAAAGCATGTGGAGATCCAATGGCCTTCCGGAATTCTCCAGAAATTCGAGAACGTTAAAGCCGGCCAGACGTTGAAAGCGATCGAACCAGCCCAATGAGCCGACCAGGAATAATCACACGGCGCAAAATGATCACCACCATGGCTGCCGCAGCCGGAGGTGCGATGATCGAAGCCTCGGCTTTCGGCCAGGGAATCTCGTCGCGCAACCTAAAGCCACAGCCTCGGGGAAAGCTTCCGACCGTCCGTACTATGCGTATTACAATTTCTGCCGCGTTCACCGGATACTTCGTGTAACGCCCGCGATGGAGGCAGGCCCTGCAGATCACATCTGGCCGTTGGGGGAATCACTAGTAACTTGGTTCAGAGTATTTCAATCATCCCTTCCGGTAGTCAATAGCCTCAATCCATGCGGCCGCCATGAAAATGGCGTTCTAGTGTTTACAAACTGGATGTGGAAATTACCAAGCGTTCTTCAAAGTAACCTACTACCGCATATTTACTGGGTTATGTAACGGTTGCCTTGGTAACATTTGAAATCATCAATGGAAATAGCGTACTGTTTGCGTGTCGTCAGGTAGCAAGTTGATGGGAGGCGCACACAATGGCCGAAAATGAAGCACTGAGAAAGGCGTTAGATCATTACGTCCAGCAGCGGGCTGGAAAACTCGAAGAGGTACGACAACTCGATCTCATGATTTCGCGGCTCAGCCGCGATCTTGGGGAAGCGCCGCCTGCAGAGCAGAGGCCTGAGTCTGGCCCCGAGGAATCAATGGGGGAAATTTGGCGCGACAAGGTCGACGTGTCACTTGCGCCCGCGGGAGCGCGAACCAATATCCGGGCAGATGAATTTGTCGGGCAGACGTACAGCAGCGCTGCTAGGTCATACCTGGAGAAGGTTGGTCACGCTGTGTCAATGGATGAATTGCTGGATGCATTGAATCGCGGCGGTTGCCCTGTAGGCGGCAAGGATGCAAAGAAAACTTTGTACGTCTCGCTCATTCGGGATGTCAGAACCTTTGTGCCGATTCCGGGCAGAAGTGGATTTCTTGGCCTGCGCAAGTTTTATCCGAACCTGAAGGCGCTCAAGGAAAAGAAGGATGAACCGAAGGCGAAGCGCAAGCAGCGCTCGCACAAAAAGACTGGTGCCAAGGTTAAGGCCGAAGCGGAAAAGCCTAAGGCCAAACCCGGGGCCAAAGCCTAAGGGAACTCATGCCACTACGCCACCAGGGAAGCGTAGAAACACTTCGGGATCATAAATTGATGCAACAATCCTCCCTTCCTTACGGATACGTGACCATGTCGCATCCGCTTCCATCATGCTCTCCATTACGCCTAGATAGTGCCCCTGCTCGATGTTTCCATATTTGAAGAAGCAGTCCGTCAGGATCACCGTGCCGCGTTTCGTTTCGACGCAAACGGCCAGCGACGAACGATGGTGCACTCCCGCCCAGAAAACCCGAATCCCGGGAAGGATCCCTTCTTCATCCTGTAGAAGGCGCACTTTTTCCCATCCTTCATTTTGGAGGTAATGATTTACGTCGGGGGGAATGCGGAGATGACGAGGTACGTGCAGATGATAATAAGGAGCTTGAAAGTCTTCGATCCAACCCTTCCGGGAAATGCAAATCTCAGCCTTCCGAAAGAGGGCAATGTTGGCGGTTGCGTAGGCTTGCAGGGGTGTGACGATGACCTTCGAGATGTCCTCCGGATTGAGCCCCTGGGAGCGAAGAATGTTTTGCGGAAGCTGCTCTTCCGAGCGGACAATCTGCGCCTCGGGATATCCGAAGAATTCCTTCCAAGCGCGGTTCAAGATCGTAAGGTCCTGCGGAGGGCCGGTGTTGACGAGAATGTTCTGTCCGCCGCCACGCAGCAAGTAGATGATTACGTTCATCTCTTCCCGCTGGTCCCAACGCTGCATCCAATACACCTCCGGTCCTGGAACCCAGAAGGTACCGGCGTTGAACGCGTGGATGGAATAGTTCATTTGTTTGGTCCTCTGGTGCTCGTCCGGAGCTTCTGCATGCCGTTTAGGACATAGGCGCGAAATTCTCGCAAGCCGCCCATGAATACTCCAATGTCGCTGCCAAGGCTTATGACGCGAAAGCCTTTCTCGATCCAATGAACTGCAGCCTCGGGTGAAGCGGGCAGAAAGCCTGAAGCTACTCCGTGCCGCTGGCACGAAGCCACCAACGCATCCATTGCCTCTAGGAAGCGCGGATGTTCGAACTGTCCCGGGATTCCCATCGACACCGTCAGATCGTAGTGCCCCATCCAAGCTACGTCGATGCCGGCAACCGAGATGATCTCGTCCAGGTGCTCGAAGGCTTTCTCCGTCTCGATCAGCAGAATGACTGCATTCGCTTCGTTGGCCTGGGCGAAAAACTCGGGGCCACCCGCCTGATACGCATCGTGAGTAATACCCAGGGCAACCCCTCTGCGCCCCGCCGGAGGATACTTCAATTGCGAGACGATATGCTCCGCTTGCTCGCGAGTTTCAACCCGTGGAACCATGACGCCACGTGCGCCGATATCGAGCAGTCTCGAAAGCGGGGCGGAGGAAAGATCAGGAACCCGGGCCACGGGTACGATATCGCTCCCGCGGCAGGATGCAATCATCTCCGCCATCAGGGCGATGTCACATCGGCCGTGCTCCATATCGAAAATGACGAATTCCATGCCCGCGGCGGCCAGCATGGGGCCAACGCCCGGCGTGAAAAGCTCTAGAACCATTTGGCCGAGCACTACGTCACGGGTTTGCAATCGCTGGCGGAAGTTGATCATCGCTTGGGTGGGTTGAATTGAGCGTTGAATGAAGACCGGTAGTTTTCCAGCTTCTGCTTAAAGCCCGGTCGGTCCAGCACCTCTCGGTTGACGACATTCTTGGGAACTTCGCCACGCCGGATCGCGAGGGCGCCTTCACAATCTGTGCGACCCATGTCGCGAAACAGTTCATAGGTCCAGGCCACGGAATGTGAGGTCAGAATCACGTTGTCGAGACCAGTCAAAGGCGAAGCGACGTCCAGTGGCTCCTGCTCAAATACGTCGAGCCCGGCCCCACCCAGCTTTCCCGCGGTGAGGGCGGCAATCAGTGCCCGCTGGTCCACGATTGCCCCGCGCGCGGTATTGATGAGAACAGCGTCGGCCTTCATGAGAGCCAGTTCACGCTCGCCAATTAGACCTCTCGTCTCAGGGGTAAGAGCGCAATTGACTAGAACGTAGTCAGAGGAACCCAGCAAATTGTCCAATGAAACCAGTTCTACGTCTAGCTCTTGCGCTCGTTCGGTTTTCACGTAAGGATCGAAGGCCAGGAACTTTTTCACTCCGAACGGCCGGAGCAAGCGAATCGCGTCCGATGCGATATTCCCCAAGCCGATGGTGCCAACGACACGATCTCTGGGCTGCCGCCCCAGCAGACTGGTGCTCTCCGCCCAACAACCCTGGCGAACTCTGCGGTCCTTCGAAACAAGATTGTGCGATAACGCGAGAACGAATAAAACAATCGATTCCGCAACTGGACGCACGACGGCTTCAGGCGTAATGAATACGGCAATGTCCCGCTCCGTACAGGCCGCCAGATCCACATTGTCGTAACCGACCCCACAACGAGCGATCGCGCAGAGGCGCCGTATATCCACCAAGGATGCGGCAGTGGCGCGCGGCTTGAGCGAGACAACAACATCATAATCATGGAGTTGCTCGGGCACATACTCGCCCCGGTACTCCGTCATGAAATCGTAAGCGAGGCCGGGAACCTGGTCGAGCAGGGCCAAACCGATATCGGGAAAGACAAGGCGGCCGTACTTATCTAGGAAATCGTTTGAAAAACCAACTCGGAAACTGTTCATGTTGGCCGCTAGTTTTTCTGTGGGGTTTCGGCACTCCTTGGATGGGTGCCAGCCACCAGCGCAGAATGTTACCATTGCGGGCGCAATCGGGGCCTGCAAAGAACGGGAAATGGGGAACCAGTTGAAACCCACCCAGATTCGGGAATTCAACAAATGGAACCAAGGAGGATCTTAGATGGAAGACCGAAAGATCGACCCTGTCACACGGAGATCCTTTATTGAAAGGGCTGGTATGGCCACGCTTGCTACAGGTTTGCTGGCTGCAGCTGGAACTTCCGAAACTTCAGCTGCCCCCACTCCCAACTCCAAACCTTTCGCGATAGCACCGCCCCGTACTTATTATGCGACGCAACGGTTAGTCCAGGAGTGGGGCTTCACTTCGGGTAAGACATACTCCGATCCGTTCAACCAGGTCGAACTCGACGTGATCTTCACAGACCCGCAAGGGCAGGGGCATCGGATGCCTACCTTCTGGGCGGGCGGCCAAACTTGGCGAGTGCGATTCAGCGCCGCCAAGACCGGTAAGTACACTTTCCGCACCGTTTCAAATGACACTTCAAATCCCGATCTGCACGATCAAAGGGGCGAGGTCACGGTCTCCGAATATACGGGGGACAATCTTCTTTTTAAGCATGGGCCGGTCCAAGCTGCGGCGGATCATCTCCACTTTAAACACGAGGACGGAACGCCCTTCTTCTGGCTGGGCGACACCTGGTGGATGGGACTCTGCCACCGCTTGCGTTGGCCGGAGGATTTTCAGACGCTAGCCGCGGACCGGGTGAGCAAGGGCTTCACAGTGATTCAGATTATTGCCGGTCTGTATCCCGACATGCCTGCCTTTGATCCTCGAGGAGCCAACGAGGCGGGCTATCCGTGGGAGGCGGATTACGCGCGCATCAGCCCCAGGTATTTCGATATGGCCGACCTTCGAATCCAGGAGCTGGTGAATCGCGGCTTGGTGCCTTGCGTTGTGGGTTGCTGGGGATATTTTTTGGGCTTCATGGGCGGAACATGGTAGCTCGATGGGGGGCCTATCCGGTCATATGGTGCCTTGCGGGCGAAGGCACCATGCCCTACTACCTCTCTCAGAACAAGTCTGCAGACTCGGCGGCGCAGAAGACCGGTTGGACCGAGGTGGCGCGCTATGTCCGAGATATTGATCCTTACCGGCACTTGATCACGATTCATCCCTCGGATACTGCGCGCGACAGCGTCGAAGATCCAGCGGTGCTTGATTTCGACATGCTCCAGACCGGGCACGGAGACCGGACGAGCTATCCCAATACGGTCGAAAAGGTCACGAGCGAGCTTTTGCAAAGCCCACGGATGCCCGTCCTGGTGGGCGAGGTGTGCTACGAGGGTATTTTGGATGAGAACCGCCAGGAGGTATCCAGGTTTGTGTTTTGGGCCTCACTGCTGAGTGGGGCGGCGGGGCATACCTACGGGGCGGATGGGATCTGGCAGGTCAACACTCCGGAGCAGCCCTACGGGCCTTCTCCTCATGGTCGCTCCTGGGGTGGGCCCTCCTGGGACGTGGCCGCGCAACTTCCTGGCTCGCGACAGCTGGGTCTGGCAAAGCAGTTCTTAACCCGCTTCGAGTGGTGGCGCATGGAACCACATCCTGAGTGGGTTGAACCGCACTGGAGTAAGCAGGACTATCAGCTTCCGTATGCGGCCGGTATCCCAGGCAAATTGAGGATTGTGTTCGTGCCACCAATGTGGGAGCCTCCGATTTTAAAGCGCCTTGAGCCCGGGCTGCGCTACCAGGCACTCTTTTTCGATCCGCGGACGGGGCAGGAACACCCGATCGGTGAGGTCACGCCGGATACGGAGGGCAGTTGGAAGTCGCCGATTACGCCGACATTTGAGCAGTGGGTGATCGTGTTGGAGAAGAAAATCTAACCGGAAATGACCGGCCATATTTATCTACCGAGTAGAGGTTTGCTGGCGTGAAGCTCTCGGGGAAAGTTGCAATTGTGTCGGGTGCGGCCAGCGGAATCGGTCGCGCCAGTGTGCTGACCTTTGCTCGCGAAGGCGCAAAAGTGACGGCGGTGGATATCAACGCCGCAGGGGGTGCGGAAACGCTCACCCAAGCAGGAGAGCAAGGGTGTGAAGTTGTCTTTGAGCATGCTGATATCTGCGACGAAGCCCAGGTGAAAGCTCTGGTCGATCGCACCGTAGCCCGATGGGGCCGTCTGGACATTTTGTTTAACAACGCTGGCGTGGTGCTGGTGAAGTCCCTTGAAGAGACGACCGAAGCCGAGTGGGACCATCTCATGTCCGTCAACCTGAAAGCAATGTTTTTTGGTTGCAAGCATGCGATCCCACACATGCGGCGAACCGGGGGAGGAGCGATTCTGAATACCGGTTCGATCGGGAGTTTCACAGGACAGCTCAACACTCCGGCCTATATCGCCTCCAAGGGAGCGGTTGCACTTTTTACCAAATCGCTTGCTCTCGACTATGGCCGTGCCGGGATCCGCGTGAATTGCATTTGCCCCGGGATTACCGATACTCCCATGCTGCGCCAGCACATGGGATATGGTGAGCAAGGAGAAAAAAATATACGGAAGCGGTTGGCGCGGGTTCCGCTGGGCAAGATTCTCGAGCCCGCTGACGTAGCTCGTGCCGCGCTGTATTTGGTCTCGGATGATTCGGCCGGAATCACCGGAATCACCCACGTGATTGATGGCGGACTTCTGGCCGCCGCGGAATACAACGTTCCTTTGGATGAAGAATGAGGTCCCAATCCGGGGTCGTTCGTCGTGGTGGTGGGGTTGAATGAGTTATGAAAAGAAGGCAATTTATTGAGCGAATCGGTTTCCTTGGACTCGCTTCGTCGCTGGAACTGCGAGGCTTACCAAGATTCCTGGAAAATGCATCTTCCAACCCAGAGTTATCCGAGAAGAAACTTGCAGATCAGACGGCACTGGCAATTCATCCCGACAATCCCAAATATTTCTTGTTTCGGGGGCGGCCGTTAGTGCTCCTGGCCGCCAGCGAGCATTACGGATCGATCGTCAACCGGCGCTTCGATTTTGAGCGCTATCTATACGAGGCCGCCGCTACAAAACAGACCGTTACTCGAACATTTCTGCTGTATCGCGAGTTGCAGTCGGCGAGAAATCCTTGCTCTCCGCTCAAACCTGATTCACCGGACTATGTGGCCCCGTGGCCGCGTACCGGCCCTGGCAGCGCCCGGGACGGCGAGTCGAAATATGACCTCGACCAGTGGAACCACGAATACTTTGACCGACTGCACAAATTCCTGTCGCTGGCGTCGAAGCTGGGCATTGTGGTCGAGTTGACGGTATTCAGCAATACGTACAGCGATGATGTATGGGACTTGAATCCGTTGCGGGAAGGCAACAATCTTCAAAACGTGGGTAGCGTAACGTGGCAGGAATATCTTTCTCAGCGAGATCGCAGACTTTTTGAGCGACAGGTTACATATGCACGCAAGATCGTGCAGGAAACTGGTCGCTACGACAACATTTATTACGAGGTCTGTAATGAGCCAGGGGGCGGCTTTCCGGGTGAGCCGACGCTCGCTGAGGTGGATGCCTGGCAAGATGCGATTGCGAACGTTCTGCGGGAGGAAATGAAAAATGTTAACTGTCCGCACCTGTTAGCCGGCCAGAATGCGTTCAGCTACAAGCCGGAGTTCAGTCAGGCATTTGACGCGAGCTATTCGGGGACGATGTTGGATATTGTTAACGTACATCCTTTGCCCAACCTCATTCTGAAGGGTCGAAAGTATGAGCTAGGAAACTTCATGTCCAACGAGTTACACCTGGCAGAGTTCCGCGATTTCTTTTTGATGGCTTCCAAGCAACCGAAACTGAGCATTTCTGACGAAGATAACGCCGCGAGCCTTTATTTGGATGATACCGGTTGGACCATTGATCGCAAGCGGGCGTGGATGGCCGTTATGTGCGCCGCACACTACAACTTCATTGATTTTTCGATCCAGGCGCATGTGGAGGCCGGGACCGAGGAATCCAAGCGGAAGATTCGCAGTTGGATGAAAAATCTCTCGGGATTCGTTCATGATTTCGATTTCATTCATGCGAGCCCAGCACAGGATTGGATATTGAGTGCTCCGGAACATGTTGTAAGCGCGGGTTTGGCAATCCGCGGTAAGGATTATGTGGCTTACTTGGCGGACCGGCGAGAAGTAACGGAATCAAGCGCGGGAAACCCGATCTCGGGCACGATTTCTATCCAACTGCCGGAGGGGGATTATAGGATCCATTTCTACTCCCCAGTTTCTGGCGAGTATTCACAGCCTCAGACGGCAAGAGGAGGAGGAACGATAAGAGTTGTCCTCGCTACATTTGAGCATGATCTTGTGCTTCGCGCTATACAGGCTTCTTGACGTATAGGTACTGGCAGGCTCCTTCATGCACTCCATATTTCGGTCGAGTGGTCTGGCTTGGGGCGTGGCTTTTGTTGGATTCGCCTTGGCGGCGGGTGGATGCAGCTGCGGAGGTGGCTCCATGATCGTGCCGATGCCGATCATGGTTTCGCTGCCCGTCTCCACTGTCGTTGTGCCGCAGGACGGAACGCAAGTCGTCGTGCCCATCAACATCACGTCAACCAGCGAGACCGCACTGGTGTCCGTCAGCGGCCTGCCAATCGGCCTGCAAGAGAAATATGCGGCATCGGATACAAACCCCTCCGGATCGCTCGCGTTTACCGCCAGTGCCGCGACCCCGGCAGGCATCTATACACCGACAGTGACGGTGCAATCGGCCGGGCAAACCGCATCGACGAACTTCACCTTGGTCGTCAGCGCCCTCGTGACCAGAAATTCTTTTCCCTTCAAATAGCTCGACGAACTCCGCAACCATCCGAATTGACGATTAGCAAAAGCTGACACTTCCAGCCCGGCTTCTTCTCGGAGTATTTTGCTCTTGACAATCAGGAGGAGATAAAGTGTATCTTCCTCTTGAGGCTCAGGAGGAGGGTTTGTGGCGGACAAACCGAGCGATGTCGTACAAGGCACATTGAGTATGCTCATCCTTAAAACACTGGCCCTTGAACCGATGCATGGATATGGAGTCGCTGTCCGGCTCGAACAGATGAGCAAGGGCACTTTTCGAATTAATGCAGGCTCACTATTTGTTGCTTTGCAGCGGCTGCAGCGAGAAGGGCTGATCAAAAACGAGTGGAAAGCCACCGAAAACAGCAGGCGCGCAAAATATTACACCCTCACGCGGCAAGGACGAAAAAGGCTCGACAGCGAAACACGAGAATGGGGGAGGCAGGTGGCGGCTATCACCAGGGTCTTGGAGGCGTCGTAAGAAGTTATGTCCTTGTTTCGCAAATTAGCGGACGGGCTCTGGTCGTGGTTTCGGAAGGAACAGGTTTCCAAGGAACTCGACGAAGAATTAGACAGCTTCGTAGAGATGGCTACTGAGGAAAAGATGAGAGACGGCATGACCCGCGCCGATGCGGTTCGCGCCGTGCGCCTTGAGCGGGGCAGTCTCGAAGTGGCGAAGGAGGTTGTGTATGCTGCCGGATGGGAATCAGTTGTAGAAGGAATCTGGCGCGACATCCGCTTCGGTGTTCGTTCCCTCCGCAAATCTTCGGGTTTCAGCGCCGTTGTTGTGCTCACTCTGACCCTTGGCATCGGCGCGAACACCGCCGTCTTCACCCTCCTGAACGCCGTGATGCTGGAATCGCTGCCCGTAGCGAATCCGACGCAGCTGTATCGCCTCGGCGACAACAACAATTGCTGCAGCATGACCGGGACCCAAAACGACGGCAGCTTTGTTTTGTATTCCTATCGACTTTACGAATACCTTCGCGACCACACACCCGAATTCGAACAACTCGCCGCCTTTTCGTCCTATCTAGAGGATTTGAGCGTTCGCGGCGCGCGCGATTCTGCCGCCGAGCCGTACAAAGGCGAGTTCGTGTCGGGCAACTACTTCCAGATGTTCGGTATCCATTCCTTTGCCGGCCGGCTGCTCACTGCTGGTGACGATTCGCCAACCGCACCTCGCATGGCCGTGATGAGCTATCGCACGTGGCTACAGCGCTTCGCGCTGGATCCTTCCGTGGTCGGCTCGGTCCTGAGCATCGACGGCACCGCGTACACAATTGCCGGCATCGCTACTCCACAATTCTATGGCGACACGCTGCGCAGCGATCCTCCGGATTTCTGGTTGCCTTTAGCCGGAGAACCGGAGCAGTGGCGGTTACAGAGCGCGAACGTCGAGTGGCTGTATCTGGTGGGGCGACTCAAGGGCGGGATTGCACCGGACTCGGTCCAGGCTCGGCTCACCGTTGAGTTGCAGCAGTGGCTCGGCGGCCATCGGGACGTGATTCCCCAGCGAGATTGGGACGAGATCCCCCAACAACACATTCGCCTGACGCGGGCGGCGCGTGGCGTCGAGCAAATGCAGACAGACTATTCATTGGCCCTGCGGTTGTTGGCGACGCTTTCGGCTTTGCTGCTGCTGATCGCGTGCGCGAACATTGCTAACCTGCTGCTGGCGCGAGGATTGGATAACCAGTCTCAGACCGCGGTCCGGCTGGCCCTGGGCGGGACGCGGGGCCGCTTGATTTGCCAGTTGCTCACGGAAAGCGTGCTCCTGGCGGCTACAGGTGGTGTGGCGGGCCTTTACGTCGCCTACGTGGGAACTCATGCACTCTTGCTGCTGGCGTTTCGCGGCGCTCATTACATTCCGATCAGCGCGGGCCCTTCTGTACCTGTCCTCGTGTTTGCCATGCTTTTGTCGCTTGCCACAGGCATTGTGTTTGGAATCGCGCCGGCCTGGATGGCATCGCGGTCGAATCCGGCCGATGCGTTGCGGTGCGCCGGGCCTGCAACTGGCGGACGATCTCTAAAGGTTCAGAAATCGCTGATCGTCGTGCAGGTCGCTCTTTCGATCGTGCTGCTGGTTGGTGCCGGTTTGCTCACCAGGAGCTTGCGCAATCTGGAGGACCAGCAGTTCGGGTTCGTGACCGATGGACGGCTCATCGTCAGCCTCATCAATCTGGCGGCCGCCGGCTATACGGAAGAGAAGCTTCCAGCGCTTTATCAGCGGCTTGAAGAGGCGCTGCCACAAATTCCCGGCGTGCTGAGTGCCAGCCTTTCGACGTACAGTCCCTTGGAAGGTAACAACTGGAGCGAGTACGTCTCGATTCAAGGAAAGCCGCCGGATTTCAGCGGGACGGCGCCATCCTGGCTACGCGTCGGACCTCATTATTTTCAGACCATCGGCACGCGATTGCTGCAAGGCCGTCTGATCGACGAGCGTGATCGTCCTGGCGCACCACACGTTGCGGTTGTCAACGATGCGTTCGCGCGCAGGTTTTTCCCGAAGGAAAATGCGATCGGCCACTACTTCGGCATGACCGATCTTGGTCATAGCGGTGACTACGAGATTGTCGGCATAGTTGAAGACGCAAAATATCAGGACACGCGCGGCCCTGCCTATCCCACGTTCTTCTTGCCTCTGCTCCAGGTCCGTCCAGCAGAGCCGCTTCGGGGCTGGGTCAGTGCCATCGAGCTTCACGTCGCCGGCAGGCCCGAGAACCTCGAACCAGCCGTTCGCAAAGGGATCGCTGAGGTTGATCCCAATCTGACCGTACTGAGGATGGTGGGCTTTGACGAGCAAGTGGCGCGTAACTTTAATCAGGAGCGGCTCATTGCGCGACTTGCGGAGATGTTTGGTCTTCTCGCACTCATCCTGGCCTGCCTCGGGTTGTACGGCGTAACAGCCTATACCGTCACGCTTAGTGCTGCGCAGCGCGCTTGTGCAACTCGGCATTGGCCTGGCAATCGGCATACCGGTCGCTCTTGCGAGCGGGCTTGTACTTGCCGGCCAACTCTATGGTGTGAAGAGTTACGATCCGTCGATCTTAACTTTAGCCGCAGTAATTCTCGCCGCCTGTGCGCTCCTCGCGGCATCCGTTCCGGCGCGGCGCGCCACCAAGATTGATCCACTCAGGGCATTGCGTTACGAATAGTTCGTGGGCTGCAGTTGGCTGCGGAACGGTTTCATAAAGAATTGTCTATTCGGAACGTATCCAGCCCCGCCCTGATTCGTGTGCGAATGCCTGTCCGTTGATCCTGGCAATCTTCCTTAAGCGGCGAAGCGTTCCACCGCTGCCTCGTTCCAAGCCACGCCTGTTCCGACAACGCCTTCGACAGTGGCCATTCCGCTCTTGATCTGAAGTGGTTCGGCAAGCACTGGGTTCCACCAGTCGGCGTATTCGAGGAAATGCGCCGTTGGCGTTGCACACATCAGTTGTGCGCTGATTTCCGGCCAGAGATGATTCGAAAGCGGGATGCCGTAAGCTTCCCCGAGCGCCGCGGCCCTCATCCATCCGGTCACGCCGCCAATCTTCATCACATCCGGCATCATGTAGTCTGAAGCGCG
>WNFE01000270.1_pt1 | contig 36595 bp, 26 predicted proteins | sample 5400451 | NCBI WGS metagenome assembly WNFE01 (sample SAMN13153344, study PRJNA577476) | soil metagenome | isolation source: 200 cm saprolite under Douglas fir tree site 2 hole 2 | place: USA:California | collected 2015-04-18
CGCCCCCGCCGATCCCGATGAGCACCGACACGATCGTTGCGGTGCCGAACAGGAGGAGCGTCGGTCCGACTCGCTCCCGGATCTCCGAGCTCACCGGCCGACCGGTCTGGAACGAGTTTCCGAAATTACCGGTCAGCATTCCGGCCAGATAGTACCAGAACTCTTCCCACACGGGTCGGTCGACCGCGACGAGCGGATGCGTGAGCGCGAACTCGTTGGTGGCGTTTCGTGGAGTCACGACGTGTCCCAAGAGATCGCCGAGGTCGCCTTGCGACGATTGAACGATCACATAGACGTCCGCGACGGACCGCGTGTACGCCGTCGGCGCCGTGAAGACCGCGCCGCGCGGGTCTTCCGTGGTCACGTACGAGAACGGAGTGATATCGACCGGATTCGCGGCAAATCCGAACGGCGCCGTCGCGAGGTACCCGGTGGCCGGGTTCCGGACATCAAATTCCACAGGATACACGCCGTTCTCCGTCGTCGTGTAGTTGCCCGCAAACGCGCCATTCGAGTATGTCAACGTGAGATTCGACAGAGCCTTTGAGGGCGACGTCACGAGGGCCCAGGCCTCGAACGTCGATACGTCCGTCGGAACCGAGGTGAGCGGTCGCACGGACAGGGTGACGACGTTCCCGACCGCCACGTGTTGCGACGGTGCGGCGCTCAATCCTCGGAGAAAAATCGGGCTTCCCGCGGTGAAGACCTTCGGATCCACATAGGCCGCGTGGAGGCTGACCGTGTTACCTTTCGAGTCGCGCACGTCGATCGTGACCGAATAGAGGCCGGGATCGGGGACGGTGAAGCTCCCCGTCTTGAACACGCCTGGAGCGTTCTCCCATCGGGCGAAGCCATACGCGACCCGTTGCGCGTCGCGCTCCTGCGGCGTTAGCCCGGGTTGAATCAGGAACGAGACAGGGTCGCCCGGCATCAGCCGGAAGAGGACGAACATGAGGACGAGGACCACGACGATCGTGACGACCGTCTGGGCCGCGCGTTTGATCAGGAACGACCGAAGGCCCATCGGTTCTCCCCTCGCGTACCATCGTGTGTCGCGACTTCAACCTTCTCCGGCGTCGTCGGGTTCGACCGCAACCGGTGCGCCGGGGGAGACGCGCGCCCCCGACCTACGGTTTCTTCCTCCCCCGGCGGCGGAGGCCGACGTAGACGCCGCCCGCGGCGCCCGTCCCGACCACGGCCCCGCCGATCAAGGCCACCGTAGTGGTGTCAATCCCCACGTTGCCCTGTGGTGGCGGCACGTTCAGCACGACGATAGTCATCTGCGAGGTGCCGGAGACGGCCCCCTTCGTGGCGGTGATCGTGATCGTATACGTCGTGTCCGCGCTCACTTGCGGAGCCGATATGGCGACCTGCTGGTGGCCCGTGGCATCCACGGCGAACGTCGACGGCGTCAGCGTGATCTGGGGCGATGGTGAAAGGAGGACATTCGCACCCACCGCGGGCAGGCCGTTCTCATCGGAGACCGTCACATCGATCGCACCCGCGCCCCCTTCGCCGATCACGTTCCCAAAGGGCGTGTCGGCGAGCAAGGTGAGGAATTGGGCTCCTGGCGGAAATGTCGTGATGACGACCGTCACCAGACGCGCGGCCCCGAACTCCGAGCTCGTCGACTGGATCTCGAGGAACGTCGACTCCGGGGTCGCCCCCGAGGCCAATGTCGGGGCCAAGAACGTCGCGGCGAACTGCCCATTCGCGTTCGTCGTTCCCGTTGAGGGAGTGACGGTTCCCGAGCCCGATGTCCGAGAGATGTTCACGGATGCGCCGGCGACCGGGTGGCCTTGCGAGTCCCGAACGGTCACCGTGACGGCGGCGCTTCCGCCGGAGGCGACCGCGGACGGAATCGTCGCAGCCGATCGAATCACGCCGGGCGGTGCGGGGTCGAGCAAGAGGCGGGACCAGTAGATCCAGACGTCCCCGCCGATGTCGGTTCGGAAGCTCGACGGATCGATCCGGTCCTGGCGGAACGCGAACACGTTCGTCCGGAAGTAGAGCACATTGTAGACGGCGTCCTGGAGGATCGCACCCTGCGCCCATTTCCACAATTGGACGGCCTGGGTCCCGACCGCACCCGTCGCGTCGTCGATGATGGTGTCCATCGAGGTGTTGACGTAGCTCTCGTAGTTCTGGCCGGGGATCGGCGCGTTCCGGCTGTGGAAGAAGCTTTCGATGTACCCGGGCTCGACGTATCCGGTCAAGGACCAGCCGAGGATCCACATGTCGAAGTTGCGCGTGTTCAGGGCGTCCACGATCGCTCCGAAGGCCGTGGCCTTCGAATTGAGGTTAATGCCGATTTGGCGCATGTTCTGCGCGATCAGCGTTCCCGCGGACGCCCGGATCGGGTCGTAGTCCGCCTGGGGCGTGAGCATGTCGATTTGTCGCGTGCCGATGCCTGGCAGGCTGCGGCAACCGGTCCCGTCCGGCAGGCACGGTCCCGGCGGATCGACGCCGTATCCTTGCGGGCCATAGAAGGGGTCCGCCGCGGCGGCATCGAGGATACTGGCCGCGACGCTCAGATCGAACTCATACCGCGGCGCGGAGGCGTTGTAGTACAACGTATTCGTCGGGCTCACGACCGTGTGGCCCGCGACACCGAAGTTCTGGAGCAGGGACGTGACGATCGTCCGCTTGTCGGTCGCGTGGGCCGTCGCCAGTCGGAACGGCTTGCCCACGTCGTTGTTCGGGGCGTTACTCCCCTGCGCCGGGTTGATGTAGCCGAACGGCAGGCGTTCAAAGTTGAAACTCTGGTAGAAGAACCCGGCGTCGGCGCTGGACTTCAGGCCGATGTTCGGGTCGCCCGCGATCGGCGCGACCTGGTCCGGCGGCACGGTCCAGTCGATGAAGTCGAGCGTCCCCGCCTGGAGGGCGAACACCGTCGCCTGGACGTTCCGGTAGAGGCGGTAGATGATCGAATCAACCTTGGGAACCCGTAGGACGAGACTGCTGGGATACGCGGCTCGGACGGTCGCGTCCGGAAGGAAGTAGCCCGGATTCTTGTCGAGGCGAACGAAGTTACCTGCCTCCCAGTGGACGAACTTGTACGAACCGGCTCCGATGACGTCCTGGTCCTGCGCCTCCCATGGGGTCGAGCACGAGGGATTGCCGGCGGGGCATCCGACGGACGCGGCGGTCACGTCGAAGGCGGTCAGGTGGGTTCCGGACGCGATGTTGATTCCTTCGAAGGTGACCGCGCTCGTCGTCGTGTATCCGGCCGCGGGCACACCGTTCAGATAGACGTACGGCGCGGCGGCGCTTGCTTCGGGGACCATTCCCCACCCGAAGTCTGGATGTACGTTCGTAGCGACGATGGCGCCGTCAAGTTTCCGGACGCCGGTGCCTTGCCAGAAGTACGCGGGCATGAACGTGGCTTGCAACGTGTCGCGTTTGAACTGCGAGTTCGGCCCGGTCTCAATGAACTTGAGGGCGAACTGGTACTTCGCGTCCGCGACGGGGCCACCGAGCCAGCCGTCCGTGGACGCTCCCGCGATGGAGACCGGGTTGATGTTCTGGTATCGCGTGGACGAGTAGTTCGAACCGGCTTGTCCGGCTTTGTCTTTCACGAAACGTGACGAGGTGACGGCGGGTGCCAGCGAAGCGAGGTGGTATCCGAACAGGACGTCCTCGAGCTCGACCTGCGTTCCGTCGTGCCACTTCATCCCTTTGATGCTGTAGAACGCGATCCACTCACTCGCGCGGCTTGAGATGCCCTGCACGTTCGAGAAGACACCGACTTCGTTCGCTCCCAGCTTCCCGTCACCGTTGACGTCCGTGCCGACCATCGTGTACGGCAAGACGGTCTGGGTCTCCGGATCCGTCTGGACGGTCCCCTCCCCAACTGGGTTCAATGCGTCCGCGGTCCACACGTCCGTCCCGAAGAAGAATCCTCGAACCAGATTCCGCGTCTTCATCTCGTCCTGGACGCCCACGTTTACGACGAAAGGCGCCACCTGGCCCGACGCGTTCTGCGCGACCGGGTGGACGAGGAAGATGGACACGAACATCGACAGTACAATCAGCAAGACGACCCACACGTGTCGCGACAAGTTTGTCCGCCTCCGCTCCGCGGCCATTGGTCAACCGACCAACCGCCGTCCCCACCAACAGATGGGGCGAACCGTATTAAATCAGATTGGTACGGCGTTTTGTAATCCGACCAATCAGCGGAACCGCGCGGTCTTTCAACCATCCGTTGCGAGATAGACCTGGCGACGCCCGCGAGAGACGGTTTGCAAGATGCCTTGCTTCTGCAGGATCCGCAAGTTGTAGCTGACCGTCTGTTGCGTCACGCCGGCGTGGAGGGCCAGATCCCGCTGCGCCGATTCCGGGTTCCGGCGGAGGAATTCGACCAATAATCTCTGGAGCGTGCTGAGTCGGATGCCCTCACCCCCGTGGTCGGGCTCGGCGTCGGCCGCGAAGAAGCGCTTGTACATTCCGTCCCGCTCGGAGCGGATGAATCCGGCGACCTCGAGCGTCCGCAAGTGGTACGACAACGTCCCGTTCGAGAGGCCGAGGTTCTCGCGCAACTCCGTGAAGTGCGTCCCCGGTTCCGTCTTGATGACGCCGAACACCTGGCCGCGGACGAAGTGGTCGAGGACTTCCTCCTTCTTGAGTCGCGTGTAGAGGGGGAACAACGCGCCGAAGATCGCGTGCCGCCCGGGTTCCGTCCACGAAAGGAACGCCGCGAGGCCTCCGAGGACCCCGAGGGAGACGATCCCCACTTGCGCGTAGATCGGCGGCGGAGGCAGTCGCACGACGCGGACGGCGAAGGCGTCAATGCCCTGCGCAGCGCCATCGAGGTTGGTCCACGCCGTGATCTGGACGAGCGTGTCTTCATTGACATCCGCGGAGAATGCGAACGATGCGTGGCCCCGGGCATCCGTGATCACGCGATCCGGGGTGACCGTTCCGACGGACGCGCTCAGCAGCACCGGGACGTTCGTCTGTGGGAGGCCGTGGACCTCCGTCACGAAGATTTCCATCGGGATCGGGTGGCCGGTCTCCGCGAGGTCGAAGGACGACCGCACGGTGACGTACACTTGGACTTGTCCGTTCCCGCCCTCGAGGCCGGTCGTCCCGTCGGCGGAGGCTCGCGGGGACGATAGGATCAACGCGAGTCCGAGGACCCCGAGGACGCCGAGTAGAATCCACGCCGGACGGTCGATCCCTCTTCCTCCCGTCGGAGATACGGCGATCTAGGGACTTGACCATTGCGGTGCCGAGGTCCTCCTCCGCAAAGGACGGATCCCGCTCTGTGAAGGGCAAAAGAGATGCGGATGGCGGCCCCTCCACCACATCGCATGGCAGGAGCTGCGGGAAGTCTCGTTGGCCGCGTTTGCATGGTGACGGGTGCGACCGGCGCACTCGGAAAGGCGACCGCAAGCGAATTCGCCCGGCGGAGCGCGACCGTTATCGCGGTGGGCCGCGACGAGGGACGGGGGCGCGCCCTCCTGGCGAGTGTCCGGCAGGCGAGTGGGGCCGGATCGGTCGAACTCATGCTCGCGGATCTCTCTGACCTTCGTTCGGTTCGCGCCTTGGTGAAGTCGTTCGGAGCATCGCACGATCGGCTCGACGTCCTTGTCCACACCGCGGCGGTGTTCAAGCGACGCCGCGTTGAGACCGCGGACGGATTCGAACTGATGTTCGCGACGAACTTCCTCGGTCCGTTCCTACTCACGAATCTCCTCGTGCCCGCGCTTCGTGCGGGCGCCCCCTCGCGCATGATCACCGTCTCCGCGCCGACGACGACGGAGCTGGACTTCGCCGACCTTCAGAGCAAGGCGAACTGGCAGCCACTCCATACGTTCGGTGCGTCGAAGATGGCGGATCTCCTGTTCACGTTCGCCGTCGCGCGACGCCTCGAAGGGACGAAGGTATTTGCGAATGTCCTTCACCCGGGTCTCATGAAATCCGACCTGATGCGCGAGCTCGCCGCCCCCGCGCGATTCGTCGTGGGCGTCGTCTCACGATCGCCGGAGCAGGCCGCGCAGACGGTCGCGTACCTGGCCTCGTCACCGGAGCTGGAGGGCGTCACCGGTCGCTTCTTCAAGGGCGCCAAGATCTCGCAATCGAACGAGTACTCCCGCGATTCCGGCGTTCAGGACCGACTCTGGCTCGAGGCCGAGCGACTCGTGGGCGAATCGTTTCCCTAACGGCCTCACGTCGGCGCGCGAATGACTTCCTGTCCGTTCATGAACGGCCGCAAGACCTTCGGCACGACGACGGAGCCATCGGCCTGCTGATAGTTCTCAAGGATCGCGACCAGGCCGCGGGACGTCGCCATCGCGGTCGAGTTCAGCGTATGCGGGAAGAACTTGTCCCCGCCGACTTTGCCCGCGCGGGTGTTCAATCGGCGCGCCTGGTAATCGGTGCAGTTGCTGCAGCTGATCACCTCGCGGTACGCGTTCTGCCGAGGAAACCAGCCCTCGATATCGTACTTCTTCGCGGCGACCGTGCCGATGTCCCCGGTGCAGACGTTCACGACGCGGTACGGGATCTCGAGGGCGCGGTAGATCGCCTCGCCGTTCGCGCGGAGTTTCTCGTGCCAGGTCCAGCTGTCCTCCGGCCGGCAGAAGACGAACTGCTCGACCTTGTTGAACTGATGCATCCGGAAGAAGCCTTTCGTGTCGACGCCGTGGCCCCCGATCTCCCGCCGGAACTGCGTCGAGAGTCCCGTGAGCGTGATCGGCAGGTCCGCCTCGTCGATGATCTCGTCCATGTGCATCGCGCCCATCGGATGTTCTGACGTCGCGATCAGGAACAGGTCCTCGCCGTCAATCTTGTACATGACCGTCTCGAAGTCCCCGAGGTCGACGACGCCCTCGTACGCCGCGCGACGCATCATGAACGGGGGGAAGACCGGCGTGAAGCCCTGCTTCAGCATGTAATCGAGGGCGAACGTGAGCAGCGCCTGGTCGAGTCGCACGAGGTCTCCGAGGAGGTAGACGAAGCCCGCACCCGCGACCTTCCGCGCGCGTTCGAAATCGGCGAGACGCAGCGCCTCGAGCAGCTCTCCGTGGGACTTCAACTCGAAGTCGAGCTTCCGCGGGGTGCCCCATCGAGCGACCTCGACGTTCTCCGAGTCGTCCTTGCCGACCGGGACGCTCTCATGGAGGAGATTCGGCAGGCGGAGGAGTCCCTCGCGGACCTTCGCTGCGAGTTCGTCGACCGTTTTGTCGAGCGCGTCGATCTTCTTCGGGAGGCCGGCGGCCTCCTTGCGCAGCTTCTCCGTCGACTTGCCTGCCTTCTTCGCCTCAGCGATGTCCCGCGTGATTTCGTTGCGCCGCCGCTTCAGGTGATCCGCCTCGGCGAGCGCCTTGCGCCATTCCTGGTCCCACCGAATCACGTCGGCGAGGAGCTTCGCTTTGTCCGGCGCATTGCGCTTCGCGAGGTCGTTGCGGATGAGCTCGGGGTTCTCCCGGACGAGCCGGATGTCCAGCACGTCGGCGCCATGCGGCCGAGGCTATTTGTAGGTTGTTTGGTGAGCGTGCGGGTCATCCGACACGGTCTGTTTCTCTGAGCTGATCGTCACGGATGATGGGGGCGAACGGACGCTTATAAGCGGCGAGCTGCCGTCGGCGCGAGAAGCGTCCCAAGGGGGCTTTCCGATCGCCCGACGCGGCATGATAGCAGTCACCGGGTTCTTCGTCGCGATTTTTGCGATCATCGGATATCTGGCCTGGACGACGGCCCTTGGCACGACGGGGCCATGGTTGTCGCCCTCGATCTCTCAACAGGTGTACTCGGCGACGTTGATTTCTGCGACGATCCTAGTCCTTGGTCTCGCCGCGTTCGCTTCGGCCCAGGCCGCCGCGGCCGCTCGGGAGACGCGTTCACTCGACCTGCGGATCGCGATCCTCCGGGGTAGCGGCGTCGCGCAGCTCCCCGGCGTGATCGACACGAATGGGGACCGTGTTCCTCGGGATCGCGGGGGCGATGCTGCCGGGGCAGAAAGCTTCCTTCAGTATCACTTCTTTCTGAACACCGCGCTGATTCTGTTCCTCGGTTACGGATGGCCGTTCCTCGCGGCGTGGGCCTCCGCCGGCCTGGCGATCGGGGTCGGTTCGTCCCGAGGGTAGCGCGTTCTGGTTCGGCGTTCCGGTGCTTCTGCGCCCGCTCCGCGCTTGCCCTCGATGAGCCGACTCACGGTCGGTCGATAACGGTCGTTCGGTGGGAATCAACCGTATCATTGAAGTGATACTCAAGGCTGAGAGTCACCGGTGCATCGTTTCGGGAGGAGACCTAGGTCCCAGCCGGCAGACGCAAATCTATCGGCTACGAGAATCCGAAGTCCGGTCTTTAATAGGCCGGGGGAAACGGAAGACGCAGCAGAGGGACGAGCGTGTCATCCCGACCTTTCTTGGTCAATGCGGCGTTCGCCGCGGTGTTCGTGGTGATCGGCATCCTCGCTCTGGGGACGGCCGTTGGGACGACAGGCCCGTGGTTCTCCGCTACTCTCTCCGCGTCGGCTTATTCCGTTTCGCTGATCGGAGCGATCGTGGTGGCCGCCGCCCTTGGCAGTATCGCGGCGACTCAGATCGCCCGCCTCGAGGACGCCCGCCGCTCCATCGACCTTCGGATTTCAGGCTTGCCGGAGGCGATCCATCTGCCGAAAGGGCTAGAGGCCCGTCTGACGCCGGAGGCGATACGAACGATCCCGCCGAGCGACGAAGAGGTTGACGAGCTCCTGACGACCCTGGCGACGCCGACGCCTGGTGCCCCGCTCGAGGCGGAGATCGAACTCACGGGCACTCTGGTCGAGGTGTCGGCCGCCCTCGCTGCCGCCCGGACACGGAAGGAGCTCTTGAAGGCCCTCCTTGTCGAGCGTACACGGGTCGAAGCGGCGCGTGTGGGAGTCTGGCCTAGCGTCGCCGGACCGATCGCGATCGCCCTCCTTTTCGCATTCGCCGCGAGCGCGATGTTGCCTGGCTCCGAGGGCTTCGCCGCCACGCACTACCAGCTGAATACGGGGCTGGTCCTCTTCCTCGGTTATGGCTGGGCGTTCCTCGGCCTTTGGACCGTGATGGCGTTCGTTCTTCTCTCCTCGCGAGTTCAGGCGGAGGAGTGCAAGCCGATTCCGGTCGGACAGTGAGCGAAAACTCGGCATCAAGGCCGTCGGCCCTCTCGGTCGAGCCGGTCATGCGGAAAATTATATAGAGGGACGCAACTCAGGCTTGATTGGGGGAGCCAAGTTGTCGGTTCGTTCCGCATCTGCAACGTTCGTGTTTGTTGTCCTCGTGGGATTCGTCGCAATCCTCGCCCGCGCGGCCGCAGCCACGACGAACGCGCCTTGGTTCCCGGCGCCGATTACCACACAGGTCTATTCAGTCACGCTGATCGCGAGTTTGATGTTGGCGTTGTTCGTGGTGGCGCTCGCATCGTTGCGGGCGGCCCATCTCGACGAGCTCGTTCTGACGATGGAGCTGCGCCTTTCCACGCTCGCCCGGGTCACAGGCATCGATCCCCGGATTGTACCGGACTCGCCTCGCGCCGCACAGCGTCGAGACGCGAATGCAATCGAGGACGCGCTCGACCCGATCATCGGCCCGGACGATTTCCCTCTGTCGACCCGACGTTCGAGCCACGACACCCTGATTGAAGTCCCACGGGTCGAAACCGCGGTCGGCACTGCCAGCGTCGCAGACGTTCAGCGGGACTTCGCAGCGAGGTACCGCGCGATTCAAACCGCGCGGGGTCGCGTATGGTCCTCGATTGCCGCACCACTTTCGCTCTCCCTCGTGTTCGTCGGGATCTCGGCAATCATGCTCCCTGGTTCCGACGGGTTCGCTCAGACGAACTTTCAGCTGAACACGGCGTTCGTCCTTTTCCTGTCATACGCGTGGTGGCTCCTCCTGGCCTGGTCGATGTACGCGATCGCGGCATTGCCAGGTGGGTCTCGGAAACGCCGCATCTTCCGTCCCCGCCTCTGGGAACGGGTCGAGTGAGCACGTGGCCACATGACCCAATCCGGAGCGGCGCCCGCGGAGTTCCTATCCGCCGTCGATCTCCGCGGGCCGTTGGACGCCGTCCTCTTGCTGAAACGAACGGGGGTGACGCTCGCGGCATGGACGCGCGACCCGGTGCGGATCGATGTGATTACGGTCATGGCGGCGACCCTCATCGGTTCTCTCGTCACGATGGTGGAGGCACTCGGCGGGCCGAACCCACAGGTCACCGTGATCGACGCGGGGGCCAAGCGGATGCTCGCCGCAAGAGTCGATTCCCACACTGCCCTTTTCCTCGTCGCTCCCCGCGGCGTTAGCGAGTTGCTGCTCCGCGAGGAGGCGCAGCGCCTGGTGCGGCGCCTGTCAGAAATCAAGGCGCACGAGGCCGCGAAAGCCGCGGGTCCGTCCTCCCGAACGCTAACCGCGAAGTAAGCTCGTTCTTGGGTTCCGTTCGACGTTGGAGCATGTTTCATAAGGGGATGTACGCATTCTCATCTGGGGGCGTGTTCTCATGTTCGTTGGGCGAGGGGTTCCGTCTTCGATGTTCGGCAACGTGGCTAGAGCGTTGCGCATCCGCGGAGGCGAATGAGCCTGGCCGCGAACAGCGTGATCGGATCGGCGATGCTGGACCACCCAACGCGCCGCCTCATCTATCGCCACCTCTTGCTGCTGCCGGGAGACCACTTCCGCGCGATCGTCCGCAGCCTTCGGTTGGGCCACGGGACGGCCAGCCACCATCTCGACATGCTCGTCCGCAGCGGCCTGTTGGTCAGCGAGCGGACGAACGGACGCCGTCGATACTATGCGAAGGGGGACGAGTCCGAGTCGGAGCGCAATCAGCTGTACACGAAGCACTGGAACTATCGCGACCTGCGCCTCCGGATCCTCTTCGCTCTTGATCGAACTCCGAAGGCGCGCCCTGGGGAATTGGCGCGACTCCTCGGGATCAGTCGTCAGCTCGTAGCGTATCACTTGTCGCGGCTCGTCGAGCTCGGCATGATAAAGCGCGAGAACGGGCGGTATTGGCAGGCCGTGCCGCGCCGGCGGACTTCGTGAAACCGCTTCGAGGAGAGGTCGCCGCCGGCGGAACTCTCTTCGAGAGATCCAGCTTCCCTCGGGCGCCCGAGATCGCTACGTGATGGGGATCGGACCCAACTCGCCCTCGATCACTCGGACAAGCGCTTCCCGCATTTCCGCTCGCGAACGGCTCGCGTCGAGGGGGACGAGGCGGAGGAGTGTCTTGAGGTCTCGGTACTCCCTCGCGAAGATGCGAAGTCGAGGGAGATCCCACTCCCGCTTCCGTCGGATCGCGTCCTCGGGGCTGATCTCCAGAAGGAGGGGGAGGTCTGGCTCGATGTTGAGACTGAGGAAGAGGCCCTCGAGAGTCACGAACAGGGCTCCCCACGATCGCATGTACGCGATGACGTCGGCAACGTAGCGGTCGGAAACGACAATCGTTTGCGGCTGCAGGGTTCGGGAGAGACGCCATCGGACCTCGAGATAGTCCACGATCGTCAGCGCCTGGTAGATCGTCCGGGCCCATCGGTGACCCTCCCACTCGACCATCGTTCGTCCAATTCGCTTCCATAGACTCTCGTAGAGAATCGCGAGTGAGAGTCCCGGTCGACCCTCCCGGTTGAACCAAGGCTGCCGGTGTCCATAGAAATACCGAGCCTGGTAGCCGCGGCCTTGCAGATCCGACACCAACTCCCGCGCAGCGGTGGTCTTCCCTGATCCGTCGATGCCGGAGATCGCCATCAGGATGCCCCGAGAACGCCATCGCTGATACCCACTCGGGCGAACATTCGGCTCCTTCAAGAACCGCGGTATTTCCTCGATCACGTGATACGGGATGTAGCGCTCCGCGTCGATCCACCGCGCCTCGAGTGGCTTGAAGCGAACGGCGGAGTCCGCGCGCAACGCCCACCAGAAGAGAATTCCCCCAAGCTTCGCGCGGAGGGTCGGCTGAGGGACCACACAGAGATCGATGTCCGAGCGGGGGTTGAGTTCCCCCCTCGCGGCGCTCCCTCGGAGGAAGACTACGCGCGCGAATTTCCTCTGGCACACTTTCTCGGAAACGGAGGTCAGATACGCACGGAGACGGGGGACATCCGTCGCGACACCGAGGACGACCCAGGTCCGCATGAATCCACCATAGAAGAGGAACCAGACAATGGTGTGGAACGCGAGCCACGCGAGGATTATCTTGAGGATGCCAACCTGGAGAATTACGAGGATCAGAACAAAAGCGGATTCCAAGGTGACGCGGGCCACCACTTCCGTGAGGGCATACCAGCCGATGCTCTGAATGAGCCAACTCCGGAGGAGTTTGTGTACCACCCGCGGCTCAGGCTTCATTCGTCACCGCGGACGGGAACACAACGAGTTGAATGGGAAATGAAACGCGGAGATGGGGTAAGGCATTGACTCAGAGCGTATTTACTCATGTTATCTACCGCGATTATCGCCAGATGTATTTTGCATGCGAGGCGTTTTTTAACGATACGACCGTCGGGGCGGGGGAGGATGAGGAGAACGGTCTTGAACCTGCGGTCCGGGCGTCTGCGGGTTTTCGTCGTCTTCGGCGTGATTGTCTTGGGGACGCTCTTCTCCGCGCTCGCGTCCGTTCAACTCGTTCCGATGCCCACGGATCCTGACGGACCCTTCGACACGAGCGACAGCCCAAGTTTCGCTTTCGTGTCGGCGGGGGACTTCGGCGGGCCCACAAGCGGCGACATGCTCGCGGCTGCGAAACGCATGAAGGCCGCGAACGCGAGCTTCCTCCTCGCCCAGGGGGACCTCGGCTATACATCGGACGAGCCGGGCTGGTGCAACGCGATCAAAGGCCAGTTCAACGATGTCTTGGTGATCGCCGGAAACCACGATACGACGGAGAGCGGGCCGGGCGACATCGCTCAAGACGTGATCTACTGCCCCTTCACGCTCGGAGTCAACGCGATCCCGGGGCCAAGCACCCCCGGCTACGGCTACGAGTACTACTTCGATTATCCGGGGACGAACCCCCTCGCCCGATTCATCATGGTCGTGCCGGGTGTGCGCGGCCAACTCAACTACAACTATGGCCTCAACTCGAGCCACTACCTCTGGGTGACCGACGCCGTCAATCACGCGAGGGCATCCGGCATTCCCTGGGTGGTCGTCGGCATGCACAAGTTGTGCATCACCGCCGCGACGAAGTCATGCGAGATCGGGCAGGTCTTCTGGGATCAGATGGTGAGACTGAAAGTCGATATCTTCCTCACGGCTCACGATCATATGTACCAGCGAAGCAAGCAGCTCGCACTCTCCTCGAACTGCCCGAATGTCGTGACGTCGTACGACTCCGACTGCATCGCCGCGACCGGGCCCGACTACACGAAGGGCGTCGGGTTGATCCAGATCACGGATGGCAATGGCGGGGCGTCCATGTACAACATCGGCAGCCAGGCCCAGAAGAATTACTTCGAGCAGTACATGGGTGCGAACTCGAACACGCAGGGTAGGGCGAACGGCTTCGGCTTCACCAAGTGGGTGGTCAAGGCCGACCGGGTCGACGCGACGACCGACTTCTGTCCGGGTGGAAGCCCGGGTTCGGACGGGCAATGTCCATCGAACGTCGGTAGCACCTTCAAGGACACCTTCTCCATCGTCTCGGCGTCACCGGTCCCCGGACCGGTTGCTCGGTTCACGTATTCGCCGAGCTGGCCGAAAGCGAATCAGCCGATTGCCTTTGATGCCTCGGGCAGCTCCGATTCGGATCCGAACGCGACCCTCCGGGCTCGGTGGGATTGGCAAGACGACGGTACGTGGGACACCGCGTGGTCCGGGACTCTGACCGCGCAATATGCGTACCCAGCCTCCGGGCGTTACACGGCTCGGCTACAGGTCAATGACTCGGTCGGGCTGACGGATAGCGCGACCGCGGCGGTCGTCGCCGATAGCGAGTTTCCCGTGACGACCGCGTCCTTGTCCGGGACGAGCGGGAGCAACGGATGGTATCGGAGCTCCGTCAAGGTGACCCTGACCGCCACGGACCCCTTGAGCGGCGTGGCCAAGACGTTCTACCGCGTCGATGGCGGGTCGTGGAACGTCTATTCGAGTCCAGTGACGGTGAGCGGCCAGGGCTCCCACAGCTTCGACGACAACTCGACGGACCGAGCCGGGAACGTGGAGGCCACGAACACGTCCCAGCTCAAGATCGACGCAACATCTCCAAGCACCTCGCATTCCCTGGAGGGGACGCTCGGGAACGGGAGCTGGTACGCGTCTCCCGTGAACGTGACGCTCACCTCGTCCGACGCGACGAGCGGGGTCGCCTCGACGAGCTATCGCATCAATGGGGGAACTTGGCAGACGTATGCGTCGAAGTTCACGGTCACGGGCAACGGCAGCCATCTGGTCGAGTATGCTTCAACGGACACCGCCGGGAATGCTGAGCCGGCGAAGAGCGTCTTGATCCAGATTGGGGCGGCCGCGGAGCAGCCTCCCGTCACGACGCTCGGGTTGAACGGATCCCCCGGGGCGAACGGATGGTACGCCAGCACCGTCACGGTCACGTTGACGTCGACAAGCCCTTCCGGGGCCGGCGCCACCATTCAATACCGCCTCGACGCGGGTCCGTGGGGGACCTATGTGGCGTCTTTCGCGATTGCGGACGGTTCGCATCTCCTCGAATATAACGCAACGGACGCGAACGGAATCAAGGAAAGCACCAAGAGCGCGACAATCAAGGTCGACACCCTCGCGCCCGTGTCGAGCACGGCGTTCTCCGCGAACCCGACGGCGAGCGGATGGTTCACAGCCCAACTGGCCGTGACCCTCGCCGCGACCGACACGACGAGCGGCCTCGCCTCGATCTCGTATCGACTCGATGGCGGCGCATCGACATCGTACTCGAACCCCATCTCCATCGCGGAAGGGCGGCACGTCTTGCAATACGCCGCAACGGATCGGGCGGGCGTTGCCGAGGCTCTCCACTCGACTCCCGTGAACGTGGACAGCGTCGCTCCGAGCCTCTCGTCGTTTCAGCCGACCGGCCCTGTTCCGACCTCCGATGTCGAGATCACGTGGATCGGATCAGACGTCGGGTCCGGCCTGTCGCACTACATGGTCAGCGTCGACGGCGGTCCCTTCCAGCACCTCACCCTAGCTACGACCTACTCGGTCACACTCGCCGACGGTGGCCACAACGTGTGGATCCGGGCGATGGACGTCGCCGGAAATGAGGCGGTTCAGGTCGTTTCCTTCCGCGTCGATACGAATCCTCTCAGCCTGACCGGCCCTTACTTTGGCGCCTATTCCGGTCTTCCATTCTATCTGCTCATTGTCGTGGTGATCCTGTCGGCGGGCCTCATCGCGCGCCGTCGCCGGCGACGGAGCCTGAGTCGCCGCCGCTACTACGATTGAGAATGCGAACCTCGGTCGCGTGGAAACCGGTGGGACGAGGAAGCGTTAAGAGCGCCGCCAACATCGCTCTCTCATTATGGGTAGCGGGTTGGGGGTCGAGGCCGGAATCGTCTCGCGCCTGTGGATGTCGCTCCGGGCCACCCTTCGGACGTCTCTCTTCCGGAATTCGTTCTTTCTCTTGGTCCGCTCGTTGCTGAACTACGGACTCGGTTTCGTCTTCTGGCTGGTCGTCGCCCGCTATTATGCGGAGGAGTTTGTAGGAGTCGCGGCGGCAATCCTCAGCACGTCGCTGCTCCTCGCGCGAGGCGCCGCGCTGGGTCTCCCCACGGGGATGCTGCGATTCTTGCCGACGGGACAGGACAAAGCCGGGCTCATCAATGGGGTCTTCACGGTCTCAGTGATTTCATCCGCGGCCCTCGGTGTCGTGTTCCTCCTCGGAATCGGCCTCTGGGCACCGGCCTTGTCATTCGTTAGTAGCGATCTCGCCCTTGCCGGGCTGTTCGTGGCGTCCCTCGTCTTCTTCACCCTGGACGGCGCGATGGACAACGCGTTCGTGGCCGCGCGCCGCTCCGACTACGGAATGATCCGTTCCACGATTTTCTACGCGCTGCGCCTCCCGCTGGCCATCGCGGTGGCGACGTTCGGAATCTTCGGGATTCTCTTCTCGTGGACGATCGCGCTCGTCGTCTCAGTCGTCGTCATGGGGTTCTTGCTGGTTCGATTCTACCCCGGCTATCGTCCCGTGCCGACGATACGGCAGATCCAGGGTACCGGCATCATCGGTTTCAGCCTCTGGACGTACGGAACCGGGATTGTGCAAGGGGCCGCGGTGTTCCTGTTGCCCTTGATGATCCTCAGCGTGCGGGGCGCTGCAGGATCCGCATATTTCTACGCGGCGTACTCCCTCGCGAGCCTCTTGTATCTCGTGCCGGTCGCCTTTTCGACCGCGCTTCTGGTTGAGGGCTCCCATCCCGACACGAGCTACCGGCACGACGTTCGAGCCACGCTGCGCTACTCGATCCCCATCCTCCTCGCGGGCATGATTGGGACGTTCGCTCTGGGCCGACCGATTCTCGACCTGTTCGGCCCGAATTACGCCAAGGGATTCGACAGCCTGCTCCTGATGGTGCTCGCGAGTCCCGTCGTCCTGTTGACATCGATTTACACGACGGACCTCCGCGTCGCGAAGCGCGTCCGGCCGATCTTCACCATTACGACGATTTCGTCCGCCGTCACCTTGGCCGCCGCCTTTTACCTCCTTCCGACCATAGGCATCCTCGGCGTGGCCATCGGGTTCGTGGCGGGCCAAGTCGTCGCGATTCCGCTGTACATCTACGAAAAGCGAAGGAGCCGTGCGGTCGAGGCGTCTGCGGGAACTGCGTAAGTCCAGCGTTGTGCAGAAGGCGTGGTTACCCGAGAGGTACGGCGTTCTCAGACTTCCGGATGAAAATTCATTTCGACCTGCCTGAGCACTTCACGCGTGATGTCTTGAACGGAGCCGGTCGCGTCGACACTTCGCAGGTGCAAGATCGGCGCGAGGTCTTCGTATTCCTTCGTGACGCGCTCGAGCAGATCAATCGTCTCCTCGCCCTTTCTCTCGTGAGCTCGCTGTGGATCGATTTCGAACAGGAAGGCGAGGTCGGGCTCGAAGGAGATTCCGGCGATCAGGCCTTCGACGCTTTGATGCCCCTTTCCGAACGACCGAAGGTAGACGATCACATCGGCCACGTACCGATCGGCGATGACGATCCGCCCCGGCCGCATGAGCCGCGCCAACGCTCCTTGAATTCGGATGTAGTCGACCAGCGTGAGCAGATCCAGGAGGAGCTTCGCCTTCGGTTCCCGTGAAAAGTCGTCGCTCGTCCGTCCGAGGCGCCTCCACAGAGCCTTGAAGATCAAGGCCGGCGAAGGCGTCTCTCCACGTCGGAAGAACGGCCGGTGTCCGTAGAAGTACAGCGCGTCGCGACCTTGGCCTCGGAGGAGCGGGATGAGCTCTCGGGCCACGGTCGTCTTGCCCGACCCGTCGATTCCCGAGATACTCACAAGGACGCCGCGCGTGCGAAGTTGTTCCGCCCACCCGTTCGAGCTTGCGGGTTGTTTCACGAACAGCGAGGACACGTTCCTCAATCGAAACGGGACGTATCTCTCCATGTCGATGGCATACGCCTCGAGAGGCATTCGCCGCATCGCCGAATCCATTCGAAGCGCCCAGACGGACAGGACGCCGAGAAGCCGGGGCCTCTCAGGGACCACGAGGAGGTCGACATCCGAACGCGTCCCCATCGTTCCCCTCGCGCCGCTGCCATAGAGCACGGCCGCTCGGATTCTCGGAGAACGCCGGATCCGTGAAGCCACGCGATCTCGGTAGCGAAGGAGCCGATCCAACGGGGTTGAGACTTGTCGCATCGAGCGGACTTTCGCATAGCCGCCATAGAGCAGGAACCACGCGGCCGTGTGGAAACCCACCCAGCCCGCGAGGATGAGTACGAGCGGCGTGCGGAGCCCCCACAGGACGAGGACGAATGTCCCTTCGAGGAACAATCGGAGGAGCGTTTCGGTCAGGGCGAACCAGCCAACTCCCTCGAGGAGCCAGCTTCCGAGGAGGACCCGGACCGACGCGGCGAACGACACGTTCGGCCCTACCTGCGTGGAGGGATTCGCGAAGTGTCGAGCAGCATCGACGACCCCTTTCGTCCTATCACGCGTCCGGGAGGAGTCGGCGGAGGTTCTCGAAATTCGGCGAGCGCGATCGGACGCTGACGCAGCGCTCCGCGTGGTCGACCACGGAAGCGAAGAGAGAGTTGTAGGTCTTGACGATCGACACGAGGTCCGGTTCCCCGTAGAAGTACGCATAGTGATTCAGGATCACGGAGATCGGGCTGTTCCAGAGCTTCGAGATTTCCTCAAGGTTCAACAACGTCAACCGGCGATATGCCTCCGCTCGATCGAGCTCGACGACCTCGTCGCGGCCTTTCTCCAGGATGACGATAGACCGCAGGTCCGCGCGATCTTTGATCGATCCCGCAATTCCTCGATTTAGCGGTCGCAGCCGCAGGTAGCGGGCGATGGGCAGGCGGGAAACACGCGATCTCGATGGCGGCATGTCCGGGTAGCAGTACACGGTCCCTGCTCCGTCCACGATCGTGAAGTCCTCGGACATGTAGCCGTATCCCGATTGGACCATCTCGTTCGCGAGGATCGACTTGCCCGTGCCACTGTAGCCGAAGAGGAGGATCGCGTCGTCCCCCTTCGCAATCGTCGTCGCATGGCAGAAGGCGAACCCCTTGCGAATCAGCTTAATCGCGAGGATCAGGTGGACGAGGCGAGAAGTCAGTTCGGTCACCTTGAATCGCACCGGCAGGAAACCGAAGAACGGGAGGGAGGTCTCGACCTTCGTCAGGTCGCCCCCGAGCCCGCTCACGCGGAACCGCCACCGGGCCTTGGAGCCGACGAGGTACATGATCGGAATGTCCGTTTCGTAGACGAGCGCACCATCGCCGATTTCGTAGACCGTGTAGCCCACCTCGCGGTTCACGCTCTCCGCCGGCGGTGCGTCGAGCTGGTCGACTAAGGTCACCTCCAGGTTCGGGGTCAGGCTCCCCGTGCGGAAGTAACTCGGGATCGTCGTGAAAGCGATGTTCGTTCGCAGATTGACGAGACCGTGAATGTCATAGTTCGACCACGGACGCTCTCCACGCATGTCATCCTCGCTCCAGGAACACCCGTTCCTCTTCCACGGCCCTCCCCCAGGAGAACTCTTCGACCAGGCGGCCCACCTGTTTCCGCGCTTCACGTCGCGCGTCCTCGAAGCGGGATTCGTGGTCGAGCTCCGCGTATTTCGTCGCGAGCGCGTCGGTGTCGCCCACCGGCGAGAGGAACACCCCTCTCTTGTCGCTCCAGATCATCTCCAGGGCGTCGATGCCGTAGGCGAGTACGGGCACGCCGAGGCACAGGCTCTCCAGCACGGTGATCGAAAATGCATCGACATAGCTCGGATAAAGGAGCACTCTCGATCGTCGGATCGTCGCGTAGAGTTCGTCGCGCGGAAGCCATTGAAGCATCGTCAAGTTCTCCTCCACCCCGAAAGCCTTCGCCCGCTTCTCGAAGGCGGCGAGGTGCCGCGGGAACTGGGGACTGCCACAGACGGCGATGTTCACCTTCCGACCAAGGGCCTTCTTCATGCGGGCGACGATGCGAGGCAGGTCGAGAAACCCCTTGTGCGGATGGAACCTCCCGACGTAGACACCGTCGTACTGGATCTCCGGCTTCGATCCGTTTGTAGGGCGAATCGAGTCCGGCTCGATGCCGACGTGGACCTTCGGCACGAAGAGCCTTCCGTCATATCCCAACGCCTGGAGGTTCTTCGATGTGACGCCCGTCACGGCCATCACATGGCCGTCGCGGAATCGAGAGAGCGACCGGACGGACGAAACGCAGGCGAAGGTCTGGAAGGCGAAGAACGGCACGACATCGCCCAGGACCTTCGATGCGACGAACGGCAATCGGAATAGATCCAAGGTTCCGGGTTGGTCCACGCCGATCGTCTTGAGGACATCGAACGTTCCGATGTACGGTAGTTGGTGGAACTCGATGAAGACCGGCGCCTTGATGCCCTCCTTCCGGGCCCGTTTCAGCGCCGGGAGCCAGAATTCGCTCGGAATCAGGATTGCGTCGTACGAGACCGGATCGGAGCGATTCGACCCAGGACTTCGCAGCCTCAGTCGGTCCGACTGCGTGAGGCTCTCGAGTCGCCGCATCACCTCCGGCGAACGAATCACGTCGGGACTGATGAACGCTGTGAATCGGATGCCGACCTGGTCCGAGTACTCGATGACCTTTAGGGTCCGTTCCACGCCTCCGCTGTGGACCGTGATGCGCGGGAAGAACAGCGCCACTTCGAGCGGGTTCGGGCACATCTGGGGACGGACCTTCCTGCTGTGCTGAGCGTTAGCCGTTGACGAGGTACACTTGCACGGCTCCGTTGTCGTAGAGTCGGTCGAACGTGGTGAAGCTCGCGTCGGCATCCGGGTTGAGACGCAAAATGACGCCTTGGCCGACGCCGGTCGCGGGTCCGCTCTCTCCCGCTTGGAATCCAGGATTTTCGTCGTACCGAGAGAACCAGACTAGGGAGCCAAATGGCAACAAGCTCGCATTGACTTCGCCTTTGTGTGGCGCGGGGAGGTAATTGAGTGCATCCTTTCCGGGCGCGAGCGGCGTGAGGGGCGTCACGCAGTCCCGGACCTCATGCCGGTCGAGTCCGAAGATGCTCCGGGACATATTGATCAACGTGGGACTTGCGATGTGACTGCAGAGCCACCCGGCGGATGCCTCCTCGGAGGGCGTCTCGTACAGCTTGACGAACGGCTGGTTGCCGACGAGCGGGCTCGTTTCAAACCCCGCAATCGTGCTCGCGGTAGACGCGAAGACGAAAAGCGCCGCGAGGAAGGCGGCGAGGCCGATTCGGATCGCCCTTCTTCGGGCTTGTTTCGAGCTCGCTCGAGGCACACCCAGTTCCCGGACGGCGAAGGCCGCGAGTGGGGCGAAGCCGAGGAACTGGAGGAACACGTAAATCCGGTTCGGCGCGAGGTACGTGAGCGGGGTCACGAGCCCAACCCCCGAAATCAAGAGGAGCGTGATTGCGGGGCCGAGGATCGCCATCGTGCGCGCAGAGAGGCCTCGGGAGAGAATGAATAAAAATCCGAGGACGACGAGGAACTGCAGCAACGCGTCGCCGACCGTGTTCACGAAGATCGTTTGCAGCGGAAGCCGGTCATAGACTGCGGGAGCGGTAATCGTGGCTTCCCCGAAGAACGCGTTGACATATCCCTGGGCGAGATGGAGGGACTTGGTCACGAGGCACGAAAAGTTCGTCCAGTAGATTAGCAGGGTGTACCCGAACGCGACTCCGGTGATCCGCGTGCCCCACGGCCAAGGGCCCGCCCTCTTCCGCGCCACGAACTGACCGACGACAAGGCCGATCAGAATGACGCCGAAGATAGCCGTGGAATACGGGTGGGTCATGACCAGGGCGAGGGCGAGCAACGCGCTCGCGAGGAGGATCCGAGCGTTCCGTCCCGCGAAAGACTTCACCAGGGTGAAAACTAAGAGCGCAATGAGCGGCACCGCGTACGTGAGGGTGGCCGCATGCGAGGCCCAGAACACGTAATAACTGGATCCGGACAGCAGGAGCGCCGCGAGGAGCGCGGTCCGGCCGCCGAACAATGACCGTGCGATCAGAAAGGTCACCGCGACCGGTAGGAGCATGAGGATCGGCCCGAGGCTATAGTACGTCCTCTCCGGCGGCGCTGCGATGAGGATCGAGGTCGTCGCGACGAGCAAGTGGTGACCGGGGAACGATCCGTACACGAGGCCACAGGGATCTGTGGCGGGGATGAACCCGGTCATCACAATCGGCTCGACCAAGAAGTGGAGATGGACACTCGCGTCAGCCCCTCCGAGCCCGAGTGGGAACACGAGTTGGTCCGAACCGAACAGATTCGCGGCGAGAATGAGGACCAAGACGAGGGAACCCGGTACTCCTTTCGGGCTTTCCAGGAGCACGATCCGGAGTGCAAGAGCGCCGGCGCTCGCCGCGACGAGGGCAAAGTAGGCGATCGGTTTGTCGTACGTGACCGTGCGGATCGCGAGGAGGCTTCCTGCCGTGAACAAGAAGAACAGCGTTGTGGACAGAGACAAGAGCCTCTTCCTCGACCCGACCGGACTCGGCGTGGATTGTGCCGCAGAACCGATGTTGCCTCCCCGCGATAGGACGAGGAACAACGCGGCTGCAATCGCTGCCGCGGACACCAGGAAGATGACCGAGTACAGACGGAGGCGGACCAGGACTACGGTTATCGTGGTCGCGACCCCGAAGGTCAGCATCGCCAGCAATCGTGCGAACGGCATTGCCATGACTGCGCCTCACGCCGGATCGAATGCCGTCGTCCGGCCTCGCAACGCCAAGGCCGACGCATACACGTCAAGAACACGCTTTGTCCACCCGGATAGGCTGAACTCCTTCACCACTCGAGCTCGACCTTGCCGTCCAATTGACTCCGCCAACTTCCGGTCGGTCACGAGACGGATCGCGGCCGCGGCGATGGCGTCGGCATCTCGTTCCGGCACGAGGATTCCCTCTTCTCCGTCATGGATGACCTCGAGTAACCCGCCGATTCCGGTTGCGATGACCGGTTTCCCGCTGGCCATCGCCTCGAGGGCGGAGATGCTCGTGTTCTCCTGCGTACCTGACGTCGTGACGGACGGTATCACGACGACGTCCGCGCTTCGATAGAGCTCCCGCATCTCTTCCTGGCTGACGAGCCCAACGAGGCGGATGCGATCGCTCCCGATTTCCCGCGCCTTCCGTTCCAGAACGGAGCGAAGGGGGCCGTCTCCGGTGATGAGCATCGTCGCGTCGTGCGTCGACTCGACGATCTGTCGCATCGCGTCTGCCGCGTATTCGATTCCGTTCTTCGGCACATGCATCCGCGGCACAAGGAGCATCGGCCCGCTCCCATTTCGAGGGACCGAGGGGTCGGTCGCCCAGTAGTTCGCGTCTACCGCATTCGGGATGCGGACGATCCCGGTGATACCGATCCCGCGGCCATACTCTGCCATGCGGTTCGAGACCGCGATCGTGACGTCCGGGATGCGGGCCACGAAGCGTTCGTACAGGAGGAACGCGCGGTACGCCGGATGATGGGATGTCCAGCCCCGGACGGAGGCAAGATAGTTTGCGCTGTCCGAGTGCAGCGTGAACACAATCGCGCCCGCACCTCCGACACAGAGAGCGGCGAGCGCTAAGGAATTGAACGCATGGAAGTGGACGACGTCGAATTGGACCTCGCGCGTAAGCGCCCCGATCCGCATCGCCATCCGCCGGAAGTCCTCGCAGTAGATGACCTGGACGCCGGCGGGTACGTGTCGCGATTCGTCAGGGGCCGGGGCCTTCCTGCGCCGGCTTGTCAGGACTGACACTTCGTGTCCCTCCTTCGCCAGAGACGTCGCGAGGTCGCGAACGTGGGAGCTCACGCCACCCCCGGCGTAGGGTGGGAACATGGACGTCACGAGCAGGACCCGCATGTTACCCGCCCTCTCGCGCGCGCTTGATGGCCCGCAAGCCGTTCTTCCGGTCCCCGCGGAAAGTTCGGAGTCTGTGGCCCGCGGCGTTCGCGAGCGACCGTACGAGGGCCGACCGGACCAACCGGTCTTGGATTCCCGTCGTCTCCCCTAGCAAGATGATTCGGTCCCACGCGACGGACGCGCGCAGGGCAATCCGGTCGCGGGACGTGAACCGGTCGCCGTCGAGCTGACCAACCGCCTCGAGTAGAAACCTGGCGTCGATCCGGTTAGGGAATTCTGTGGGGATCCGCTGGATGAAGACGCGGGTGCTCAGGACCGAGAGCCGTTGCCGCCAGAGATCGTAGACGCCCGCCCATCCGAACGTCGCCGCCCGAACCCGGAGGCGGCCATCGTCGCCCGCACGGATTCGCAAGTTGCGGAGCTCGAGGAAGTCCAGGAGCGAGATCGCCCCATGCCCGAAGATCCCATGGATGGAATCCAACAGGAAGGCGGCTTCAGGCGTGAGGCCCGGATAGGTCCGGCCGTGCCTCTCCTCGGCCGCCGAGGCACCAAGGAGGTAAGCTTCGTCTAGGAAGTCCCGTCCGAGGTAGTGAATCCGGCTGTACACGTCGATCCGCATCGATCTCGGCCGCCCAAGGGCGACCTCGGCGCCGTCGTTGTAGACGAACGCATAGCCTCTCGACAGAAGACCTTCGAGGAACGATTTGCGATCCGCTTCCGGCACGAAAATGTCGAGATCGCGGGGGACATGGTCGATCGTCTGGACATCCTTGATTACTGCATAGTCGATTCCCAATTCCTGCGAGACGTCATTAAGTATGTCGATCGACGATTGGAGGCCAGCAATGGCGCGCCGATCCCCTGCCCGACGGGAGGCTTCGCGCTCTGGGAGCTGGCCGCCCACCGCGATCCAGGATTGCACGAATGCATAGTGGAGGCCGTTCACCTTCGCGAGGTCGAGGGCGGCTTCAAGGGTCCGCGGATCGACCTGGTCCGGTTTCGTTGACTCCCCGACGAGTCCGCCCGAATCGACTGTGGAGAGGAGGAGCCAGAGTGCGTCCGCGTTCACGCCGCGCGTCGTCCCACCTCCGGGCTGAGATTCTTCCAGATGGTCGCGGTAACCGATCGTTCGCCCTCGGTCGCGTCGATCCGGATGAATTGTAAATCCACGGCGATGGAACGGTAGAATTGGACGACGGACTCAAGGTACGATTCGGGTTCGTGACCGTTCGGCAGTTTCTCGATTCGCCCTCTCAGCATGGCCGGAGGCGCGTCGAGCCAGAACACGAGGTCGGGCTTTGGGAAGGATTGTGCGAGACGGTGCGCGGATTCTCCCGCGAGGTCGTAGAAGTACTGGTAGAAATAGTGGTCGCACACCAGGTAGTCCACATCTCGCAGAGACGTCCTCATGTAGGCATAGGATAGCACCGCGTATAGATATCCCACCGCGAGCCGAAGCGCTGCACCCAAGCCACGGACTCCCCCTCGATCCATGTCAGGGCGCAAACGGATCCATCGTGGGCTCAAATCCGCGCTGCCGCGGGGGTGAAGACGCCACGGGTTGAAGAGGAGGAAAAGAGGCCGCACCCGTTCGGCTCGGTAGCCCATCGCTTCCAGCTGGGTGACGAGTCGCGCCGCCTGCGTGCTCTTGCCTGCGCCGTCTGCGCCGACGAGGGCGACGATTCGCTTGGGTGGGCCGTCAGCTTCTGTTCGTGCGTCGGCCCGGCCCATGGGACTCGCCTCTCCTGCACAAGTCTTCGTAAAGGGAATCGAGAGCCGCGACTACCGCCGCGGGTCGGGCATTTTCGCGCGCCCATTGGGCCCCGTTCATTCCGATGGCTTCCGCCTTCCGCGGGTCCCGGAGGAGGCCCAGGATCGCCTCTGCGAGCCTCCCGGGTTCTTTGGGAGCGACAGCGACGCCGCGCTCGCCCCCGTCGAGAACCTCGGGAATTCCGCCGACCGCCGTCGAAATCACGGGCCGTTCGCAGGCCATCGCTTCGAGGATCGAGAGCGGATAGTCGAGCACTTTGCAGGTGCACTCGAACGGGGACACCAGGAGGTCGGCAGCGCGCAGCAGCACCCGGACGTCATCGACGATGCCGACTTGGTGGACAGAAGAATCAAGGCTCAGTGAATGAATCAGCGTGAGCACTTCCGTCCGGCGGTTCCCCACCCATTCGTACGGTTCGCCCCACGCGGTAACGAGCAGTGCATCGGGGCGCCCCCTGTGGACCTCGCCCATCGCCCTGAGGAGATTCTCGACCCCCTTCCAGGGAGAGTAGTTGCCCAGGAAGAGCACGATGGGCGCGTCGGCGGGCAGGCCGAGTCGACTCCGCGATTCTTCGCGCGTCGGTAGCGCCTCGAACATTCTTGGATCCACTGCCGGAGGAATTCGTGAAACACGGTCGGCAGCGAGGCCAAGTCGCACCACGCGAGATTGGAGATTGCGACTCGGGACGATCGTCGCCCCGAACGACCGCAGGGAACGGCGCGACAGGGTCCGGCCTACAATCGTTTGAGACCCGTTGCAGTCGTGTCCCGGCCTCCCGCGGAAGTTCGGTGAGTACAAAGAGAATGCCAGCGGAACGCCCAGTCGACGAAGCGAGGACGCGACGAGGCCGAGGGATGCGTAGGCGGAGTGCACGTGGATAAGATCGAACGCCGTGTCCCGATGCACGCGTCGGATCTCGCGAGCGGCCCCCGCCAGGAACGTGGCCGCGAAAAGGAGCGATCCGTATTCACCCGCGGTCCGGATTCGATGGACCCGGCCGTAGGAGAGTGCTTGCCCGTCGAACAGACGTCCGCGCACATCCGTCGTGAAGATATGGACCTCGTGACCTCGGCCGACTTGGGCGGCTCCGAGGGTCGCGACGTTCTTCACCAGGCCACCGACGAAAGCGCCGTTGCCAGAAGGGACGATCTCCACGCCGAGATGGGCGATCCTCATTCGACCGCCTCACCTCCGATGCCGACGGGCCTGCGTCGCAGGACGTGCGTCCTCAGGAGGCCCGCCCAGAAGCCCATGACGTAGGCCGCGTGCTCGATGAGGAAAGTGATCGGGAGGACAATCAGGTACCTCGGCTCGCGGCGCCTGATGACAGGTCGAATGGACGACAGGAGCAGTACCAGGCCGTATGCCGCCAGCAGAAGCACGGCGGCCCATGGGCGCAGCCATACCACGAACAAGAGCGCGACGGCGGCGGTCGGCATCAGGAGGGGCGGTCCCACGAGCAGGCTCTGCCCCCGTCCGTATCCGTACTGGAACATCCGGCGCCCGAAATCGCGAAGGCCTCGCTGGTGCCGGTGGTGGACGATCGCCTCGGGGACGTAGAGCAGGCGTCCCCTCTCCGACATCCGGTGGTTGAGCTCCGTATCCTCCGTTGTGATCAAATCCGTCCGATACCCGCCGACGGCGATGAGATCCGCGCGCCGATACATGGAGTTGCAACCGCTGATGCTCGAGACGTATCGAGGTGCCGCGAACATCCGTCCTTGCACGGAGTTCGCGCTGCCGACAAGCGTGTCAAGCGCCGCGTCAATCGACTGTTCCCAGAATGAGTCACCCTCGTTCACGATTCGTCCGCCGACACCGGCGATCCCTTCGTCGAATCCGGCCGCGAGCCTCTCGAGCCACTCCGGTTCCGGAATGCAGTCCGCGTCAGTGAATGCCACGAGATCGCCCGCGGCGGCAAGCACGCCGACCTGGCACGCGCCCGATCGCGTCCCATATCGCTCGTAAAGAATGCGCGCACCGAAGCGTTTCGCGATCTCGACGGTTTCATCCGTTGAATGGCCGTCGACGACGATGACTTCTTTCGGCGTGACGGTCTGGGATCGCAGGGCCGTCAGGCAATCCGCGATCCGCCGCGCCTCGTTCTTGACGGGCATCACGACCGAAATGCTCGCGCTGGCTGATTCGCTGCGGGGCCAGTCGTGTTCGTGGGCGTGCATTCGTTCTTCTTCCTCCCGCAGGATGCGCGAGCTGGTACTCATCCCATCCGGCGATGCGCGTTGATGACGGCGTGCAGTATGAGTCCGGTGAAGGCGAGCAGCATCCCTGCGACGAGGAGCAGCACGGTCAGCAGGGCCAGCCCAATGGGAAGGATCCGCGCCGGGCTGCCGTAGTATCGATTCATGACGTCGAAGCCAACGGCCAAGCCGATTAGGAACAGCGTGACGCCGGGAACGCCGAACGCCAGGAGTGAATGCTCGGTCTCAAGATAGCGCAACATCGACGCGATCACGCCGAATGCGTGGCGGATCGGCCCTTGCGACGAGGAGTCTTCATCGTAGTCCACCTGGATCGGCACCTCCACGATTCGAAGGCCGCGTTTGTTCGCGTCCCAGAGAATTTCCGCACTCGCCCCCATGTCGCTCTCCCGAGGATCGAGAGCGTCGACGGCCTGCCGGGAGTAGGCGCGGAAGCCGCTCTGCGCATCCTTCACCTTCGCGCCCACGCGCGTCGCCATGTTGGTGAGACCTGTGAGGACCTTGATCCCGAATCGCCGGTACGCGGGAATGTTCGCGACTGCTTCCGGGTCCATGAAGCGGGAACCGATGCTGATGTCGGCTGTCCCATCCCGCACGGGCTCGATTACCCGTGGGATGTGGTCGGGTTGATGTTGCCCATCCCCGTCGAGGATTACGAGGACCTGGGTCCCGTTCAAGCGCGCGTACTCGAAGCAGGAACGGATCGCCGCCCCGTAGCCGCGGTTCATCTCGTGACGGATGACAGTCGCTCCCGCCTGCTGCGCGATCCACGCCGTGCTGTCTGTCGACCCGTCGTCGATGACGGCGACCTCGTCGACGTATTGCTTCGTCGCTAGGACGATGCTGCCGATCGTCTTCTCCTCATTGTAGGCCGGGATTGCGGCCAGCGTTTGTGCCATACGGTTCCACCTCCGACTTCTCCCTCCGAACGGAGTGGAGGTGGAGACAGCGGCGGGGATCCGCTCCCGACGCTGCCTGGCCCGTCGCCCGGGCCCTTGTCGCGTCCGGTGCAAGCCGCTCCCGCGCCCACAGGATCGCGGGCGGAACCTGCAACTGGAACCCCTCGTCCACTAGTCTTGTCCCCCCAACCCGTAATCAGTAAGGATTGTGTGAGTCGGTCTTATTTCGGCACTTGGGCTTAAGGAATTTGGAACGCTTTTTGACGCACTTGGTGAGTTGGACAATAATTATCTGACTTACGAATTTTCTGGCGCGACCTTCCCGGCCCCGTGGCTCACTCCCTCCCGGAGGACAGCCGTGCACGTGTAAGTTCTGCGGAACCGATTCGTCGGGCTCCGGATAAACGCGGACCGAGGATCCACGGCTATTCGAGCGGAAAGTAATTTATACGTGCCATCGGCCGTGTCGCCCGTATGCGACTCCCCCATCGACGCCTCGGCCGGACCCGCCGGGAGCAGGAGAAAATTGCCGTCGCCGCCGTCGACGAGGTTCCCCACGCCGGGATCCGCGTTGACGACGATGCGCGGGACGCGCTCGCCGCTCGGCTGACGAAAGAGCAGACGCGGCGGGATGCGCTCCGCGTGGGCATCGCCGCCGGCGGAGGACTCGTCGCTGCCTTGGTTGCGGATCGCCTGATCGGGCACGCGGGCGCCGCGCCTGGCGATGCGATCGGGGGGACGACAATCTCGGACACCGACATCGACGCGAAGCGGATCGCAGCGATCCGCATTGCGACGGAGTTTGAACCGACGAAGCACGCGGGCACGCCGGCCGACCCGTGGACGGAAGCGGGGATTAACGCCGCGATGGCCGACCTCGGGAGCTCCGGGGGACTCGTATTCCTGCCCGTCGGCAATTGGAGGGTGCGCCCGATCACGTTCCCCTCGAACAACATCCGATTGAGCGGATCCGGGTTCAGCACGAAGCTCGCGGCGGATCCCACGTTCTATACGGGAAACACGAGCGCGATGTTCCTGCTCAACGGCCGCCTGGGAGTGACGCTTTCCGACATGGCTCTCGACGGGGCGGGCACCGACACGTGCTTCGGAATCAACGCGACCGGCGGGTCGGATCCGATTATCTCCCGTATGAAATTCACAGGGTGGCTCGGAACCCTGTCCCAGAGGGCGCGCGGCATCAGCATCCAGCAGAACCCGTCCTCCGGCCCGCCGTTCCTCGAGGCGGTTGTGTCGGACTGCGTGTTCGACGGGAACCAGATCGGTGTGGTTGTCCACCGCTGCCGGTACATGATCATCGGCTGTCGAGCGGACAACCATCTGTTCGACGGCTTCTACATCGACGGGAATCAGGCCCAAGGGAGCATGCTCGGCTGCATCACGTACAACAACGCCCGAACCGGAATCAACGCGGTCTTCAGCGAGCGGAGCACGCTGGCCGACAATACCTCGTACCGGGACGCGACGGGGATCCAATTGTACAGCGCGACCCGGATGGTCGTCCATGGGAACACGATCAACGAGGCGTTGAACGGAGGGATCCTCGTGAATGCGAGCACGAAGTACTCGATTATCGCGGACAACTGGCTGTACCATCAAGCAACCTCCGGCAATGGGCACGGCATCTCCATGTACAACGGCTGCGTGTACAACCTGATCCGGGGAAACGTCTGCAACGCGAACGCGCGGAACGGAATCTGGTTGTCTCTCAACTCAAACGAGAATGTGATCGTCGACAACATCTGCTTCGCGAACTCCGCGACCGACGCCGGGTACGCGGGCATCCTCCTCGCGACGATAGGCAACCTCGTCCAAGGAAACCGGTGTTTCGACGACCAGACGACGAAGACCCAGGCCTACGGAATCCTCGAGCAATCTCCCGCCGACGGAAACTACATCCTCGGAAATCGCCTGGACGGCAATCTGACCGCGCCGCTCTCCGTGATCGGACCGGGCACCGTGGTGCGGGGGAACATCGGGTATCGGACCGAGAACCGCGGAGTGGCGACGGTGCTGAACGGTCAGAACTCCGTGATCGCGGCGCATGGATTGACGAAGATTCCGGTGCTTGCGACCCTCGGGCCGCGTCACGCGGAGGTCGCGAGCGCCTACGTGTCCGCACGGGACGCGACGAACATCACGATCGCTGTTCCGGCGGCCGTGACCGCGAATCGGGACGTGGACTGGTACGCCGAAGCATGAGCCCGTGAAGCGGTGTCCATGGACGATGTGGAGCGAAGGACGGGGACGCCGCGGGCGGTCGGAGCGAGCTGTCGCCTCGTGGCGTGTATCGCTTTCGCCGTGTTCCTGTCGTCAATCCTCCCGACCGTCGCGGCGATTACGGTTCAACCGGGTGTGATTTTTCAGCCGTCCCAATCCTGGGGCAACCTCTCCTTTGCCTCGACGCAGACCTTCAACACGATCGTCGTAGATCCGACGGGAGTCACGTTCGACGGCGTCCGATTCGGCATCCAGAAATTCCCGAACGCACTGCCACGGGTCGAGATCACGATCGGTACGTGGCGGCCGACGCAGACCACGGTGAACGCGACGTCGGTGCGGTTCTCGGCGACCTCTCCAACCACCTCGATCGTGTACTTCAACTTCACCTACCTCCTCGCGAACCGCGAATACTTTCTCCAGGTCGATGGCGTCGAACAGGCGCGCAAGTTCACGAGCGCCTCCGGGCAAGTGTCGTTCCCCTGGTCCGCGTGGTCGACCCACGACTTCAACGTGTTCCTCGGACCGCGGTCCGGCGGACCCGTGAACCAGTGCCCGGCGGAGCCCGCCATCCCCGGGAACCCGCCGCTCACGACCTTCGTCGGGTCCTCAGTGACGTTCGTCGGCACGTCGATGGACCCGGATCGCGACCCGCTCACCTGGACCTGGATGTGGGGCGACGGCTTGTCGAGCACCCTCTCGACCCCTCCGGGAACGGATCAGACCACGGCGAGCCACACGTGGTCCACGACGGGGGACTACAACGTCAGCCTGAGCGTCACGGACTCGATTTGCGTCGTGACCTCGGAGCTCTTCGCGGTCCACGTGATACCGCGACCCCTGCGGATCGGCTTCATTGAGGGCACCGTGCGGGATGCCGCGACGTTCGCGCCGCTTTCCGGAGCGACGATCGGGGTCGTTCCCGGTGGATACGGTCAGGCGACGGACGTCCAAGGCCGATACAACGTGAGCGTGGCGGCCGGGAGTTATACCGTCAACGCGAGCGCCACGTTCTACGCGCCGGTCTCTCGGCTGTCGATTGTCGTCTCCGAGAATCAGACGACGGTCGTGGACTTCATCCTCGCCTCGGAGTCGGGGAACCTCACCGCCTCCTTTGACTTCACGATCGACGGGGCCACGGTCCACTTCACAGACCGAAGCACGTCGGACGGCGCCCTGCCGATCACCCAACATCTCTGGGCGTTCGGGGACGGGACGACCGGGACCGGGGCCACGCCCGACCACACCTACGCGATCTCCGGCCTCTGGTCGACGTACACGGTCACCCTCATGGCATGCGACCCGGTGCCGGACCACTGCGCCGGGGTTTCGAAGGATCTGACGCTCGTCAACTGGCCCGTGCTCCTCGCGGCGATCGGGTTGATCGCGGGACTCGCCCTGGTCGGGGTTGCGGTCCTCTTCTGGTACCGTCGGCGTCGGGACGAGGAAGAGCCTGTGGAGACCCCCGCGGACGAGCCAGAGTTGTAGCCCGCCGGTTTGTCAAAATCCGTTCCAAAGCAGATTTGCCTCTTCCCGCGAACTGCGCGTCCGTGGAGTTGCTCGATGGCGCGTGCTATCTCATCGAGGACCCGAAACCGAATTTGAGTTTTCGCATCGTCTCGGAGCTCGCGCGTCGGGGGACGCCGGGTCTCTGCATCACCCGGCTCCATCCGGGCATCGCGCGTGATCGATATCGGCTCGACGGCGTGCGCGTCGTCTGGCTCTCCGACGCTCCCGGGCAGGACGTGGTGCGACCGAACCCGATCGTCAGTCTGTCAAAGGAGATTGAGTCCTTCGTTCACGCCCACGGAGACGCGGTCGTCCTGCTCGACGGGGTCGAGTATCTCATTTCAAGAAACGGGTTCGACTCGGTCCTCATGTTCGTGGAGCACCTGAATGAGTTCTTCGCGCGGACGAGCGCGACGTTGCTCGTTCCGTTGAGTCCGGAGACGCTCGATCGAAAAGAGCGCGCGCGTCTCGAGCGGAATCTCGATGTCGCGGAGGTCGATTCGTGGCAGTCCGAGTTGGATGCTCGGGACTGGAGCGAACGCCTCGGGGCTAGGACACCCGAATAAAGAGATGGAGTTCCCGATAGGCGGAGGTCAGGTTGTTGTCCCGGAATAGAAGGAACTGGACTTTCCACTTCCCGGTGGCGTTGATCGTGAACGAGTATTGCCGGCTCCAGTTTTGTCCGTTGTCGATCGACTGATTCAACCATGCCATGGTGGTCCGGTTGCCCTCCACGGTCGTGTTGCAGTTGCATGTGCTGTTGTAAACGATGTTGATCTGGACGAGGTCGATTCGAGTCGAATAGTTCACGCGGGCCGCCTCGTGGTTGATGATCCCGACAATGACCGTCCCAGGCTGGCCCGAGGTGAGGTTCGTCGGGTATCCGCTCGCGTTTCCTCCAGGTCCCAAGATGTAGAATTCGGTGAAGGCCTCTCCGGGTCGCGGAGTCGCTATGACGTATGCGAGTGAGACCGCGGCGACGATGATACTGGCGACGAGCGCGACGGTCAACACCTTGTCGATTAGCGTCTGGTCCTTCCATCCAGCGACGTTCAGCTCGAGGGTCGCCGATAGACGCTCGTCCTCGGGCAGGCGGTTTCGTCGCCAGAATGCGAGGAGACCGACGGGCGTTGTGAATGCCGCGATCGTGACCACGATCGGAGCGAAACGAATTCCCCAAGGGGAGAAGTTCAGGAGGAGCCCCAACAGAGGCACCACCGCGATGCTCAGACCGACACTGAGCGCGATTCGTTCAATCCAATCGATTTCCCGTTTCCCCGGGAAGAGCGCCGCCACGATGGCGTAACCGGGAACGAATAGGACCAACAGGATCGCCGCGAAATTACCGACTTCCGCGACGAGCAGGACGAACGACATCCCGAGTGTGTACCCGATGAGGATGTACAAGTCCCACGGTCTTTGTTGGAAATGAATCCGCACGGCGTCCCTCCGTTGCGTGCACGTACCGTTCCAACATAAGTGTTTCCACGCGGCTGGCACCGCCGGCCCTACGGCCCTACTTTCAGGAGAGAAAACGCGAATCGATGTTCGTACGCCGCTAGCATCGGAAATGAGAGTTGGGACCCGGTTCCACGAGGGTCCACCAAGGCTTAGGCCAAACTATTTCATTGGAACGTCGTGGGTTTTCGACTGTGGCGGACCTGATCGGCAGGAGCGTCGCGCGGTGAGCCAGGCCGATTGAGGGCGGAAGCGCCTCGCGTTCGGCCCGAAGGTGTTAACTTGGGTCGGCCTGTTCGCCGCGGCGTTCGGACTCCGGTTCGCGGGCCTCCCCGCGTGGTCGGGTGTCGTCTCGATGGTCGGGCTCGTCGGGATCGTCCAAAGCCTCCTGCGTTTTGGGCGATCCTCGCGGTGGCCGCCTACTCGGAAAAGAAGCGCCATGGGCAAAACCTCCGACGCATCCCGATCCGTCCGTCCGAGAAATCGCCGGCGGAACGAAGCGATCGGGGGCGGGAAGGCGGCCGCACCGGTCGAGACGAAGGAGCGGTGAGCCGGGAGAGTAAGTCTTATTAGCGTCGCCTTCGAATACCCATGTCAATCAAGGGTGGAGGGCCATCCCTTTTGCCCGCAGACCGTCCGGGCGGGCATATACGCATCTGCAAGAATCGAGGGGGGAAGCTACGCAACCGGGTTCCGGACGGAGGATTGTCCCAGGGCGAGTCCTAGGATTAGCTCTGGCCGTCGTCCTCGTCCTCATCGCCCTAACGCCCCTCCATGGCCAGGCATCCGCGAATCCGTCGTTCACCTCGACCTCGGACTTCGATTCCGGGACGAAGAGCTCGCCCGGCGACGGGAATTACGCGGTTGAGACTCACACGGACAACCCCGGAATCCCTGATGGCCAACTCGAACTCGCCAGTGTGAAAGGCGACTCCTTCACCACGGCGGACTCGGACGCGGACACCTTCAAGTGGGACGCGCCCGCCAGCACGTGCACGGTCGGCACCCCTACGACAATCACGCGCGCCATCTCCGAAGGCGTCCTTCATCTCGGCTCGGACAAGCAGAAAGCGAAGACCCGCGTGGGCGTCGTCGGCTCCGCGACCGTCTCCGGGGACCTTGATGTACGCGTGACCTTGCATGAGGTCAGCACGCAGAACAGCTCCCACATTTGGTTCCAGCTCCTGAACGAGCCCCGATGCGACTGGGGGCTCTCCCCTCGGACCGCGGACGGCGTGTTCTACGAATGGAACGAAGGAGTCATGGACAACCAGTTCACGTTGCGCGCCGTCAAGGTCCTGAACGGCACCGGCACCTCGTGCGGGGGTTCGACGACCCTGACGGGTGACCCCGTCCAGCTCCGAATCGCGCGCGCAGGCAACCTGTGGAAGTGGTCTTACAGCTTCGACGGATCCACATGGCTGCTGGACCGGCAGTGCACGTTTGCAGGAGTTGCGGGCGGGTTGTATCCGAGTCTCCTCGCGACGGACGAGAAGTCGGGGCCGCCCACGAAGTTCGATCTCGACGATTTCACGATCGTCTCCGAGGCCGTCGGCGTCGGCGGCTTCCGGACCGCGGGGGACTGGACGTCGCCCCCGTTCGACATCCCGAGCGGGAAGGTCTTGGACCAGGTTGCAATCACTGGATCCTTCACACCGACCTGGGCGTTGGACCGGACGGAAATCCGAAAGTCCGGGACCGTCTTGGCCTCGTTCGACCAAGACAACCTCCTCACCGTCACTGCTTCCCTGACGGTCTGCGGTTCCGGGATCGATATTCGGCTCTTCCTCAAGGGCGACGGGACGGGTACGCCCATCGTGACCCAGGTCGACGCGATCTTGCGGGACGCCACCGCAGCCCAGACGATTGAGACGGTCGCGACGGGAACGAGTACCGGCACCGTGAACCAGTGCGGCTCCGACGACCTTCGCGAGACGAAGACGGAGACGATCGGTGGGATCGAGTCGACGCAGGCCTCGGACGGCGAGACGGATGTGGTCGGCATTCCGTTGGAAGGGACGCACGGCGACACCAGCTCGAGCGACGATGTAAACATCCACTACCGGGAGCAGACCGACACTACGCACAACGACACCCCCCCGGACTCCGAGATCCTCACGGCCGCGACCCACGATTCGGGCTCGTTCCCGGCATGCCTGGAGTCGAGCGACGGCAGCAACTGCACTTACTCCGAGTCCGCGACGAGTTCGGAGCAGAGTTTCTATCCGGGGACGGAGACGATCGCCCTCGGCTCCCGGACCCAAGGAAGATTCCCGGACGACATCATGCTGAGCGACGATGACCTCGTGCAGTACAGCGAGCAAGACGGTTCCACGTCGACGGCCGACTACACGGCGTCGTCCCAGTCCGTGCTGATCGGGAGCGAAGACCTCGGCGCCGTCTACAGGCAGGGGACCTTCGCGCGCAAGACCGATGGCCCGGGGCCGCAGACGGTCGCCGGAGTCGGGTTCCAGGGGCGCGCTCTCATCCTCTGGTGGACCCGGCAGATTGCCTTCGGGACCGCCGCGGGCGACTCTGCAGGGGTTGGTCTCGTCGCGTCGACGAGTCAGCAATATTCCGTTTCATGGGCCGCGGACAACGGCATCACGCCGTCGAACACGGGCCGGCATTCGGCCGCGAGTGCGATCGTGATCCTGGGTAGTGGGACGCCGACCCTCGACGGAGAGGCGGTCTTCACCGGGTTCACCGCGGACGGCTTCACCCTCGGCTGGACGACGAACCCGAACCCCGCACCCGCGACGATCATCCATTTTGTCGTCCTGGGATCGTTCGTGTCGAACGCCTACCTGGGGCAGTTCGTCGGTCCTGCCGCCGGGGTCACGGGCAACCGCGCGTACACGGGAGTGGGTTTCCGCGGGAACGCGGCGATTTTCCTCACGAGCCTCCAGACATCCCTGGGCGACGCAACGAGTGCGACGATGGGGTTCGGTGTCGCGACGGGATCCTCGAACCGCGCGTCCGGGTCGATCGCGATTCCCGATGACACATCGACGGCGCTCACGGAAAGCGTGCAGGACCTGAAAGCCCTGGTCG
>WNFE01000271.1_pt1 | contig 36571 bp, 35 predicted proteins | sample 5400451 | NCBI WGS metagenome assembly WNFE01 (sample SAMN13153344, study PRJNA577476) | soil metagenome | isolation source: 200 cm saprolite under Douglas fir tree site 2 hole 2 | place: USA:California | collected 2015-04-18
GCGTCGGCAGCACCAGCAACAGCGCGGGCATCAATTACTTCCCAGTCGATTTGCACGCCGGCAGCTTGCAGAATGCGGCGAACCGCGCTGGAAACTTCCGGGCCGATGCCTTCACCGGGCAATAGCGTGACTTTGTGTCTCATAGGTGCATCTAATTGTATGGGAACAAGTTAGGGTTGTCGAAGCGGCAGGCTAGAACGAGTTTCCTGGAAACAACGTAAAGGCTCGGCCACAAAAGATGCACTATAGTTCCTATTCTGATAAACTGAGTTGGTAAGTATTCCGCGGGTTTGCCGCGGGGAGGCCAAAAAAATGATCAGTCTGACTCCTACAGCGAGCACCAAGGTCAAGGAAATCATGGGGCTGCAAACCCCTGTGCCTACGGCGCTGCGCGTAGCGGTAGTTGGCGGCGGTTGTTCGGGATTTCAGTATCACATGGCATTTGAGAACCAGACCAACGACACCGACGAGGTAGTGGATTTCAACGGCCTGAAAGTTGCCGTGGACCAGATGAGTTCGATGTATCTGGAAGGCGTCGAGATCGACTACATCGAAACGATTGAAGGCGCGGGCTTCAAGTTCAACAATCCGAACGTGAAGAGCACCTGCGGCTGCGGCAGTTCGTTCAGCGTTTAATTGGCATTGCGACCGCGTCACTTATAAACCGTGTGAAACAAATATTAGGCTCCTGAAAGGGAATTAGCGTCCATTTCAGGAGCCTTTTTGTATTTCGCGGCGTGTGACCGCTACAAAAATCGCCGCGCAGTTTGCAAAGGCCGGGCGGCAAAAGTATTCTAGAGAGCCAACATGAAAATTGCGCTGGCGCAATTCAATCCAACCGTCGGCGATTTTGCGGGCAATACTTCAAGCATTCTCGCATTGGCGGAACGCGCCAAGCAGCAGGGAGCGGACCTGGCCGTTTTCTCCGAGCTTTGTATTTGCGGCTACCTGCCTCAGGATTTGCTGGAACGTCCTGCATTTATCGATCGAAACCAAAAAGAATTGAAACAATTGGCGGCGAAAATCGCTTTGCCTGCGATTGTCGGCTACGTCGGCAAGAACAAGAATGGGACTGGCTGCGGTATATCGAATAAGGCAGCGCTGCTGAGCGGCGGCAAGATTGTCTTCGAGCAGAGCAAGATGCTGCTGCCGACCTACGACGTATTCGACGAATCGCGCTATTTTCAGCCAGCCACGGAACAAAAAATATTCGGCTTCGGCGACGAAAAGCTGGGCATCACTATTTGCGAGGACGTGTGGAACGACAAGAACTTCTGGGCGGTGCGACGCTACGACCGCGACCCAGTCACCGAACTGGCTGCGCAGGGAACCAGCGTAATCATTAACATTTCCGCTTCGCCCTACACCATCGACAAGCGAGCCTTGCGGGTGGACATGTTGCGTTCAATTGCGCTCAGCCACCAGCTCCCTATCGTTTACGTAAACCAGGTTGGCGGTAACGACAGCTTGATTTTTGATGGGGCCAGCGTGGCGCTCACCCTGGATGGCAAAGTGGCCGCGCAGGCCGCTGCGTTTGAAGAAGACCTGGTTCTCTTCGATACCGCAACCGGGCGAGGCGAAATTCACGAACAACCGCCGGAAGAGATCGTCTATGCATTTCGCGCCCTGGTGATGGGAACGCGCGACTATGTGCATAAATGCCGGTTTACGAAGGCCGTCGTCGGGCTCAGCGGCGGAATCGATTCCGCGGTGGTGGCTGCGATTGCGGTTGAGGCTTTGGGTGCGGAAAATGTGCTGGGCGTTTCCATGCCTGGACCGTTTTCGTCCGAAGGCAGCAAAGCCGACGCGCAAGCCGTGGCAAAAAATCTGGGAATCGAACTGAAGACCATCCCCATCTCGACGGTCTTCGACGCTTATCGCGCGGAGTTGAAACCGGTGTTCGGTTCGCGCAAGCCCGATGTGACGGAAGAAAATATTCAGGCGCGTATTCGCGGAAATTATCTAATGGCGTTATCGAACAAATTTGGCTCGATGGTGTTGAGCACCGGAAATAAATCGGAACTTGCGGTAGGGTATTGCACGTTGTACGGCGACATGGCCGGGGGCCTCGCGGTAATTTCCGACGTGCCAAAGCTGATGGTGTATGAGCTGGCGGAATTCATCAACTTGAAGGGCGCTCGCGAAGCGGGCACACGGCAGAGGGAAATCATACCGCGTGCCACGATCGAGAAACCGCCGTCGGCAGAATTGCGTCCCAATCAGAAGGACGAAGATAGCTTGCCGCCCTACGACGTGTTGGACCGCATCTTGAAAGCTTATATTGAGGATCTGCGCAGCCCCCAGGAAATCGCCGACAAGTATGGCTTTGAATTGAAACTGGTACGCGAGATCGCCTTGTTGGTGGACCGCAGCGAGTACAAACGCAAGCAAGCGGCGCCTGGACTTAAGATTACTTCACGCGCATTCGGCTTTGGACGGCCGTTCCCGATTGCGCAGCGGTTTATTCCATGAAACGCGAGGCTGCCTTGAAGAAACTCTGGCTACAGATTCTCTGTGCGGTGCTGGTCTTGGGTTTGATGACGAGCTCTTATGCGTCAGCAGTATTTGCCCAGAACCCTTCGCCGGAGGAACTGAAACACAAGGTCGAGTTGTACCTGCGAAACATGTTCGCGTTTGGTCCGGAGACGAAACTTCTGGTCGGCGATTTTAAGGAAACTGGGATGCCCGGCGTGCTAGCGACAACGATTAGCGTGACCATCGAAGGCAACAAAGAAGACGCCAAGATGTGGGTCAGCAAAGACGGCAAATTCCTGTTTCGTGGCGAACTGAACGACATGAGCAAGGATATGCTGGCGGAGAATCGCGCGAAGCTGGACATCAAGGATGCTCCTGCTACGGGCAACCTGAACGGGCCGATTACAGTGGTGGAGTTCGCGGACTTTGAGTGCCCGGTATGCCGAAATTTGCATGAAGCGTTGCGCGGCTTGCTACCGAAGTATGCGCAGGTGCGGTTAGTGTTTAAGGATTTTCCCCTCGAACAGGTGCATCCGTGGGCTCGTACAGCAGCGCTGGCAGGACGCTGCGCTTACCAGCAGGATCCCAAGGCGTTCTGGACGATGTACGACTTCCTTTATGACAATCAGGACCTGGTGTCGGCTGCGAATGCCTGGGACAAGATGGTGGACTACGCTGGCCGGGCCGGGCTGAATACCGACGCCTTCAAAGACTGCATGACCGGCCCGGAAGCGGCGTCGGCCGTAGACGCAAGCATCGCTAACGCCAAACTGCTGGAGGTAACCAGCACGCCGACGCTGTTTGTGAATGGGCGGCGGATTGTTGGCGCCGATCCGCACCAGCTTGAACAACTGCTGCAGTTTGAACTGCGGCATCCCGCCGCGAAGAGCAATTAACGACAACCTAAGAGAGGGAAGGCCTGAGGGGTTTCGCGAGGATTGCACAGGCAATCCACAGGCTCAGAGTTGAGCTTCATTTCGTAGTTAACATAATATAACTTATAGGACGCGAGGTCAAGAGAAAACTTCTGATAGGGCGGATGGCTGTGGATATTCGCTTGGTTTGGGGTTGGGTTCTTCTTGTTCCCTCACGGGTGCGGGGGGGGCTCCAGTCACAGTTCGGCTTGGTGTGTATTTGCGGACGGTTTCAAATTTCGGGTGGCCTAGAGTTACGTGCGTTTTGACTGCGGCGAGCAGGCTGCTACTAAAAGGAACAATCCGCTAACGGCAATGGGTTGCGCGGTCGAGTTTGAAAAATTCGCAAGCGAGTCTGATGTGGCCGCATTTCGCGAATTGCTGAAGAGGCAGGTTCCAACCGCAAACCTGCGGAGCTGACTACAGCAATATCCGAGGCGGTGATATGCTCGGGGCGCGGCTCCCATGGAAATCTTTGTCAGACTTTTTGTTTGGATCTTGAACCTCACCTACGGACGACGTGGCCCGACGTCCCTATACACGCAAAATCCGATGGACGAGGTGGTACTGCGTGAACATGAAGAAGAAAGCAAGTCGAAGAAAAAGGACCATCTCGTTGAAGAATTCAAGAGTGCCGCCGCTCCTGTGCAGGGTACGGTTGACTACGACGAGATGAAGTGGGAGTCCTTCTCACGAGTTGCTGAGACGCCGGAACAGTTCACCTTTTATAGCGCGCGAAGCGTTGCGAAAGTAGTCGAAAAATCGAAATTTTCGAGCCGTCAGGAATTGCTCACCTTCCGCCGCATGATTCGCCGCCACATCGCGGATAACGAATTGCTTCACGATTAGTCTCGCCCTGCCACCGTGGCGCTGCCCTGGGGCCCACCGCCGTGATATTCTCATTTTGTAATGAATTGGATCTTCGGGCTGCTCATCTACTACTTCCGATATTTCGTCGGCTGGGGTTCATTCGGGCGACACGGCGTATATCCGATTGACGAATTCGCCCGCGAAACGCAAAGGGTGTGGACTGAAGCTGATCGCGACGCTAAGACAAACAGCCGCGTCGCACCCGAAGTAGATTTCGTGAGCGCAGCGGTTCCGGTGGAAGGAGCCGTGAACTACAACGAAATGACGTGGGACACGTTCACCAGCATCACTGAGACGCCGGAGCAATTCGCCTTTTACATCGGCAAATCGATCGCCCTGGTCATCCGCAAATCCCGCTTCAAGGACCGCTTAGAGCTTCTGACGCTGCGGCGGGTGATTCGTCGGCACGTTGCGAACAACGAATTACTGGACGATTAGAGTGATTTTCGTAAGGTGATGCATGAAACTTTCCTTTTGGTGCTTTTTCACCCGAACTGTCGCCACAATCGCCTTGCTCTCCTTAGCATTCGTGCTCCCGGCATCAGGCCAGCAGGCCCAGCAACCCACCGCCCTGGAACTCAGCAAGAAAGAAACCGTGGCCTCCGCGCTCCTCCGCGGCATGGAGTTTCAGGAATACGAAGTTCGCTCCGCAGCCGAGGCCATGCCGGAAGAATCGTACGGCTACCGTCCAGCCGAGGGAAAATTCAAAGACCAGAAACCCGATTTCGGACCCGCCGAAGTGCGCACCTTTGCCGAACAGGTCAAGCACGTAGCCTGCTCAAATTTGGCGTTCGCTTCGGAGCTCAATGGCGATAAGCCGCCTGAAGGCTGCGACAAAGGCGGTCCGGACCCCGCCAAAACAAAGCGCGAACTCTTGATCTATCTGCGCAACTCGTTTTTAGCGATCCGCAAGTCGTTCACCGCAATTAGCGCCAAAAATCAATTCGAGCCCATCGAAGGTCCCTACGCCGGTCCGAACACCCGCCTCGGGCTCGCCAGCGTGGTCATCTGGCACAACGCCGATCACTATGGCCAGATGACCGTCTATCTGCGGCTGAACGGAATTGTGCCGCCAGCCAGCCGGCCAAGTCCGCCGCCAGTAAAAGATACCTACTAAATAGCCTAATCAGCCAAACGAAGCTCGGTGCTTTTTTCACTGCGCGCAAATTAGTGTTTTCCAATTCTTTCAACAAATATTTTTCACAATCCTCTTGACTCTCCCACAACACGGGAGCATCGTTCCCGTCATCCCCTTCACTGCCCTCCTCACTTTGAAAGGAGTTGTACAATGCCGCGTTTTTTACACCAAATCAGCTACACAACGGAAGCCGTGGCGCAGCTCATTGCGCATCCGCAGGATCGCTTTGAAGCTGTGCGTGCCCCGATTGAAAAATTGGGCGGAAAAGTAGAACACGGCTATTTCGCGTTTGGCGAGCACGACGCTGTGCTCATCACCGAGATGCCGGACAACATCTCCGCTGCCGCGATTGCTCTGGCGTTTGCAGCGGGCGGCACAGTAAGCAAGTGCAATACCACCACCTTGCTGACTGCCGCCGAAGCTCAGGACGCAATGCGTAAAGCCGCAACGTGCGGCTACAAACCAATAACGAAAGCGGCGTCCGCCGCGAATCGTTAGCGTCCCCATGGGGCGCGGGCTTCAGGGCGTGTAACTACAAGCCCTGACGTGACCGGTTTCAGGGCCTGTACCTACAAGCCCTGAATTAAACCGACACTCCCCGCGCCCCCCTCTTTTCTTCTCACCATCTTTTCGCGCGGCAGAAAAATAACACATGAAAAACCGACACCTCGTCCCTCGTAGGGGCGCAGCACACGTGTACCCACGTGCGCTCGGCAGACGTTAGGCCAGAAATTAACTCGCAGTGTGTGCGTTTAATGCGTTTAGTTTTGTCGAAGCGCCGGCATCGGGAACGGAATACTGTACGTCTTCGACCCTACGCCGACTCCGCCTTGGCAGGTGTTCGGCGGAGTGGTGCAAATGGAATGCGCGCCCTGGCACTCCGCGGCCCAGAACATCATGCCCAACATTCCCGGCGTGCTGCCCGCGCCAGCCGGCGCAACGGTTTCTACGTATGTTCCGGTCGAGTTTTCCAGCGAACTGCTGAACGTCGTGCACTCCGGCGCGGGATTCTTCCCGGTAACAATGTACAAGCTGCCAGTCATTTTCGCCGGAGCCAGAGGCGGCACTGGCGGCGTGATTCGCGGATAGCCGCTGACGTGCTGCTGCCAATTCGATTCCGCGCTGGACGCGCTGTTCGGCTGCCTGTTCGGCACCATCGCATTCGCGTAGTCCAGAACCGGTGCGCTGGTATTCAGCCAATCGCTCGTCGCCTTTGCGGCCAGTGGCACCAAGTATTGATCGCCGGCGGCCAGATCGATGGTCAGCCGCGCCGCAGGATTGGCTCCCGTGGCGTCGTAAGGAAGAATCGCGCGGTAGGCATTGATGAAGGACTGCAGAGCAGTAAGATTCGGACTGGTATTGTTCTCGTAGTCGATTTCGATTCCCACTCCGAGCTGCTTCGCAAGATTTGCGGCGTTAGTTCCCAGTTGCGTTCCGTTGGCGCTCAGCGCCGTGTCCCAATCGCTGGTGTAGGTAATGCCGCCGATCGAAAGCATCACGCGAATGTTGTGGCTGGTGAAGTAGCTTACGACTGCGGAGTTCATTCCGATTGGCGCGCCGTTCACGGTTTGCGAATCGTTGGTCTGATTCAGCAACTTCAGCGGATTCACAAAGCTCAGCACCACCAGGTTCACAGATGGTGTACCGTCGCCGCGGTCAATCATCCAATGATTCGCGTTGTCGAAATTGGTCATGTCCCGCACCGTGGCCCAGGTACAGAAATCGTTTCCGCAATGCCACGCCCCGTAGATTTCCATTTGCGTAGCTCGTGCGATCGAGCCGGAAAACAACAGACCTATCCCTGTCACCGCTGGCAACCAGAGCTTTCTAAGCATCGAGGCCTCCATCCTGCAGAATTGCTGGGCTTGGGCTCCGTGTCTATATTCTCTTTGAGTAGATTGTCAATCACAGAAATACCGGAGGGTCCGGCCAAATCTATGCTTAATAGCAGTGCCGGCTCCGCTTTTCAGTGCGAGAGGCTGTTCAGTTATAGTCGGCGTGCCAGCTATCGAAGTTCAAAAAGAGAACGGTAGCTGCTACCATCGTGAGCCATGGCTGCAGACGTTTACCACGTGTGGCTGGCGAACATTCGCCTCCATCCGATTAAAGGACTCGATCCTGTCAGCGTACCCGAAGCGCGTATCGGCCCCAACGGTGGCCTAGAGCTGGATCGCGTCTGGGCGCTCTATTCGATGGATGGAGCATGGATCAACGGAAAGCGCACCGCTGCAATTCACCACCTTCGCGCCGAGTATGACCCGCTGGTCTCAATGGTTACGCTCTCGGTTTCTCGCGATGGAGAAAACTCCAATGGCGCGAAGCCCGCGCGCTTCGCATTTCCGGCGGACTATGAACGAGCCGCTGCGTGGTTCTCAGAATATTTTGAGCAGACGGTCGCGGTGCGGCACGTGCCCGAAGGTGTCCCCGACGATGGCCTGGCCCCCGGACCGACCATTGTCTCGACCGGCTCGTTGCAGGCAGTCACCGAACTTTTTCCCGGCGTCGCGTTGAACGAAGCTCGTGAACGGTTCCGCACCACGCTGGAAATCGACGGCGTGCCCGCGTTCTGGGAGGATCAGCTCTTCGGCGAAAATGAAAATTATCCAGTTCGATTTAAGATCGGCGAAGTCGCCTTCGAGGGCAGCAATCCCTGCGCGCGCTGTCCCGTCCCGCCGCGCAATCCCCGTACGGGAGAAGATCTGATCGGCTTCCAGAAAAAGTTTGGCGAAATGCGCCGCAATTCCCTGCCGCCATCATCGCCCGCCGCCCGCTTCGACCATTTCTATCGCTTAGCCACCAACACCCGCGTCCCTGGCACCGAACAAGGCAAGCTCATCCGAGTCGGCGACTCGCTGGTGCTATAGAACTGAGTCAAGCTACTGGTTTGCGTCAAGCTTTGCGTACAACTAGTGCTTGGCTTAACTGAAAACGAGGTTGGCGATTTTCTGGCCGAGTTCGCGGCTTTGGTTGAACCCGTAGAGCTACATTTTCGGCTGAGGCCGCAATTGACGGATGCAAAGGATGGAATGGTGCTTGAGGCTGCGATTAAGGGAAGGGCAAGGGCTTTGATTACGTACAATATTTCCGATTTTGCGCCGGCTAGGCGGAGATTCCGGCTTCCAATACCCACTCCGGCGCAACTTCTAGCCGAGCTACCTATCCACTAAAACTGCCAGTGTCAATCTTTACGCCCAACCGCCGTTGGCGAGTCGGAAACCGCGGCCGCCCCAGACGGTATCCCCACACCGGACCATTCGCGCCCCGGTCGTCCACGCTCGCGAGATTTTTCGCTGTGATGCGGCAGCGTTTATCCAACCGATAGCCGCCATGCCGCGTTTTTCGCAAGTGCCGCAACTGCGCCGAAATACTTGCCGGCGGATACGAAGTCATGCTCGCCAGTTCTTCCAGCGTCAGCCACGCGTCGCACTCCCCTGCGCTGAGCATCACGTCACGCAACACATCGCGTTGCAGCGTCCGCTCGTTGCTCCGCCGTCACGCTATCGTTTCCTGCACAGGCATTTTTCATTCCTTGTCTTGCTCGCATTGTTCCCTCCCATCTTTCCTCTCGAAATCGGCGGCCTTTTCATCCCCGCAATGCCTACGCCCAACCATAGGCATCTCCGCACAGTCGCCGGGCTAACTTCCGACTTCTGTCATGGCTACTTTCTATATATTATAATAACTGATAATATTATATAAATAACTCTACTAGTCGGCTGCGGATTATCGCGAACTATTTTTTGCTTTAAGCAGAGTTAGCGAGCGGCGGGGGCTTTCGGCAGAATATCTTTTTCCAGCATTTGCTCTTTGCGGTACACCAGCGAATTTATGTCGTAGGGAGCGAGTTCAAATCCATGTCCGTGTGTGATGGCATCCGTCGGGCATGCTTCCACGCAATAACCACAAAAGATGCATCGTGAATAGTCAATATTGTAAACAGAAGCGTAGCGTTCGCCGGCGGAGATACGGTTGGCATCGGTATTTTCCGCGGCTTCAATGTAAATGCAATTCGCCGGGCAGGCCGCGGCGCACAGGAAACACCCCACGCACTTTTCCAGCCCATTTTCGTCGCGATGCAGAACGTGAATTCCCCGATAGCGCGGTTGAAAGTTTACCGGCTCTTCTGGATAGCTTTCCGTGGCGGATTTGCGGAACATGGTCCGGAACGTAACGCTAAATCCATTGAACATGGTCCTGAAAACGTCGAACACTTCGCGAATCGGGGATGCCATGGGAGAAGTTTACCAAACGCATAGCAGTGGAGCAAACCGGCGGCGATCAGGCAGTTTGAACGCGTCGCCCAGTGAGAGCCATGGCAATTTGCTTCCCGTGAAATCGGCCGTTCTCGATGAAAATTTCGCTGGTATGCCTGCCGCCGATCACTACTCCCGCCAGATATACCCCCGGAACATTGCTTTCGTGCGTCTCCGGATCCATGTCCGGCTTTTTTGTCACCGGGTCAAGCTTCACTCCCAGGCTCTCGATAAATTCGAAATCCGGGTGGTATCCAGTCAAAAGGAAGACCTGTTTCGCCGGAAGCCGTTTCTTCCCTTTCGCGTTCTCGATAACTACCGCTTCGGAAGTAATTTCCTTCACGGTGGAGTTGAAGTGCATCGGAATCTGCCCAGCTTTTACGCGATTCTCTATGTCCGGCCTGACCCAGTATTTAATGGTTGAGCCAAGCTCCGCATCGCGATGCGCCATTGTCACGTGGGCGCCGTTGCGCCACAAATCCAGCGCGGCCTCCGCGGCCGAATTCTTTCCTCCCACCACGACCACATCCTGATGCCAAAACGCGTGTGGCTCCGTGTAGTAGTGCGAAACATGCGGCAGGTTTTCGCCGGGTATAGCAAGCTCATTCGGCAAATCGTAATAGCCCGTCGCTACCGCGATTTTCGCGCCGTGATATGCGGCCGTCGATCCATTCTCCGCCGTCGTGGACACCACAAAATTTCCGTCACTGCCTGCGAGCTTGGTCACTTGCTCGTACAGCCGCAACTCCAGCGCAAAGTGTTCGGCAGCCTTGCGGTAATATTTTAGCGCCTCCATGCGCGTCGGCTTTTCGGCCGCGCACACCAGCGGCAAATCTCCAATCTCAAGCAATTCAGGCGTCGTGAAGAACACCATGTTCACCGGATAGCGGTAAATGGAATTGCAGATCGCACCTTTGTCAATCAGCAACGCCGTCAACCCCGCGCGAACTGCCTCAATCGCGCACGCCAGGCCGGTAGGACCAGCTCCAATACAGATGAGGCCATACTTTTTCATAGAATTTCAGTTTGCCGAGGGAACCCTGGAAATGCAAATCGGGCGCCAAGCCGAAGCCCGGTACCCGACTGTACCGCGGAAATTCCCCGCGAAAGTGCTCAGGCCGCCGTGGAGTCCGCTTCCGAGGATTGCGACGCGGTCCCTTCCAGTTGTGACAGAATCTCGCGCAAAGTCGAAATTAATTCGTCGCGCGAAACGTGACTCTTTTTGAATTGAATACGAAATTTGAAGGCGTCGTTCTGCGGTTCGAAGTGAAAAATAAACGGCTGCGGCCTCTGTGGACCGGTCTGCTCTTCCCGCCGTTCTCGCCGCGCCTCGTCCCGCGTCAAACCGCCTTGCAGGATGCGCTGAAACATCTCGCTCATTTTCTTTTCGGTTGGCTGTCGTGCGATCTGCAGCAGCAGCGACTTAGACGTAATCCCGTTCTCGACGCACTTCTTGCGCAGCGCTTCCGGAATATTCCGCAACGACAGTGTTTCCGTTACCGAAGAGCGCGCCCGGCCAATCTTTTTGGCCATGTCCTCGTGCGTGTATTCAAATTGTGTGGCCAGCCGGTGCAAGCCATCAGCTTCTTCGAACGCGGTCAGATCCTTGCGCTGAATATTTTCGATGAGCGCAATTTCTAGTGTTTCCGCATCATCGACGGACTTCTCGATGCACGGCACTTCGCGCAATCCCGCCGCGCGCGCAGCGTGATATCGCCGTTCGCCGGAAATAATGTAGAAGCAGCCTTCGCTGGAGATAAAGCGCACCAGCAACGGTTCCAGCACTCCCTTTTCGCGGACCGATTCCGTAAGCTCGCGCAAATCGCCCAGCGCCTTGCGCGGTTGCTCGGGATTCGGGCGAATTTCGTCCACACGAATCATGCGACCCACTGCGGCGCCGCTGTAGCTTGTCAGTTGATCGATGTAGTGCGCGTCATGCCGCATCTTCAGCGTGACGGGCAACCCGGCTTTCTTCAACACGTTGGATGACCTCCACTGCAAGTTTCTTGTATTCGATTGCGCCGGGTGACTTCGGCGCAAACGTCAAAATTGTTTCCTTGTAAGCCGGACTTTCTTCCAGCCGCACGTTCTTGCTGATCTTGGTCTTAAACAGTACTTCGCCAAAAACCGTACGGATTTGTCCATGCGTATCGCGCGAAATATTTGTCCGCTTATCAAATAGCGTGATCACCACGCCCAAAACTTTCAGCCCCGGATTCGGCCGCGCGCGAATCCGCTCGTACGTCTCAAGCAGATCGTCGGTCCCTTCAATCGCAAAATAAGCCGCCTGAATCGGCACCACCAAATGGGTCGAGCCCACCAGCGCATTCACGGTCAAGATTCCCAGTGACGGCGGCGTGTCCAGCACGATGTAATCAAAATCTTTCAGTACCGGAGCAAGTGCGTCCTTCAACCGATACGGCGCGTCGAATTGTCCCGCCAGCACTTGTTCCAGCTTCGCCAGCGCCAAGCGCCCCGGACCAACAAAAAGATTCGGGTCCTTAGTTGGTTTAATAATGTTCTTCATCGGCATCCGCGATTCGCTTAGCACGTCAAACATCGACGCCGAAATTTCGCCTGAAGCAAAAAAAGCAATCGTGGAATTGGCCTGTGGATCGAGATCGATGAGGAGTGTTCGTTTGCCGCGGTTTGCGATGGCTGCCGAGAGATTGATCGCCGTAGTAGTTTTTCCGACTCCGCCCTTTTGGTTGGCAATCGTGATGATGGCGGTCATTCCAATGCGCCTCCGTTCGCGCGGGACGCAATTTCTCTCGCGTTCCGGCAACCGGCTTCCCAGATGTAGGTGCCGTCCGTGATAAGCCCCCAATAGATAGGCTAACAATACGTTCGCAACCGATTGAAGCGCAAGGGAAAAGTGAATTTTACAACGCTGGCGGTGGAAAACTCGCTAAAGGAGTTACCAGCTTTTGGAAGCGAAGGTAAGAATCGGCAGCACAAATCCCCGGCTTGGCAGATTAAAAATCCAAGCCCCAGTAATCGTCTGGGGGGTTCACAAGCTCCAGGCCCAGCTCCCAGCCTGTGCGGCCTTCATGCCCGCGCCAAATCAGAATCGCCTTCGCAACATTCTTGTTCACCAGGTTAACCAGATCCAACTTCTGTCCTACGGCAAATCCCTGTGGCACCACTGCAAGGCAACCATTGGGGCTAATGTCGACCGTCCAGCCTTCCGCAGTATGCCGGGCACGAGCTTCTTCCCACTCCACGGCCACCGGGACGCGAGAGTTTACCCGCTTTCCAGCCCGCAACTGCTTCATTCTTAGATCAAAACTCTGTTCGCTTCCGCTTGACACACGTTTCTCCTCTAAATGCTCGCGCATTTCCCACTTCGGAAACGATTCGATTCCCTACCAAGCCTTGCATTCAGCGTAGGCGACGTCATCCAAGCGGTCAATCCATCGGCGGTTTATACGCGGTGAGTCAGTTACCCCTGGCCGCGCTTAGCGCAACGCTGACCTGAGATAGCTCAACATTCGGTAGCCAGCGATGTAGCTAAAAGGCACCAACTCCAGTGAATAGTGGCCACAGGGCAGTTCCAGTGTTCGCGGGTTGGCTCCATGTTCATGCAGCGCATCCACCATATTCTCGGTCAGCTCCGGCAGGAAAGTAGGATCGTATCTGCCGTACACCATAAATGTATTTCGCTTTGCTCCCATGCCCAGCTCCACGTACGGCATAGGACTAACCGGTGCCCAGTATTCGCGCAATTCGTCCACGGTCACATGTTCGCGCAGGCTCTCCCACACGTGATTCGTGGTCATACCACCGCTCACCACATCCGCAAAATAGGTTGAAACGTGGAAAAATCCCCCGGCGTGCACGCCCTGATCATGCATCATCGTGATGTATCCGACGGAAGAGCCGATGCTCGTACCCAAAATTCCGATGCGTGTATATCCCTGCTGTTCCAGCCAACGCAAGCAGCGCTTTGCGTCCTGCACTGCCTGCTGATTCGCTTGCAGCGTCAATCCGATATTCGAACCAACCAGCTGGTCCGCGCGCTCATGGCTCTTGGCCATGCGGCGGTCGTGGTAAGGCAGGCTCATCTTAAGAGCGGAAATGCCCAGCCGCTGCAGCCATTCGCACAAGCCCCGCTGCCCATCCCATTTCGCGTTCCAGTTTGGAAGCACTAGCACCGCCGCGCGTCTATCTTTTGCAGGAAACAGTTGTGCGTATACCGTATTGTTTTCTGGCCAGGGAGACTCGATCGACGAGCCAAACGTCAATACGTTGTCCGAATCGAGCCGGTAATCAGTAGCCGGGCCGGTTTTGTACCATTCCTCACTGTTTTCTAATGCTTGCCGCGCATATTCCGCCAAAAATCGCCGGGGATCGGGTTCTTCTGCGTTTCCCCCAACCAGCTCCGTACCCCATGAAAAAGGCCGCACCCGCCGGTTATCGTCGGTCGTCCATCGGCGGTGCTCGTAGCGACGAATTCTCTGTTCGAACCAGTTCATTAGCGCTCTTTATTCACTATAGCCGAGCCTTCCGAACCGACAAAATCGCGGCTCCTCGTTAGGCATCGGACACTGCTTATCGCCGTCCCAATTGAGGCTGCTCGACGCCTATGTCACAGTAAAAGTGTGATCATCGCGGCATTTTTTCTCTTCGGCTTGTTGATCGGCAGCTTTTTGAACGTCTGCATCACGCGGATTCCTGCGGGTGTCTCGATCGTATCGCCGGGTTCGCGTTGTCCTGAGTGCGGCTCCGCCATCAAAGCCTACGACAATGTTCCGGTACTCAGCTGGATAGTGCTGCGCGGCAAATGCCGCAATTGCCACACGCCGATTTCCGCGATGTACCCAACCATCGAATTTGTAACCGCCCTCCTTTTTGTAGCTTGCTACCTGAGTTTTGGCCTCTCTCTCGCCACACTTAAATGGCTTTTTTTCAGTAGCATCCTAGTGGTCCTGATCGTTACCGACTATCGCGAACGTATTCTCCCGGACCTCGTCAACTGGTTCGGTGTCGGCCTGGGTATCGCATTTGCCATGCGCGTGCCGCCTGCGGACGGAATCGCTCGCGTGCTCCTCGGTCGCCATCTTGGCACAGCGCTGCCACGCTGGACTCCGGGAGTTCTCGACGCCACACTTGGCGCGATCCTCTGTGGCGGACTTCTCTGGGCCGCAGCGATTTTCTACAGATTGGTTCGCGGCCGCGAAGGCATGGGCTTTGGCGACGTCAAGATGATGTTCATGGTTGGCACTTTCCTCGGCGTGCGCGGTGCGTTCCTAACCATACTCTTGGGAACTTTACTCGGAACCATCATCGGTGTAGGCGTCATTCTGGTTCTTTTCGTTTCGGGCTGGAAGAGCTCCCTGGCCCAGCGCGCAAGCAAGATGGGCTTGGGCGGAGTCGCTGGATTGCGTTGGGCGATCGCCAGCCGATACCAGCTTCCTCTGGGCACTTTTCTCGGTATCGCCGCGTTCCTGATCATGTTTTTCGGGCCCTGGACCAGTTCGCGTTGGTCGCTATACCCAACCGGCTAAAAGTTGCCCATGCCATCGCACCTCCTCACCTTCGTTGCTCTTCCCCAGCAAAAGGGAGTTCCCTTTCCGTGGCTGTTTTTTGTCATGACCGCCTTAATCCTCGTCGGCAGTTTGGGTCTCGCCATTTTCCTGCTCCGTCGCACCCTCGGCCGTTCCAGTGGAAGCGAACTTGCCGGCCACGACCCGGTACCACGCGCAGAAAATGTGCCAGCATTCATGACCGCCTCAATGCAAGCGGTCATTTTGCGCCTTCGCGAACAGGAAAAAGAACTCGAGCGGCTTCACAAAGCCGAACGCGAGCGCGCCGAAAACACCGCCCGTTTAAGCGAAGAAGTTACTCGCAATATGCCTGCCGGATTGATCGTCATCGGCGCGAATGGCTTGATTTCTGGCACCAACCCTGCCGCAGAGCAGGCGCTGGGCATTAAAGGACTGGTCTTTCGCCGCTACAGTGAAGCGCTCGGCGAGTCGAGCACTCTCACCAGTCTGATTCAGCGGTGTCTCGCCGAAGGAAAAATTTTCCGCCGCGAACAAGCTGCGCACATCGCTCCAGACGGCACTCATCGCCAACTCGGCGTCACCATCTCCCCAATCCGACGCGGCGAACAGAAGGCCACCGGCGCCATCTGCCTGCTCAGCGACCTCACCGAACTGGCCTCGCTACAAAAGCAGATGCAGCTGCGCGAAAATCTCGCCGCCCTGGGTGAACTCTCCGCCGGCATCGCCCACGAATTCAAAAACGCTCTGGCCACCATTTCCGGCTACGCGCAAATGATTCAATCCGAACCGAACGCCGCTGACACTCCCGAAAATGCCGGAAAAATTCTTGATCAGACTCGCAGCATCACCCACGTAGTTACCGAATTCCTGCGTTACGCCCGCCCACTGGAAATTTCCGAGGAACCCGTTGCGCTCCGCTCGCTCCTCGATCGTATCGCCTGCGAACTTAAAGAGCTTCAGCCACTGGTGCAAATCACTGTCGACGGCGATTTCGCCGAGATCGCCGGTGACGAGGGCCTGCTTCGCCAGGCGTTTCTAAACCTCGCGCGCAATGCGGCCGAAGCCGCCGCCAACCACGCCGCCATGCCATCTGTCATCCTGCGCGGCGAAACTGTGCGTTCCGCCGACGAGAACTTTCAACGTCTTCGCGTCCTTGATAACGGCCCGGGCATTCCCGCCGATGTCCTGCCCAAACTCTTCCGTCCGTTCTTTACGACAAAAGTAAATGGCACCGGCCTCGGGCTGGCAGTCGTGCAAAAAATTCTCTTGCAGCATGGCGGCCGCATTGAAGCGCAAAACCGCCCCGAGGGCGGCGCGGAGTTTATCGTTACGCTACCCGCGACCCGTACGATTTCAGAGGCGGTAGAATCAAAAGAGGTCACCATCTAAAGTATTGGGGACGCGAGTTGCGCCCCGGAGGTAGTACCGTGCGCACCATCAAATCGTTTGCGGCATGTCTCTTCGTACTCGGCTTATCCTTCACTCCTTCCGTCGCGCTTGCCCAACAGGACCAGTCAAGTACTGACGATCCGGTCGCCGATGCCGCTCGCAAGGCTCGCGAACAGAAAAAGATAGCGCCTAAACCGAAAAAAGTTTTCACCGAAGATGATATCGCGCCCAAGCGGGCAGCCGACGTCCCGGCTCCCTCCAATGTTTCGTCAAATCCCGATAAGTCCGACAGCGGCATCGCACAAGGCACAACTTCAGTCTCCAAAAACGGTGAGTCGGAGAAAAAGGAAGATCCCAATTCGGAATCCGCCTGGCGCAAGCGCTTTGCGGCTCAGCGCAGAAAAATCGCCGACGCCGAGGAAGCACTTGGCGTCCTACAGCGCGAAGCTGAAAAAGCCGATCTGCAGTATTACTCTGACCCACAGAAGGCCATGAACGAACAGTTCACACGCCAGGAAATTAACGAGAAAAACGACAAAATTGCCGCTAAGAAAAAAGAAATTGCCGATCTCAAGCAGCAACTCAGCGACATGGAAGACCAGCTTCACAGCGCCGGGGGTGACCCTGGCTGGGCGCGCTAGCCACACGCTCGCTACCATTTGAACTTCATTTTAATTGAGTCTTATGTATTGGTCGCGCTGCCGAGACCTTTCGAAACCCATGGAACCTTTACTTCTCGTTGAAGACAAGATCGAACTCCGCGCCATGCTACGCAAAGCGCTGGAGCGTAACGGTTTTCGCGTGGAAGAAGCGCCAGATGGTTCCGCCGCAATTCAGAAAATTCGCGCAAAGCGTTACCAGATGGTGGTCACCGATTTAAAAATGCCCGGCGCATCCGGCCTTGACGTGCTGCGCGAATCCAAGCAAGCCGACTCCACAATTCCCGTCATTCTGCTCACTGCATTCGGTTCCGTCGAAGAAGCCGTCTCCGCGATGAAGGAAGGCGCATTTGACTTTATCCAAAAGCCCGTTGATCTCGATCATTTAAAACTGCTCGTCGAACGCGCCACGCGCCAGCAGGAATTACTACGCGAGAATCTAATACTGCGCGAGGAGTTTTCTGCCCGTTACGGCTTCCCGCGCATCGTGGGCGAATCCGCCGTCATGAAAGCTGTCAGCCATCAACTGCAACGCGTCGCGCCGACTGAAGCCACCGTGTTGCTCCTCGGCGAAAGCGGCACCGGCAAGGAGCTCTTCGCGCGCGCAGTTCACCATCTCTCCAATCGCCGCGAACAGCCGTTCATCGCGCTAAATTGCGCCGCCATTCCCGAAGGTCTTGTCGAAAACGAACTGTTTGGCCACGAACGTGGCGCGTTCACCGGAGCCGGCAATCGCAAGGCCGGCAAAATCGAAATGGCTCAGCGCGGTACTTTATTCCTCGACGAGATCGGCGAACTCCCTCTCGCCAGTCAGGCCAAACTTCTTCGCGTTCTCGAGGAACGCTGCTTCGAACGCGTGGGCGGCACGCAATCCATCGAAGTTGACGTTCGCATCATCGTTGCCACCAATCGCGATCTCCTTGGCCGCGTCCGCGAAAAACTCTTTCGCGAAGATCTGTACTTTCGCATCTCTGCCGTGCCGCTCACCATTCCTCCACTACGTGACCGCGGCGACGATATCGTTCTGCTCGCCGCGCATTTTCTGGAAGAATTTGGCCGAGAGTTCGGCAAAGGCCAGCTTACTCTTAACGAAAGCGCCCGTCGTAAGCTTCGCGCTTACCCCTGGCCCGGCAACGTGCGCGAACTGCAAAACGCCTTGGAACGAGCCGCCATTCTTACCGATGGCCCGGAAATCACGCCGGAATTATTGCCGTCTATCGCCACTCCCGTTCGAACCGAAAGCGCTCCGCCCAATCTCGTACCCGACTCATTTTCCTGGGAAGGCAGCCTCGACGACGTCACCAATCGCGCGCAGCTGCACGTCGAACGCATTCTGCTCGAAAATGCTCTTCGCGAATGTCGTTGGAACAAAACCCGCGCCGCCGAAAAATTGGGCATTGCACCCAAAACCCTGCTAACCAAAATGCGCGCCACCGGCCTGGAAAATTAATCATCCTTCTCGACTGATGCTTGTTTTTGTAGCAGCCGCCTTCCAAGGCGGGCGGGATTTTGTAGTGGCGGGTTAATCCCGCCGTCTTGGTTTTCCTTCCTTTTTGCTTTTCCGGGCTCGTTCGCCTCGCTAAACAACACTCTTCCGCCCCGTATGCAACGCCACCGTCGCGCCAGTCCATACCCGCGCTTCAACGGATTCAAATCCGTTGCCCAACATCAATTCTCTTAACTCCGCAGGCTGAAAAAAACGCGCCACCGACTTCGGCAAATATGTATAAGCCGCCTTATCGCCAGAAATTAATCCGCCGATGCGCGGCAGTACCGCCCGAAAATACCAGCGGTACAAATCCCCAAACCACCCAGGCTTCGGCTCTGTAAACTCCAAAATCGCAATGGTCCCACCAGTCTTAAGCACGCGCCGAATTTCCAGCAATCCTGCTTCATAATTCGCCAGATTGCGAAATCCAAATGCCGCCGTCACTAAATCAAATGCTCCATCGGCAAACGGCAGCCGCAACGCGTCACTTTCCACAAACGGAATCGCCCGCCCATTTTCCGTGCTCGCCTGGGCCGCTTTTGCTCGTGCTCGAACCAGCATCGTGTGCGCAAAGTCCGCGCCCCACACCCGTGCCTTGCCTCGCCGGCTCAACGCAAATGCCAGATCCCCGGTGCCACAACACAAATCCAGAATCTTCGCGTCGCTATGATTCAGAATCGGCTGCAGAATCTTTGCCGTACGCGCACGCCACATCCGGTCCATCTGCAACGATAAAATGTGATTCAGCAGGTCATATCGAGGCGCAATCTGCGTAAACATCTCGCGCACTTTGCGCGACGCTTCCGTTTCGTTCACCGCCCCGTCCGGGCGCGTCCCCTTGCTCGGTTCCTGGCGCGACCCCACAATCTCAGCCATGCAGCACCGGCTGCGCTCCCGCCACTGGCGCTGTCACGCGCAGGATCAATTCGAGTTTCTCCAACGCCCGCGCTTCGTACGTCGCCGCCTTTCCGATTCGCGGCGTCAGCACAAATCGTAATTTCCCGTTACGCGTCTTCTTGTCCGATCCCATCAGCTCCATCAAGCGCTTCGCAGGCACGTTGGGCCACGCCGGCAACTTCCCCATCCTCCGTATCAACGAAATAATCCGCGAAGCATCCGCTGCCGGTGTCACTCGAATTTCGTGCCCATACAACGCCGCCGCCATCATTCCCCAAGCCACCGCTTCTCCATGCTGATATTTCTTATAGGCCGTCGCGCTTTCCAGCGCGTGCCCGAACGTGTGCCCAAAATTCAAGATTTCCCGCAGACCAGATTCACGCTCATCCTTGCTGACCACTTCCGCCTTAATTTCGACCGACCGCGTAATCACATATTCCAAAGCACGCGCGTCGCGCCTCAGTAATTTCTCGAAATTCTTTTCCAAAAACGCAAACAACTTCGCATCCGCAATCACGCCATACTTGATCACTTCCGCCAGCCCGCCGCGAAATTCCCTTTCCGGTAATGTCGCAAGCGCATCCGTGTCCACCATCACCAGCCGCGCAGGATAAAACGCCCCCACCAGATTCTTGCCTTCCGGCAAATTCACACCGGTCTTCCCGCCGATCGCGCTATCTGTCTGCGCCACCAGCGTTGTCGGCACCTGCACCAGCGCCACTCCCCGCAAATAGCTCGCCCCTGCAAATCCCGCCACATCTCCCACAACTCCGCCGCCTACCGCAATCAGCACCGCGTGCCGGTCCGCCCCCGCCTTCACTAGACTTCGCGCAATCGATTCCACGCCCTGTAAATTTTTCGCCGTCTCCGCATCGTCAAACCTGTGCACGCGTACAGCCCTGGCCCCTCGCAATCCGCGCAGCACTTTCTTTCCGACGACGGCCCATACTTTCTGCGAAGTCACCACCTGCACGCTGGAAAATTTTCCGAGCTTCGCAATCTCGCGCGCCAGCCGAGTCAGCACCCCCGCGCCGCAAACCACCGCATACTTCCCCGCCGCGGATTTCACAGAAATGCGTTTCGTCTTCGTCATCGAATCTTTTTAACTCTAGCACACAGCCATCTTCGCCTCGCGCTGCACGCTTGCACGATTCCAAAATTGTTCGTGCTACCATATTTCCTGCCGCGTGATGCTTCCCATGACTTGCTCCCCCACCACCTACCAAGCCGATTACGCAGTAGTGGGTTCAGGCGTCGCCGGTCTGCGCGCCGCCATTGAACTCAGCAGCGCCGGCAGCGTCCTGGTCCTCGCCAAATCCAATCTCAGCGACTCCGCCACAGCCTGGGCGCAAGGCGGCATCGCCGTAGCCCTCAGCGATGAAGACGAAATCGGCCTGCACGAACAGGACACGCTCAACGCAGGCGATGGCCTCTGCCGTCCCGAATCCGTGGCTCTTCTCGTCGAAGAGGGCCCTAAGTACATTACTCAACTCATCGAATGGGGTACCGAATTCGATCGCGCTGGCACCAAACTTGCCTTCACTCGCGAAGCCGCACACAGCCGCTCCCGCATCCTGCATTCTCACGGCGATTCCACTGGACGCGAAATCAGCCGTGCTCTGCTCGCCCGCGCGCACAAAGTTCCGCATCTTCGTCTTCGCGCCCACTCTTTCACCACCAGCCTCATTCTTGAAGACGGCCGAGCCGTCGGCGTCCGCTTCATCGACGAAACCGATGGCTCGCTGCACGAGGTCCGCGCGCTCGCGGTTCTTCTTGCCACTGGCGGCCTCGGCCAAATCTATCGCGAAACCACTAATCCCGAAGTGGCTACTGGCGACGGCATGGCCATCGCCTACGAAGCCGGCGCGGTCCTCTCCGATATGGAGTTCATGCAATTCCATCCCACCGCGTTGGCCATCCAAGGCGCGCCGCGCTTCTTGCTTTCCGAAGCTCTTCGCGGAGAAGGCGGCATCCTCCGCAATATTCTTCTCGAGCGTTTCATGAAGCGCTACGCCGAAGCTCAGGAACTCGCTCCACGCGATGTCGTCGCTCGCGCCATCGTCAGTGAAATGCATCGCACCAACGCACAGCACGTTTATCTCGACATGACCGCCAAGTCCGCCGAATTCCTGCAAAAACGTTTTCCGCGCATCTACTCCACCTGCCTCGGCTATGGCCTTGATCTCGCAACCGACATGGCTCCGGTCTGCCCCGCTGCTCACTACATGATGGGAGGAGTCAAAACCGATCTCTGGGGACACACTTCCATCCCCGGTCTTTATGCCGCGGGAGAGACCGCCGACACCGGCGTCCACGGCGCCAATCGTCTCGCCAGCAATTCCCTTCTGGAAGGTTTAGTCTTCGGTGCCCGCAGCGGCCAGGCCATGATCGCCGACCACGACCATCATTCGGACAAAGTTCAAAAAGGCGCGCACCCCGTCAAATTCAAGGCGTCCACTCTTCCCGGCAGTCCCGCACCCAAACCCGATTCGCATTCGCACGATGGTATTCCCGCGCACGCGACGTCTGCCACGCATTCGAACTCGTCGGCAAACTCATTGGCGGATTCGTCAGCCTCGCGCTCCGCGGTCGCACACTCTGCGAAATTGACGGCCGCCAGCGCAACGCGCTCCGCCATCACGCACGTCGCAAAATCAGCAGCATCCGCCGCTGGCGCCTCGCCTGCGTCACATTCCACAAAATCCTCAGCAGCAGTTTCCGCCCAGCCCGACGAAGGATTGACCACTCCGGCCGTAACCGCCGCCCTCGCGCAAATCCGCGACCTCATGTGGCGCCACGTCGGCATCATGCGCAATGGCAAAGAACTCTCCGCCGCCATCGCCTTCCTGGAAAACATGAAACTCCCACTCAGCGAACATCCCGGCCGCCATGACTACGAACTCGCTAATCTCCACACCCTCGCTTCTCTCATGGCCCGCTCCGCCTTAGCCCGCGAAGAATCCCGCGGCAGCCATTACCGCTCCGATTTCCCCTACCGCGACGACGACCTCTTCCAAAAACACTCCCGAATCCAGCGCTCCAAAGACGTCACCTTCGAACCCTAGCACTTGACGGGTGACTGTCGAGCATCGCTGTCAGTTTTTTTGTTTAGTCCAGCGTTACCCACGGCACGGTTAGGCAATGGTGGCAATATGGAACAGAAAATAAAAATGGGAGGCTTCAAATCCGCCTCCCATTTCTATCTTCAATTAGCAAACAACTGATATTAGAACGCGAATTTCAACCGGAATTTGATTTGCCTGTTTCCGTTGATGGACCCGGCGACATTCATAAAGTTGGGATTAGCCAAACTGCACGAATTCGGGCTGCCGCTGGTGTCCGTGAACAAATTCGGATGGTTGAAAACGTTGAACACTGGTGTTGTAGAAGCACTGTCCTGGACTGATAAAGGTATTCCGTCCGACGTTGCCGAGCTGGCCGCTGACTACCACATAGTGGAACTGATCCTTGGTTCCCGTGAAGGCGGAACCGCCCAAAGGATTGCCTCCAAAATTGGTATTGAAGTCTACGAAGTGTACACCGTCAAGACTGAAGCCAACGCCCGTATTGCACGTGCTCGAACCGGGGTCTGCAGTAATGCCAATTAGGCCAACTCTCGCGCCGCGCATCTCACTCGCAGGCGATCGCACCTGTCCGCGCAAAAAACCAGATTGACACCGGCGCCTGGCTCATAGATGCGGTTCTACTCCGGACTTCCCGTTCGAACGGATACTTTCTCGTTAACTATTCTCCTTGACATTTTCGTCAATCCAGGAGACCATGTGCCTTTACTGCGCGGCCAGCCGGACTGGCTTGGGTTTCGGGGTTTGCGCAGGCGAACCCCTGTGTAAAACCGTAGCTCTGGGGGAGGGGGCATCTACTGCCACTTGACCCAGGCTTTCTCGAGATCTTCCGAACACATCGAGGGCACGCCCCGTGCACCGCACGCCGGTCACGCTAGGGACGTAGCTCAATGAATGGTCAGTCACTGAGCACCAGTACAGCATCCACGACCCTCTTGCTCCCGCGCTCCTCTGTGGTTAAAGTTGACTTAGAGCCATAACTTATTACGCTCTTGCGCCCAGGGGCTTCAGGGTCGAAGGGTTTGTTTTACAAACCCTTAGAAGAACAAGTTGTACTTACAAACCCTGAGATAATAACTGTCTTGGCCAAACCCAGTTGGCACGCATCGCTCGTTGACACTGAGGAGGAGTTCTTCATGCGTTTTCGCAATCTCGCTGGTTTTGCCGCCGCGCTTCTCATTGGCGCGCTCAGCGGCAGCTTGATTGGTCCGCGACCCGCCGAAGCGGTCGCTCGCGAAATCATTGAACTGCAGCGCGACGTCACTACCCTGCTACAAGGCCAGAAGGATATCGCTACCCAGGTCACGCAAGACCACACCGTCATGCGCACCCTCATCGAGCAATCCAATGACACTGTCGGCAAGCTCAACGGCACCATGAGCGGCCTGCAAAAATCCGTACAGGATGTACAGGCAAATTCCGGCGCGCGATTGGACACCATGTCCACGCAAGTGCAGGGACTTTCCGACAATCTCGAAGAAATAAAATCCCGACTCGGCAAACTCAATCAACAGCTCGTCGATCTACAGGGCACCATGCAGAATATTGATTCCAAGATTTCTGGCGGAGCAGTTGCTCCCAGCAGCACCGTACCAACCAGCGCTCCAGCAAGCTCTTCTCCACAGCCGACCAGCTCGCCCACTGTCGCCGCCAGTCCCGCGCCCAATGCGGACACTCTTTATTCAAACGGTCTGCGCGATATCACCAGCGGCAAATACGATTTGGCTCGCTCCGAATTTCAGGACTACCTAAAGTATTACGGCGACACCGATCTTGCTTCCAACGCGCAGTTCTATCTTGGCGAAATCGCTTACTCGCAACGGCAATATTCGCAGGCCGTTGCCGAATACGAAAAAGTGCTTACCGTCTATCCGAAAAGTTTCAAGCTGGCTCCAGCCCGCCTTAAAAAAGGCATGGCACTGATCGAACTCGGCCAGAAGTCTTCAGGTGTAAAAGAACTACGTGAAGTGGTAAAGCGTTATCCCGGCACCGAAGAGGAACGCCGCGCCCGCGCCAGACTCAAGGAACTCGGCGTAGCAGCCGCCGCAGCTTAAGCCGGTCCCTCCCCGCCGAATTCCTTCGCCACGGTTCCTTTTCCCTTTTGATTTTCTCGCCGCAAATTTGCTGCGACTAACTGATAAAAAAAAGATTCGGCCCCTTCAAACTGCTTCTGAAGAGGCCGATTGCAACTGCTGCGATTTGTTTACGCGCCTGCTTCTGCAAGTTCCTGTTTCGCGATAGTTTCCGCGTCCTTCGCAGCGCCCTTGGCATCCGCATCGGACTTCAGCAGCTTGATGGTTTTAGCCAAACTCAGCGGCTTGTCGCCTGCTGGCATCCGGCACGAACTAGTATCCGTCCCTACGCGTACGCCGGTCACATTCGATTTCACGCACTCAAAGTTCAACCCGACGTTGTGGCTGGCGTGCAAAGCCGCCAGGCAATCCAATCGTTGCAGAAAGTTTACGCATGCCTGCTTCAGCGTTGCGTCCGCACTCAACACCTGCTTGGCTTGCAGTTTTGTTTCAAGTTTCTTGTCCAGCTCTGCGTTCACAGCTGGCGAATCTCCGGTTGGTTTCGGGTCTTTCTTGCCGATCCATTTCAATGGGTTGTAGGAATGGGTCGATGAACCGCCGCCAGCCGCTGTAGCCGCCCCCGCTCCTGCCGGCCCCTGCGCCGACGCTTGCGCTGCCACAAACGACAAAGCGAAAACCGCGGTCGTGGCGCACTTCAGAATTGTTTTCGTGGAAATGTTCATGGAACTCCTTTGCCCGCCGCGTGACCGCATCTCCGCCCAAAATTCATTGCAACAATTTAGGCAGCGGGCCACGGTAAGAGGCACTTGGAATTTTGATACTTTCACTACGCCACGTTGCGACGCGCAGTTCCAGCATGGGTGGAAAAGTACTCCCACGATGCGACACCTTGTCCGTTGGTACAGTTCCCTCGCAAACTTCACAAGCCAGCGGCGGCCATTTGAGCGCAGTAATCTGTTTCCGCTATGATTCCCTTTCGTAAAAGACTCGTTTTCCAGCGTTGGCTCGGAAGAAAAAACTATGCAACTCGCTCTCACAACGATCGAAGCTCGCGTTCTTGGTGCTCTTATTGAAAAAGAAATCACCACGCCAGAATATTATCCGCTGTCTTTGAATGCGCTCACCAACGCCTGTAATCAAAAATCAAATCGCGATCCGGTTATGCATCTTGAAGAAAGTGAGATTCGAAAAGCACTCAATCATCTGGAGTATCAATCGCTCGTGCGTTCGGCTAGCTCGACCGACAGCCGCGTTACCAAATTCGCACACCGTCTGCAGGACGCTTTTAATTTTTACCGGCCGGAAATCGCGGTCATCTGCGAATTGCTCCTACGCGGGCCGCAGACTCCGGGAGAACTGCGCACCCGTGCTTCGCGCATGCGCGCTTTTGAAGATCTTGAAAGCGTCCATTCCGCTCTTAAGCGTCTGGAAAAGCGCGAACCGCCTCTGGTGACGGTCCTGCCGCGGCAACCAGGCACCAAGGAATCGCGTTACGCGCACCTTCTGGGCGATGCGCCGCCTGTGGCACCCGCAGCGCAGCCGCACGGCGCTTCAGCACACGAAGACAACGCTGCCACCGCGAGTCATCACTCATCGAATGAACGAATCGAAGCTCTCGTTGCGGAAGTCGCTGATTTGCGCAACCAGATCGCTGATTTGCAATCGCAATTCGCCGCCTTCCGCAAGCAATTTGAATAATCTGGCTTGTCGAATAGGCCTGGCTTGCGGGCTCGAAGCGTAGTTCCGGCGCGCGCACCACGGCAATTAATCGCTCTCTAATTTTCCGATTACCGACTCATCAGGCACAATCGCCGGTCAACACTACTTAGTGTTTCTGGTCTGAGTTAGATACCTCCAAGCACTGCGGGCTTGTAACAACGTGGACGAAGTGTGGGAACTCCGCCGAGACACGGGTTTCCGCCGTGACTGGATGCTTATCTGTGCCTTCACACTTGTCATCAAGCGCGAAGTTTACTGTAACCTCCAATTTGTATTCCTGATTTCCAGATCTGAAACGCCACTGTTTAAGCGCATCTCTCACGGGATTGCTGATCAACCGGGAGCTACCGTAGCCCGCCGCCTAAATGCCGACACAGCCGCGGGCCCAGAGCGATTTCCGATCCGCCCAGCATGACGCCGGACCAAACCAACCGGTCGGGCGTGCGCCTGATCATCCGCGCAGCGCCGAATGCGCCACCCGCAATGACGCAGCCCGCTAGGATTGCGCTGGTCCACGTGCGCCACTGCGGACGGGCAAGCGCGGGCGCGAGTTGCGGAACCGTTCCGCTGGCTTCTGTCAGGGGCTCGCGGGCGTGTTTCAACTCGCGGTAGAGATCTCGGGTGGAATCGTAGCGCTCGGCTGGATCTTTGCCGAGGCACCGCTCCACCACCCAGCGAACGGGTGCCGGAACGGAAGGTGGCAGAGGTGCGGCGTCCTCGCGGATGATAGCCGCCATGGTTTCAGTGGCGCTGGGACGAACAAACGCGCGTTTGCCCGTGGCAAGTTCATACAAGATTAGCCCAAACGAAAACTGGTCACTGCGGGCATCGACCTACGCTCCACGCGCCTGTTCCGGACTCATGTAAGAGACAGTTCCCATAACTGTTCCGGAATTCGTGACGGCGGTAATGGTTTGCGTGGCTTCGTACTGTTGGATGGAACTGGAGAGTTTCGCGAGTCCGAAATCGAGAATCTTAACGCGGCCCGGCTGAGGCGTCGCGGGCCCGGTGACCAGAATGTTGTCGGGTTTCAAGTCGCGATGCGTGAAACCGGCCAAATGAGCGGCCGCCATGCCGTCAGCAATTTGAACTGCGAGGTCGAGTAATTTACGCGGTGAATCGACCGGCGCGATCGGTGAACCGTCTACGAACTCCATCACCAGGTAACTACCGCCCTCAGGTAACGCACCCAAGTCGTACAGTTGGCAGATGTTCGGATGATTGAGACTGGCAACGGTACGTACCTCGCGCTCGAACCTTTCGGAGAACTCCGTCCTCGAGGTCTTGATCGCGACAATGCGGTCCAGGCGCGTGTCGCGGGCTTTGTAAACTTCGCCCATTCCGCCCGCGCCGAGCGCTGACAGGATTTCGTAAGGGCCTAGATGTGCGCCGGGAGCAAGAGCCATGAATGGCCGACATTATAACCCCGAGGAGCACTAGTCGAGGATCAGATGATAAAGCGCTTATCGGAAACTAGACTCACCGCCTATTCCTCAATTTCACTTATTGTTCTCCGCGTGCTATCTTCACCGATTCAGGGAGAGTGCTCATGTCCGTAAATAAAGTGATTCTGGTCGGCCGTCTTGGCCGCGATCCGGAAACCCGATACACCGGCAGCGGCCAAGCAGTCGCGAATTTCTCCGTTGCCACCGATGAAACGTATAAGGACAAGGCCGGCGAACGGCAGAAGCGCACCGAGTGGCATAAAATTGTGGTCTGGGGCAAACAGGCGGAAATCGCGCAGCAATATCTGAAGAAGGGCTCCCTGATTTTCATCGAAGGCAGAATTCAGTCGCGCGAGTGGCAAGACAAGGAAGGGCAAAAGCGCACCAGTTTCGAAATCGTGGCGACCAATTTCCGCATGCTGGGCGGCCGTGGTGATGGCGGCGGCTCTGGCGGCGGGTCCGCATCGGTGGGCGGCGCACGCGCAGAAGAACACGACCAGTCCGGGCCATCGGACGACTTCGGCGGCCACGGTGGTGGTGGCGGAACAGCGGGCCCGGAAATTTCCGACGAAGATATTCCCTTTTAGTTTTTAAATGAAATTGATGCGAATGAAGAAGTAGAACCAGCTACTGGCCGCTGTTGCGCTTGCGTTCTTCGTCCATCTTGCGGAGAAACTCGGCAAACTTTGGCTTCTGGTCTTCGGTAAGCACGGCGCGAATCTTTTCGCGGGTCTTCTGCCGCACCGCCTCAATCTGTGGATCCATAACCGCGTGCACCGCTTTGTAGTCACCTTGCGCCTGATCGAGGATCGCGGAGACTCGTTTCTGCTGATCAGAATTCAAGCCCACGTCTTTGCTCAGTCTTTCTTTTCTCTGTGCGCGCCTGGCCTCGGCACTCAAGACGGACGGTTCAGCCGCATAGCTGCGGTGCGCAAACGCATAGCCCAGGACGCCGCCGAGTGCAGCGCCCAAAATAAAGACGATCGCGAGCCACAGAGAAGCCTTTTGTCGAATGGTGGATTCTGTCATTTCTATCTATCCGCCGTGTTGAGCAGGAAATCATCTTGCACAGCGTTGCCGCTGCTATCGACAAGTCCTTCTGTATTCTGGGCGCTCACACTGGCAATGCTAGCGTGCCGTGGCTGTTGGTACAGCCAGCCGGCAGCAACCAGCAGCGAGAGAGAGGCCAGAACGGAAAGCCGGTACGCCAGACGGGGCACGGCGGCCCAAGTCTGCGAGATCCTTTCTAGTTCCCCTTCGCGATCGGAGATGGCCGCCATCACGCGAGCCAGGAAATAGGGCCCGGGTTGCGGTCCCGTGTCCGCATATTGGAACATTCCGCGCACTTCCAGTAATTCCGCGGCAAACAAGCGGCAGTCGTCGCAGGCATTCACGTGCGCGCGTACTTCTTCGGACAATTGTGCCAGCAGGACACCCAGCGCAAGGACGCCTTCGGATTGCTCTGCGCTCGAAATACCTTGGAGTGCATCATGAACCTTGGCACACTCGCTTCCGTATACGCTTGTAGTCAGCCACATATACGCAACCTCCTTACTCACTCTCACTTTGCTCACTAGCCAAAAGCTATTCTTTCTTGTCGCGCCGGCTGTATTCCACGATGCGTCTCCGCGCTCGAAACAGCCGAACCTTCACTGTATTTGCATTTAAACCCATGGAATCCGCAATTTCTTCGACCGAGAATCCTTCCACTTCTTTCAAGATCAACATGGCGCGATCACGTTTTTCTAACTGGCCAAGCATGTTTTCCAGTCGTTCGCGCATGGCCATGCGATCGCTGGTGTCCAGTCCTTTTGTCGCTTCCCGCTCGATCGCTGAATACTGTCTGGACTGCTCTTCGCTGAAGTCGGACTCATAAACCAGCGGCCGGGCCTTTCGTTTTCTAAGCAAATCCCAACATTCGTTCACGGTAATCTTGTAAAGCCAAGTGCTGAAAGCTGCTCGCTGATCGAATCGTTTCAACGAGAAATAGGCCTTGACGAAAACCTGCTGGGCAACGTCTTCTACATCCTCCTGGCGCTTCAAAATGCCTTTTGCCACCGCAAAAACCCGGTGCTGGTGGCGATGAACCAGCGTCTCAAAGGCGGCTTTTTCGCCTTTTTGAGCCAGGCGAACCAACTGCCGCTCGTCCACAGTATCGGCCGTCACAGAAGCGCGGGCTGATCCGCCCTGCTGGCCCGAAGAGCGCTTGTGGTCTTCAATCTTTGTGACGTGTGCCATCGTTTCCCGGTTTCGTTCTTCTTTCGTACCTGTTTTCCGCAGGGTATGGCGCTACGAATGTTTCACAAGGTCCACTATCAGTTTATGCTTGCTTCGGTTCTTATCTATATGGAATAATGCCTGCATGATTATTGGTGACCGCCTTCGCGCTATGCGCGAAGAAAAGAAACTCTCCCAGGGCGACATCGAGAAGCGAACCGGGTTACTCCGTTGCTATATCTCGCGTGTTGAAAACGGCCATACAGTTCCGGCCATTGAAACACTAGAGAAACTGGCTCGCGCACTCGAAGTGCCTCTCTATCAACTGTTCTACGACGGCGAAGAACCACCTCAATTGCCGAATCTCCCAAAGCGTAAGTCAGGTGATGACATCGCTTGGGGCAGTGCAGGCAAGGATGCCCGGTTCCTGAACAAGCTTCGCCGCTTGTTGAGCAAGTCAGACGACGACGATCGAAAACTTATTCTGTATATGGCGCAAAAGGTGGCCGGCAGATAACTTTCTTTTAGTGTTGTCGTACAAGCCATTCCGTTAGCCCTTATCCGAAAGGCCGCAAGTTCGCGCTGCGGTCTTTCTTTTTTATTCCCACTCAATCGTGCCCGGCGGCTTGGAAGTAATGTCGTAAACCACCCTGGTGATACCCGTAACCTCGTTCACGATGCGTGTAGAAATGCGCTCGAGCACTTCGCCGGGCAGCCGGGTCCAGTCCGCGGTCATGGCATCGTCGCTGTTCACCACTCGGACAGCCACGGTCAGCCCATACGTCCTTCCGTCGCCCATAACTCCAACACTGTGAACCGGGAGCAAAACGGCGAAGGCCTGCCAAGTCTTTTCGTAGAAACCGGAGTTGCGGATCTCCTCGCGGACGACCGCATCAGCTTCACGCAATAGCATTAAATGATCCACGGTGACCTCGCCTAGTACCCGTACGGCTAAGCCTGGGCCTGGAAACGGATGTTTCACTAATATCTCATCCGGTAAGCCGAGTTCCCCGCCAATGCGTCTGACTTCATCTTTAAAGAGGTCGCGAAGCGGTTCGATCAGCGCGAAAGGCATGTTTTGCGGCAAGCCGCCTACGTTGTGGTGGGTTTTGATGGTGGCAGACGGTCCCTTAACCGAAACCGATTCAATCACATCCGGATACAGGGTACCCTGCACTAAAAAACCGATCGCTTCGCGGCCAGTCTCGCGGGTAAGGCGCTGCGCCTCTTCAGCGAAAACGGCGATGAATTCCCTGCCTATACGTTTGCGCTTCTCTTCCGGGTCGGAAATGCCTTTGAGCTGACCGAGGAACCGGTCGGTGGCGTCCACACCGATAACGTTCAGGCCGAGTCGCTGGCGATACATAGTTAAGGTGTCTTCGAACTCGTTTTTGCGTAGGAGGCCGTTATTCACGAAGATATTCGTCAACCGGTCGCCTATGGCGCGATGTACCAGCGCGGCAGCCACCGTCGAATCCACACCACCGCTGAGGGCGCAAATGGCTCGCTGATTGCCGACTTTCTTACGAATCGATTCGATGGTTTCTTCGATAAAAGCCGCGCCGCTCCACTTGGGCTCCGCTTTGCACACGGCGAAAAGAAAATTTCGCAGAATTCCGGTTCCCTGCTCGGTGTGGTTCACTTCCGGGTGAAACTGCACGGCATGAATTTTCGTTTCGGAATTTTCGATTGCGGCGATGGCATTTTCGGTCATCCCAGTGGAACGAAAGCCTGGCGGCAGCGCCCGGACGTGATCGCCATGGCTATTCCATATCTTTGAGATTCCCGGCAGACCCACAAAAAGTTCGCCGCAGGAGCCGTCAGAGTTGGCGGAAAATTCCGCGCGACCGTACTCGCGACGGTCGGCGGGCTCGACGGTTCCGCCCAGCACTTTCGTGATCCAATGCATGCCATAACAGATGCCCAGGACTGGAATTCCGGTAGCCAAGACGCTGGGATCGCATCTTGGCGCGTCGCTGTCGTAGACCGAGCTGGGGCCGCCGGAAAGCACAATACCAGCTGGTTCGAATTGCAAAATTTCTTTTACGCTCGCGGTGCAGGGCACAATCGCACTGAATACTCGTTGCTCGCGAATGCGGCGAGCAATCAACTGCGTGTACTGCCCGCCAAAATCGAGCACCACGATACCGCCGAGTTCGGACTTTGGTTTGCTGCTTTCTTGCTGCATTTTAGTTCCGGTCTGGATTTCCGCCATCGCCGATTTTCTCCTGTTAGCCGTGGGTTTGTAAGTACAACCCCCGAACCCCCTGCACGACCGGCTAAGAAACGGTTATCTAAGAAACAACGAAATTCAGCAACTTGTTGGGCACATAAACGATTTTAACGATGCGCTTGCCATCGAGGTGTTGCGCCACGCCGGGTTCTGCGCGCGCCAACTTTACCAGTTCTTCCTGCGCGGTTCCGGTTGGCACCTTTAATTTTCCGCGCAGCTTTCCATTTACTTGCACTGGCACTTCGACTTCGTCGTCCTTGGCAAGCTCTGGGTTCGCTACCGGCCACGCGCTGGTTGAAAGCCCATTCGAATGGCCGAGCATTTCCCACATCTCTTCGGCGATGTGCGGCGTCATGGGAGCCAGCATCAGTGTGAGCAATTCCAGCACTTCTTTTTGCACTTCTGCGCGTACACCGTCATCGAGCGGCTCGCAGGCGTAGATCTCGTTGGTCAGCTCCATGATAAGCGCAATGGCGGAGTTAAAGTGCCAACGCGTTTCGAAATCCGAGGTTACGCGTTGCAGAGTCTGATGCGCCTTGCGGAGTAAGCGCTTTTCTTTGTCAGATGGCGCTGAAACCGGCGCTGTTGCGGCTTTCGCTTGACGGAGAGCGTTTGCGTGGCGCTCTATCAGTCGAAACACGCGGTTCAAGAAGCGCCATGCGCCGTCAATGCTTTCTTCGCTCCACTCGAGGTCTTTTTCCGGCGGGGCGGCGAACAGAGTGTAGAGGCGGCCGGTATCGGCGCCGTATTTGTCGGCCATTTCGTGGGCGTCGACGACATTGCCTTTGGACTTGGACATGGCGGTGCCGCCCTTGAGCACCATACCCTGAGTGAAGAGGCGCGCCGCGGGCTCGCTGTGCTGGATCAATCCGAGATCGCGCATCACTTTGCACCAGAAGCGGGAATAGAGCAGGTGCAGAATGGCGTGGGTAATTCCGCCGATGTACTGGTCAATGGGAAACCAATATTTTACTTTGGCGGAATCGAAGGGCGCGTTCGAATTGTGCGGGTCGCAATAACGATAGAAATACCAGGAGGAATCAACGAACGTGTCCATGGTGTCGGTTTCGCGGCGCGCGGGGCCGCCACACTTGGGACAAGTGGTATTTACGAATTCCGGAGTAGTGGCGAGTGGCGAATCGCCTTCACCGGTCAGATTTGGGTTTGGGGGCAGGACTACAGGCAAGTCTTTGTCAGGAACGGCGACCATACCGTCTTTCGAACAATAAATTACCGGAATGGGAGTGCCCCAATATCTTTGGCGCGAGACTCCCCAGTCTTTCAGGCGAAAGATGGTTTCTTTTTTTCCAAAGCTTTTTGCTTCGGCAAAGGCGGCCATTTTTTCTTTGGCGGCTTCCGTTGGCAGGCCGCTGAATTGGCCGGAGTTGATGCTAACGCCGTATTCGGTGAAGGCGTCAGTCGGTAGTCTGGCGGATATCGAAGACCCAGACGCGAAACCGGTGCCTGGGGTACCCGCGAATACTGACTCGATCGACAGGGACGGGGTGACCACGGCGCGTATGGGCAGGTTGTATTTTTTGCAGAATTCGAAATCGCGTTCGTCGTGCGCGGGAACGGCCATGATGGCACCGGTTCCGTATTCGAGCAGCACGAAGTTCCCTACCCAGATGGGGAGTTTTTCTCCGCTGAAAGGATTTACGGCGTAACGTCCGGTGAAGAAGCCCTCTTTTTCGGCGGTGGCCAAATCTTCGGTCTTCACCGACATCAATTTTATTCGCGCCAGTTCCTTTTCGGCCTGGTCACGGACCGATGAGCCATCCAGCAGTTTCGGCAGCAGCGCATGCGTGGGAGCAAGAATCAGCGCGCTGGCGCCGTAGATGGTGTCGATGCGTGTGGTGAACACTTCGAGGCTGTCCGCCCCCGACACGCCGGCTACGGCGAACTTGACGCGTGCGCCTTCGCTCTTGCCGATCCAATTGCGTTGCATGGTGATGACGCGGTCGGGCCAGCCACCTTCCAGCAATTTTAAATCATCAAGCAATTGTTCGGCGTATGCGGTGGTGCGCAGAAACCATTGCTCGATTTCACGCGTCTCGACGAGAGTGTCTTCGTGGCGCCAGCAATAGCCATTGACGACCTGCTCGTTGGCCAGAACGGTGCAACATTTGGGACACCAGTTGACGCGGCTCTTTTTGCGATAAGCCAAGCCCCTTTCCAACATGCGCAGAAAAAACCACTGGTTCCATTTGTAATATTCGGGATCGCAAGTGGAAATTTCGCGGCGCCAGTCATAGCTAAAGCCGAAGCGGCGCAGCGTCTTCTGGAACTCCGCGACGTTCTGATTGGTCCAGATGCGGGGATGAGTTTTGTTCTTGATGGCGGCGTTTTCCGCGGGCAGGCCGAAAGCGTCCCAGCCCATTGGATGCATGACGTTGAACCCACGCATGCGTTTTACGCGCGCAACGACGTCGCCAATCGCATAATTGCGCATGTGCCCCATGTGCAGCGTTCCACTGGGATACGGCAGCATTTCCAGGGTGTAATATTTGGGCTTCGCGGCGTCCACATCGGTTTCGAATACGCGCGCGTCTTCCCAGCGCTTCTGCCACTTGGCTTCAATCTGCTGCGGATCGTAACCCGATTGTGGAGTCAGCTCCGCCACGCGTTATCCTTTTTTCTTTTTCTGCAAATTATGTTTCGCGAGCGCTTTGGCGGTCTTGACCGCTTCTTTGCGATGCGCGGTGCGCTTTTTTTTCAGCGCGGCCGTCAGCATGGAAAAACCTTTCTCTGCTGGCGGACCTTCTTCGCCGGAGAGTTCCCACAATTTGGCAACGTTTCGGCGGTCGTCGCCGGGCTCTTCAATCGGCGTTTCGAGAATAAATGGGCGACCGGGCATACCGGTAGCAGGGCTCGTGCCTAATTTTGGGTGCCGCAAAATTCGCGCGAAGGCCGTGGCTTTAATTTTTCCGTGGCCGATGCTTTCATGGCGGTCGACTTTGCCGCCGAGTGCGATCTTGGAATCATTGACGTGCCAGACGTAAACATTATCGAGTCCAACGGTTTGTTCGATTTGTGAAATGGTGGTTTCGAGGCCGCTCTCGGTGCTGATGTCGTAACCGGCTGCGAACAAATGCGCGGTGTCGAGGCAGGCACCTACGCCAAGCGATGAAAGACCGCGCGCAATGGCGGCAACTTCTTCAAGACGCGAGCCGACAGCACTACCCATGCCGGCGGTGTTCTCGATGAGAATTCGCAGCTTGCCGAGTTGCACGCGACGAACCGCTTCTTTGACGCTGTTTACAATGGTGGCGATGGCGAGTTCAATTTTAGCTTCGCCACGAGCACCGGGATGAACTACCAGGAAATCCGCGCCGAGGGCGATTCCGCGGCCCAGTTCATCGTGAAAAGCTTGAATGGATCGAGTTCGCAGCATCGGCTGCATGCCGGCGAGATTGATCAAATAATTGGCGTGGATAACCAGCGGACCGAGGCGTAGTTCTTCGCGTCGCGCGCGGAACGCTGCGGAGTCGGCTTCTGGAATTCGCGCGGAGCCTGCGGCCCACATTCTGGGGCTTGCGGAAAAAATCTGCAGCGCGTTGCAACCGAGTTTGCGGGCGGATTCGAGTGCGTTCAGATAGCTTCCGCCGATGGAAGCATGAATACCGATGCGCAGACTTCCATCAATCCATGGGGGCGGAATTGGTTCGGCAGGAGGTTCCGGACGGTATTCGTCCTCGGCGTCAAACTTGTCGTCGTGAACATCCAGCGGGTCGATCTTCAGCTCTTCCAGTTGGGAAGGAGTATTGCTCGGAATAGTCTTGGGCTCGGGCATTCGTCAGTTGGCCACTCTCGTTGGTCAGTAAACTCTCTATTTTAACTGACATGCGAGGTTTCTCAAAATGAAGCTTCCAAAGAGGTTTGGATGGCGTTTGAGGAGTATTAAGAGCATCCAACGGTACACAAGAATGCGCAGGCTGGAGCAATTCCGGCGAATCAGCGCAAGAATTTCCTCAGCGCGCTGCGAGCTGTTTTTTTTGCCCGGTCTGTTCAGCGTCCGAACATTGAATACGCGACGCGGTGCGCTTCTTCACTTGCCTTTTCTGGCCGCGCCACTTCTTGCTCGCGCGAATCCGTGAAATGCGATCGGTCGCGTGTGGGATTGGCGAGGTTTTCCAAGGCGTTGGCAATTCGGCTCATATGGATCGCGAGTTCGTCGGTGACGGTTGAAGGTTTCATCGAAACCCTGCGTTCACGGCTGATAGCCAACATGAGCGCTGCGACTGCCAGCA
>WNFE01000273.1_pt1 | contig 36512 bp, 31 predicted proteins | sample 5400451 | NCBI WGS metagenome assembly WNFE01 (sample SAMN13153344, study PRJNA577476) | soil metagenome | isolation source: 200 cm saprolite under Douglas fir tree site 2 hole 2 | place: USA:California | collected 2015-04-18
TGGGACCTCGGTCAGACTGATCCTGAGTGACGGCAGTGTCTACCCGCAAACGGGCAAAATCCTGCTGGCGGACCGGCAAGTGGATGCAAACACCGGCACCATTCGCATCGTTGCTGCCTTTCCCAATCCCGGCAACGTTCTGCGTCCTGGCCAGTACGGACGTGTGCGCGCCGAAACCGAGTTGAAGACCGGCGCTCTGCTGCTGTCGCAAAGCGCCGTTGCACAGTCGCAAGGAAGCTATCAAGTGGCGGTTGTCGGCAGCGATCACAAAGTTAGCATGCGCACCGTGAAGCCCGGCGCGACGGTCGGAACGATGTGGGTGATTGACGAGGGACTCAAGCCGGGTGAGCAAGTTGTTGTCGAAGGACTGCAACAACTCAGGGAAGGGACTCTCGTTGCGCCCAAGCCCGTACATCTTTCCGGGGAAGGAAACTGAGAATGTCGAAGTTCTTCATCAACCGTCCGATCGTGGCCATGGTGATCGCCATCCTGATGGTGATTGTGGGCACGGTCACCATTGCAAGCCTGCCCGTGGCGCAGTTTCCAAACATCGTTCCACCGGAAATTCAGCTGCAGGCCTCCTTTGTCGGCGCGGACGCGCAGACTCTCGAGCAATCCGTCGCCACGCCCATCGAACAGCAAATCAATGGCGTGGACAACATGAACTACATGTATTCGTTGAACGCCACCGCCAACTCGCAAACCACCATGGTCGTGGACTTCGATCTGGCTACGGACTCGAACACCGATCTAACCCTCACGCAGTCGCGCGAGCAACTGGCTGCCGGTCAGCTTCCTCCGGACGTTAACACGTACGGGGTCACCATCAAAAAGTCCGTGACCGCTCCGCTCATGCTGGTCGGCCTATTTTCCCCCAAGGGTACTTTCGATGCGACATTCCTTGGCAACTATGCATACATCAACCTCAATGACCCCATCGCCCGCTTGTACGGTGTGGGCCAGACGCAGGTTTTCGGCGCGGGGCAGTATGCCATGAGGCTCTGGGTACAGCCTGACAAACTGGCGAAACTGGGCATGACGGTCACCGACATCGTCAATGCAGTGCGGGCGCAGAACACGGTCAATCCTGCCGGTCAGGTCGGTGGTGAACCAGCTCCCGCGAACCAGCAATTCACTTACTCCGTGCTGGCGCAAGGCCGCCTGTCGTCACCGGAACAATTCGAAAACGTGATCGTCCGCGAGACGCCGGATGGTGGAACTGTTCGCGTGAAAGACGTCGCCCGCGTCGAGCTTGGCGCGCAGGACTACAGCATTATCAGCCGCTTAAACGGCAAGCCCGCAATCGTAATCCCGGTCTACCAGCTGCCTGGTTCCAATGCGGTCCAAACCGCCGAAGGCGTTCGAAAGCTGATGGCCGAAATGAAGCAGCGCTTTCCGGACGACATGGATTACGCCATATCGCTCGACCAGACCTTAGCAGTAACAGAAGGCATGAAGGAGATCATCAAAACCCTTTTGATCGCCATCGCGCTGGTCATCCTTGTCGTCTACCTCTTTCTGCAAGACTGGCGCGCTACCTTGATCCCGCTGCTTGCCGTGCCGGTCTCGCTGGTAGGCACGTTTATTCTATTTCCACTCTTCGGGTTCTCCATCAATACGCTTTCGATGTTCGGCCTGGTCCTCGCCGTCGGATTGGTGGTGGACGATGCCATTGTCGTTGTCGAAGGCGTACAACGCCACATCGAGGAGGGTCTTGCTCCCAAGGACGCAGCTCGAAAAGCAATGGAAGAACTCTCGGGCCCAGTCATCGGCATCGCCCTGGTTCTATCGGCCGTATTCGTACCGACAGCCTTTATTCCCGGCATCACTGGGCGGCTCTACCAGCAATTCGCCGTGACCATCGCAATCTCGGTTCTTCTCTCCGCTTTCAATGCGCTTACTCTCAGCCCAGCACTCGCAGCCCTGTTGCTTCGACCCAAAAAGCAGACCAAGGGTTTGCTCAACCGATTTTTCGATTGGTTCAATCGCGTGTTTGGACGTGCCACGGACGGATATGTCCGTTTGTGCGGCGGAGTGATCCGCAAAACGGCCGTTGCGATCGTGACGCTGGCAGCTCTCGGCGTTGCCGCCGGATTTTTCGGCAGCCGATTGCCCTCGAGCTTCTTGCCCGATGAAGATCAGGGCTATGTTTACGTCAATATGGACCTCCCGAATGCGGCTTCGCTTGAGCGCACCAGCGCAGCAGCGAATCAGGTTGAGCAGATCCTCGCCAATACCCCCGGCGTGCAATACACCACGAGCGTTGTTGGCTTCAGCTTGCTCAGCTTTGTCAGGACCAGTTACAACGCCTTCTTTTTCGTCACCCTGAAGCCCTGGAGTAGCCGCGAAACCAGAGCGGACCAGTTCCAGGAAATTAAGCAGCGCTTGAACCAGCAGCTCGGCAAATTGCCACAAGGAACTGCCTTCAGCTTTTCGCCACCGGCAATCCCGGGAGTCGGCACTTCCGGCGGATTTCAGTTCGTGCTGGAAGACCGTGCCGGGCGGGATGTCCCGTTTCTGACTGCCAACCTGGATAAGTTCCTGGCGGCCGCGAGGAAGCGTCCTGAAATCGGCTCGATCAGCACAAGCTTTTTGCCGAGCGTTCCGCAAAAGTTCTTGGAGGTCAATCGGGAGAAAGTACTGAAGCAAGGAGTGGCTTTAGGCGATGTTTATCAGACCATTCAGGCTTTTATGGGCGGGCTCTTCATCAACTACTTCAACGATTTCGGGCGCACCTGGCAAGTGTATGTGGAGGCCGAAGCGCCTTACAGGTCGAATATGGAGAATCTTGGGCAATTCTACGTGCGCAACAGTGGGGGCCAGAGGGTTCCGCTGTCCGCGCTGACGAATTTTGAATCGCGTTCCGGTCCCGAATTCACGATGCGTTACAACGAATATCGGTCGGCGCAAATCAACGGCAGCGCCGCGCCGGGATATAGCTCGGACCAGGCAACAGCGGCGCTGGAAGAAGTCTTCAAGCAGACCATGCCCCGCGAAATGGGCTTCGACTACATGGGCATGTCCTATCAAGAGCAGAAGGCGCGGCAAGGCGTACCGGCTTGGGCGATCTTTGCATTGTCGCTCCTGTTCGTCTTTCTGATTCTGGCGGCGTTGTACGAGAGCTGGTCGCTGCCATTCAGCGTGTTGCTAAGCACGCCGGTCGCGGTATTCGGCGCCTTCGCGGTGTTGTGGCTGCGCCGGGTTGTGCTCAGTGCTTTCTATCCCGCGTACATGGTGCAAATTGAGAACGACGTCTACTCGCAAATCGGGCTGGTGATGCTGATCGGCCTGGCCGCCAAGAACGCGATTCTTATCGTTGAGTTCGCCAAGGAGGAATACGAAAAGGGAAAACCGCTGGTGGACGCTGCGCTAGAAGGAGCAAAACTTCGTTTGCGTCCTATTCTGATGACCTCATTTGCGTTCATTCTCGGCTGCGTGCCGCTCTGGATTGCAACCGGCGCCGGTTCTGTGGCCCGTCAGATCATGGGTACTACTGTGATCGGTGGCATGGTCGCCGCCACGGCTATTGCCATCTTCATCATTCCGGCATTGTTCGTCCTGGTTGAGCGTCTGGCGAAAAGCCGCGGTGCCGCGCTCGGTCCTTCCCTTCCGCAGCCAAGCCCATCGGAGGCTGACTGAGGTGAGAAGACTGATCGCTGTTTCGCTGGTAGTGCTCCTTCTTTCGGGCTGTGCTGTGGGGCCCAACTATAAAAGACCGAGCGTAGACGTTCCCGGTGCATACCGTGGAGCGTCGCCGCAACAGGCAGCGCAGTCGGCGCCGGAATCCCTTGGAGACCTGAAGTGGTGGGAGGTGTTTCAAGACAAGCAGCTGCAAGATCTCATCCACACTGCGCTCCAACAGAATTACGACGTTCGCATTGCCGCAACGCGAATCCTGCAAGCCCAGGCGCAGGTAGGCATCACGCGCGCCGACCAGTTGCCGACGATCAACGCCGGCGCTCAGACGAACGATCAACGCTCCGCGCGCGCAAAATTGTTCCCTGAATTCCAGACAAGCGCTCACGAGGTGGATCTCTCGCTGGCCTGGGATCTCGATTTCTGGGGAAAGTATCGCCGCGCGACTGAGTCCGCGCGGGCAAATCTGCTGGCAACAGAATGGAACCGCGAAGCGGTCATCACCACGCTTGTGAGTGACGTTGCCGCAGCCTACTTCCAACTTCGCGAGCTCGACCTGGAACTGGAAATCGCGCGACGAACTTTGGCTTCACGCCAGGACTCGCTGCGGATCACACAAATGTTAGCGAACGGTGGGGCCACGTCCATGCTCGACGTCAGGCAGGCCGAGCAGTTGGTGTTCACCGCAGCTGAGACTATTCCGGATCTGGAGCGGCGCATCGAACAGCAGGAAAATTTCATCAGCACTCTTCTCGGAAATAATCCCAGTCCCATCGCGCGTGGAACGAAGTTGACGGAGCAACCGCACGCGCCGGAAGTTCCCGCAGGGCTTCCCTCCAGCCTGTTGGAGCGGCGGCCCGACATTCGTCAGGCCGAAGCACAGTTGATCGCGGCTAACGCGCAAATTGGAGTTGCAAAGGCAGATTACTTCCCGCAAATCAGCCTGACCGCGAACAGCGGATTTCAGAGTTCAGCGCTTACCAGCCTGTTTACCGGTCCAGCTGGTTTGTGGAATTTCGGGGGATCGTTGGCGCAACCTATCTTCGCCGGAGGAAGAATTCGCTCCAATGTAAGGTTGACGGAGGCGCGCCAACACGAAGCTGCGCTCGTCTACCAGCAGACCATCCAGCAGGCTTTTCGTGGAGTTTCAGACGCGCTAGTCGAGTACCGCAAAGATAGAGAGTTCCGACAGCAGCAAGAGCAACTTGCGTTTTCCGCTCAAGACGCGGCCCGGCTTTCGGAGACGCGTTATCGAGGGGGCGCCACAAGTTACTTGGAAGTGCTGACGAACGAAACCAATTATTTCAATGCGGAGTTGGGTCTTGCTCAGGCTCAGTTGAATGAACTCCTGGGTCTGGTTCGCATTTACAGAAATCTCGGTGGGGGCTGGCAAAAACTATGAATAGCGGGAAGTCGGCTCCTTCGCTTGGTTCAGCTTGCCCCGATTTGCTCGTCCGTACATATGCCGGTTGCGACCCTGATGGCCGCACTTTGAGGCGGGCGAGGTAGAAAAAGGGGTTCGCGGAGCTCGAGACGCCCGTCCAGATGATGATTGATGACCTGCTCTGGTAGAACGTGAAGCCTACATAGGCGGGGCCGTAATTACTCTACGGTTAGGAACTGCGCGCGGTCAGGATGTTTTTTTCACTACTTCGTCTTATGTAGCGAATCGAAGCTCGGCCGGGACATCAATCCAACTGTATACGGGCCGAAAGAGTTTCGAGAAAAGCTCGCCGCCAAGAATCACTTTTTGTCGACGGTAGCGAAAGAAAAGAAGCTGTTCGTGATTGGAGATGAGCATGAGATTCGCCGACTGAGTAAGTAATGGTTGGCTGGTGGCGAATAACAGCAGCAAAACAGGAGATCGGCACAGTGTTCAGGAGCAATGCAAACGCTAACAACAATCTAGCCGCGCCGAGTGAACAGAAGCCTCTGAAACAGCCGTTTCGAATATTACTATAATTATATAGATATAAGAAATAAACGGCGGAAGGGGGGATTAGATTGCTCCTTTTTCCACAACTCTCTTGTTTTCTGTTACTTCATCCGTAAAACCCGCATTTTCTGCCGTTTAAGGCCGAGTCTCAGCAGTCGCATCCGTCTCAGCAGTGCCCTCCAGTCTCTCCTATGGACATCGAAAGTGCCCAAAAAAAGTAACATGAGTAACAAACCGGGATTTCCCTGTTGGGTCTACCAGGACGCAACGCGTTTTCAATGTGCCTGAGGGATCCAACGATCCCAACATTGCACTGCCTTCCCAGGTCCTGCACTGAACCATGGTGCATCGCTTTGGCTACGAAGAAATCGAATCGGCGAAGGACCGAATGCCGTCAAAGCGCACTCTTAGGTCTCCATAATTGCGGGTGAAGGCGCGCTCCACATCGTGAGCGAGGACGAGGTTGTCGCCTTCCGGATATTGCTGCCGGAATGCAACGACATTTGTGGGGTCGAAATTGTTTGCCGACCATTTGCACTCGATGGCTACTGGTCTCTTGCGGTGGGTCGCAATCACAAAGTCCACCTCGTGCCCGCGCTTGTCTCGCCAATAGAACACTTCGCGGGTCTGCGAGCGAGCCATGATTTCATTCAATACGAAATGCTCCCATAGCGTCCCAAGGTCATCATCTCGCAAGTCCTGCCAGCCACGGTAGTAACAAATGAAACCGGTGTCGAAGCCATAGACTTTGGGCGCGGCGACTATTTCCGTGGGCCGACGAGTGCTGAATGGCCGAACCACATGCGCGACGAATGTCGCCTCAAGAACGCGGAGGTAGTTTGCGATGGTTGGCCGGCTTACTTCGCAGGGGCGGGCGAATTGAGTTGCTTCAAAGATGCCGCCGCTTTGTGCCATGACGAGCTCGGTGAATCGCTGGAACGAATCTCGCCGCTCTAGACGAAAGAGTTCCTGGATATCCTTAGCCCAATAAGCGTCCATCCATTCTTGAAAGTCGCGTTCCGGATGTTTCTCAGGCAGAAAGAAGGGAGGAAGTCCGCCCCGCAGAAAGCGGTGCTTGAGGTCCGTCTGGTTCGCGTCGTCCATGTCGAGAAGGCACATCGGCGCCAGCCAGAGGTCCCTCTTCCGTCCCGCCAACGTGTCTCTGAATTTCTTCGAGGCGCCCAGAGTCGAAGAACCGGTTGCCACAATGTGTGTACGCGAATGATAGTCGGTTGCAATCTTGAGCAATTCTGACGGGTTCTGCAGTCTGTGGATTTCATCCAACACAATGCGCTTGCCACGTAAACCGTCGAGAAAGCTCTCGGGGTCAAGCATCATGCGGCGAACGCGAGGCAGTTCGCAGTCGAAATATTCAACTTCGGGGAGATCCTGACAAAGGCAGGTTTTTCCTACCCGCCGCACGCCAGCGAGCCAGACGACGGATCGCTCCTTCCACGCGCGGCCGAGCAGGTTCAGCCAGAAACGCCTGTGTACCATATGCAGCTATACTTTCATATAGTAGCGCCAAACGCAAATGCATTCCGGCGAACTTCTTTCAGCGGCGGAGACTGACGGAAAGGGGGGATTAATATTGACCCAGTTTTCGCGACTCCCCTAGTTTCTGTCGCTTCACTCGTAATACCGCATTTTCTCTGGGTTATGGTCGAGTCTCAGCAGTCGCACAGTGCCCAAAAAAAGTAGCATGAATAACAAATCCAGATTTCCTTGTTTTCTTGTGGTGCGGAGAAGGGCGCCTTCGAACCCCAAATGCTACAACCGGAAGGCCCATTTTATCATACATTAAGCCGTTAGAGTCACTTACTATACCAGTAAAATTAAGGTGGGAAAAATCCACGAATGAGTAACACGGAAAATCGCCAGAACAAATATCTGCATTTTCAATCACTTATATTTATGGCGGAGAGGGGGGGCTTAAACCCCAGCCTTTCAGGAACCCTCGTTTTGCAAGGGAAATTGCAGCTATCGCCTTTACTACCGCGAGCTTTCGAACTTCATGCGTAAAGCGCGGCGAAGTCCCACGAAGCGCTTCGAAGCCCAAAAAGTGGCGAAAAACAGTAGCCCGCAGTAGCCCGAGGGTTAGATTCATCTTCCCCGACTGCAGTGGGAGCATTAGGTACCATTCCTATTGAACACGCGCGCGCGGTCACACTCAATACACGCGGGGTCGCCCCCGCATCGCGCCGCTGGACGAATAACCGTTAAATGTATCTCGCGGCCAGCATCTGCGCAGCACTTTCGTCCAATTGTTCCGCGCGTCGCACTTCTTCGAATCGAGCGAGGAGGTCATCGGGGCGAAGGCGGCGTTTTTCGGCGCCTTGCAAATCGTGAATGATTTGGCCACGGTGCATCATGATCAGGCGGTCGCCAAGGCTGGCGGCTTGATGCATGGAGTGGGTGACCATAAGAGTTGTGAGTTTTTCGGTGGCGACGACTTGTTCTGTGAGGGCGATGACCAGGTCAGCGCTTTTGGGGTCGAGTGCGGCGGTGTGCTCGTCAAGAAGAAGAAGTTCAGGACGCAGCCAAGTGGCCATGAGAAGAGTCAGGGCCTGGCGCTGGCCCCCGGAAAGGCTGCCAATGGCATTTTCGAGGCGGTCTTCGAGGCCCAGGTTGAGGTGACTGACTTCGTCGCGCATTCTTGACAGCAGAGAAGACTTGAGACCCCAGCCGAGGCCACGACTGAGGCCGCGGCGCGCAGCGAGGCTGAGATTCTCGCGGATTGTGAGGCTGGGAGAGGTGCCGCTAAAGGGATTTTGAAAGACGCGGCCGATCAGTTCGGCGCGAGTGAATTCAGGCCAGCGGGTGACGTCCTTGCCAGCGATGTGAATGCTTCCATCATCCACGAAAAATGTTCCCGCGACGGCGTTGAGAAAAGTGGATTTTCCTGAGCCATTGGTGCCGATGATGATCACCCACGAGCCGGGCTCGAGGGTGAGGCTCACTCCACGCAGCGAGCGAACTTCGTTGGGACTGCCGGAGTTGAAGGTTTTGGCGATGGAGCGAACTTCAAGCATGTGCGCTCCGGAGCCGCGACTTGCGAAGGAATTGCGGCACGATGAGTGCGATGAAGACGAAACCGGCGGTGATGAGCTTGAGATCGTTGGGACTGAGGCCCCAGCGGAGGGCGACAGCGACCATCAAGCGAAAAAGGACGGATCCCATCACAGCGCCAACAAGAGTCAGCCCCACCTGATTGGTGCCAACCAGCGCTTCGCCGATGATGACGCTTGCGAGCCCCCAAACGACCATGCCGATGCCCATACCGACGTCGGCGAATCCCTGATACTGAGCGAGCAGCGAACCGGAGAGGGCGACAAATCCGTTGGAGATGGCGAGACCGAAGACGATCATATTGGCGTCATTTACTCCGAGCGCGCGAATCATTTGCACGTTGTCGCCGGTAGCGCGCATGGCCATACCAAGATTGGTGCGAAGGAAGAGATAAAGCAGGGTGCTAGCGAACGCGACGGCAAAAGCGATGGCGGAGAGGACCGATGCGTCGCGTACGCTGACTTCCCAGCCGACAAGGCTTAACGACGTGACGCCGTGTGTGAGTCTCAGGCCGATCCGTTCGGCTTGCGTGGCGAGAGTGGTGACGGACAACAGGGGAACGTTGCTGCGACCCATCACATGAAGATTGATGGAGTAGAGAGCGGTCATCACGAGAATTCCCGAGAGCAAGGAGTTGATCTTGAAGCGGGTGTGCAAGGTGCCGGTACAGGTTCCGGCGAGCATGCCTGCGGCAAAGGCTGCAAGCGATGCGAGCGGGGGACTTACGCCGTGGACCAACAGAGTGGCGGCGACGGAAGCGCCAAGAGTGATCGAGCCGTCTGCGGTGATATCGGGAAATGCGAAGATGCGAAAGCTGATGAACACACCGAGCGCGAGCAGTGAAAGAATGAAACCGATGGTGAAGGTGCCGATCAGCAGGCTCATTGGCGGGGCGCTCTCATTGCTCTCCGGAAAGCGCGCTGATCCAGCACGCACCACGTACAAATTCGCTCTGCTGCGGGCCTGCGGCCTGGCGGTCGTCCGTGAGCAGATGAAGAACGCCTTGCAGGTTTTCCGATTCAAAGAGTGCTGTGACGGTGGATTTCAGATCAATCTCGCCCTTCTGCAATGGGTGATACGAGAATGCCGCAGCGTGAAAATGGCCGAAGAAATCCGTACCGGCGCCAAGCGGGCGTAGAAATGAAGCTAAGCGACCGGAAGCGGAGGAAGATGCGATTCCGGTAACCAGGGCGAGGGATCTTGCGTAAAGGCGTTCCGTGGAAAAAGAGAGCCACTCGCGAATCTCAGGGTATTTGAACGACGCGCTTTCAGCGGCGGGAGAACGGCGCAGCGCAGCGCCAACCAGGCCGCCAGACTCGGCAATCATTGCGAGTCCAATGACAGGGGCATTGGTGACTTCGAGGGCGGTACGAAGAATATCGGTGAGTGCGATGGCATTCGTGGGCGTGGACACTTCGAAACGAAGCAAGTGGGAAAAGTCGCCTTCGCAGCGGAGGCCATAAAGAGTTTTCAGTTCGGGGACGAGGTCGCCGCTGGATACCATGAAATCGGGTACGTTGGTTCCATCGGTGGGGAGATAAGCGGCGGAACCTTCGACGGCTAGAAATTCTCCAAAGCGTGCCTGGGCATCTTCAAAACCGTGGCCAAACGCACCGAGTCCAAGGCCAAAAGTCGAAGCGGGAAACCGAATGGCGCGGCAATCTTGAGGTCCGTAGCCGGAGCCAGTCAGCAGATCCGGATCACCGATGGATTCGCACGTGAGCGGTCTTGCCGCGGAACGTTCGATGAGTTCGAACGAGGCGGCAGGGGTCGCGAAACGGCGTGGCTCGGCTTGTGTAATAGCGCGCGAGGCAGGTGTTTGGGCTGAGAACAGGATTGGAGAGAGGTGGCAGAGTTCGATGACGAGTTTGACATGGTCCGAGGGCGTGATGATGACGAAGCTGCCGCCGATGGCTTTCAGCTGGCGATTGAAGCGGACGAGCAGGCCAACCCCGGCGGAGCTGAGATAGGAGACTCCGGAAAAGTTAAGGCGGAGGTGATGAGCGCCGCCGCGGATGAGTTGTTCCAGATTGCGCTGGAGATGTTCGCCCCAATAGTTGTCGAGTCGTCCTTTCACTTTGACTTCAAGAGCATCGGCGAGTTGTTGAGTGACGATTTCCATGACGGACTAAGGCAGCACGTTTCCGGAGAGTTCGGCAGGAATAGTGATATTTAGCTGATCGGCATTGCTGCGACTGATGAATTTTTGTTCCACCATGACTTCTTCGAGAGGAAGATCTCTGGGATTGGAACCAAGCAGGATGCGTCCGGCAAGCTTTCCAGCGGCAACCCCCGAATCGTGAGGACTGAAACCGAGGCATGCCAGGCCGCCACGGCTGAGAGTGGAGCAGATATCGGTAAAGAGCGGGAGACGAGCGTCACGCGCACCTTTGACCGCGCCTTCGTAACCTTCGATGCAGGTGTTGTCTCCAGGACTCCAAACAACCTGGATATTGCGCCCGGCGAGAATTTGTACGGCCTGAAGCACTTCGCTGGATCCGGCGATGGTGACTTCTTCAAGGCGGATGCCGCGGCGCTTATAGATTTCGCGGGCGACGGAAATTTCTTTCACGGAATTGGCTTCGGCCGGATTGTACATGGTGCCGACAGCACTCACGCCGGGCACAAGTTTTTGCATCAAGTCGAGATGATGTTCCACCTGGGGAAAGCTGCCGACGCCGGTAACGAAGGGCAGATGCTCAGTTCTGCTGCTGCCCGCGCCGGCAGCGATGGGATCGCTAACGCATGTAAAGACAACAGGCTTGTGCTTGACTTTGTTACAGGCCGCGGACAGGCAGGGCGTCGAGACCGTCATGATGATATCAACGTCCGAATTGTCGTAATTCTGGAGGATGGCGGGGATATTGATGATTTCGCCCTGAGCGTCCGCCCGCTTCACTTCCAGGTTTTTCCCAGCGGAGATCCCGCTTTGCCGAAGGCCCTCAAGCATTCCGTCAACGCAGAGATCGGTGCTCACACCGGGTGCAATCGAGACAATGGCGGCTTTGAAACTGCGATTCGCGAGGGGTAGTGCACTGGAATTCGTGCTGGACGTCGAAGAAGTCTTGCGATGAGCAAGGTCTGAAATGAGCAGGATGGCCGAGAAGAATGCGATCAGGGCAAATCCCAGTGCCAGTTTTTTAGCGACGGCCCAAAGGCCTACTGCGGAGAAGGAGCGCATTCGTTTGGCGGATAACTCCTTTAGCGAAACGCGCGTGACCGCTTATCCCGGATAAATGCGAGAGAGAACGTGGCGGCGACTATAGCGAATCTGCCGCAGGCTTTCAATGAACGCAAGAGGTCTGGGGTTTGAGTCTCCACGGGCCTGCCATCGTTTTCAATCACTTAGCAAAAATCACGAAAAAACTTCACCTGTAATTCTTCACCTGTAAATTGGGTTGTTCCAAGCTCCTCTTGGCTCCTCTTCGTGTCAACGCAAAGTAGAAATGTCCGGTTTTTCGCAAGATAGAAATGCACATGGTATTTGGGTTTGATTTTGTCTTTTGGTTTTGCTCTTCGTTTCGCAAGTCCTGGAGGCCGTAGGCCGGAAGGACTTGCGGACGGTCGCAGCGGAGCCGGGCAATGGCGCCACGGCTAGCGCGGCGACACAGGAAGCTTAAGAGCCTTACGGACACGTCCAAATACGTTACCCTCGGCGATACCGCTGGCGTCGCCAGCGTCAATAGCCGCTCTCAGCGCGGCAATCTTCGCTTCGTACTGTTGCTCCTCGCGCTCCAAAGTCCGCAACCCAGCGCGCACGACCTCACTGGCGTTTTCGTAGCGACCGGTCTTAACCTTTTTAGCGACGAAACGGTCAAGCTCGTCGGTCAAATTTACGTTACGTGTAGGCATGACCGTGGTCCTCCTCATGGATGTAGATTTCGAGTTCACTGCAACACGACTGGCAAAGATTGCCAATACTAACAATTTATCGGCCTACAGGGAACTCCGGTCCGCTACAAGATCACGGCATACCTTAAATCAACTGCAATGTTCGCCACCCGGACCACGGCGGCGACAAGCTATGGGTGATCACTGAATCAGACCGCGTGTGGGAAACCACCAACGAAGAGTGTCGGCGCATTTTTTTTCTACGGCAAAGGGCAACATTGGGAAATATCTACTACACTTTGCTTCTTGACTGTCAGGCAGAGCTGCAAAACCGGCATTCGAAATTCAGGCTAATCGGTTGATTCCAGGAAAATCTGGCGGAGAGGGGGGGATTTAAACCCCAACCTTCGCGGAAACCTCATTCTACAAGGGAAATTAAACACGATCTTCTTTACTATCGCGAGTTTGTGATTCTGTGACATGAAGTGGCGCGAAGTCCCGCGAAGCGCTACGAAGTCCAAAAAGTGGCGAAAAACAGTAGCCCGCAGTAGCCCGAGGCGCTCGAATGTACTGCGCGGCGTTTCAATCTGGTCGTGAACTTTGAGTCTTCATTTTCCTAATTTCGGCGTTTCCGCTCGGAAAGAATCAATAAACAAACCTCGGGGAAAGAGTTCCAGGTTATGCAAATACACTAGCGGACGGGGTTGTGGAAGAGAATGAATTGAACGCGACGATCCCGAAGCTAGAAGCCGTAATCCAGGAATGTGCGTCGGCCAGATATCTCCTGGAGGCGCTCTGCAAGAACAGAAAAAAGAAAACGAAAAAGTGATTGTTTGGGCGCATTTGTGATTCGAGGGACTTTATAACTCTGGCGGAGAAGGGTTACTTCGAACTCCCAGATACCAGCAAATGCAACCTTCTTGTCTCCCGCCTTCGGACTCCCGGACATCGCAGGCTGCGCGGGCCGAGACGGTCAAAGCCATTGTCACTGTAGGTGCCAGGGGCTTTAAACGCGTGGTCGATTTAGCGCCAAACCCCAGGCCGCCGCGGCCATCGCCGCGATCATAAGCCCGGAGCTCGTAACACTCAGCGCGCGGGGCAGGGGGCCATGATCCAGAGTCTGGATCAATACACTGAAGGGAAACAGCGCCGCTCCGGCGAGCAAGGCGATCGCGAGGACCAGCTTCCATTTTTCTGAGAATCCAATGCGGTCGAAAGCAATGCCCAGAACAATGAGCACCATCGCCAGACCGATCCAATGTCCATGGGCGTCTACCTGGCGTTCATATACATATTTGGCTTCGCGATAGTTCGACAGGGAGGCCTTCACTTGTGCAGGGTCTTGTTCGGCTGCCCGGGTGAACGCCGATGCCAGAGAGGCGCCGATCCGATCGAGCGCCTGGTGTTCGGCGAACGCCGCGTACCATGTGCCGTGGCACATTCCGACAACGGCGAGTGCAATACCACCGATTAGCAGAACCCGTCGCGCCGCAGTCAAGAGGTCATCTCCGCGTCGGCATCCAAGCTACCGGCGTGGCGCACGATACCGATCCACATCGCCAAAAGTGCGACAACCACCAGCAGCCCGCCGAAATCGGCCAACGCGCCAGCAAGCAGGCCGAATCGAAGCTCGAACAACACACACACCGGAAGGATCACCGATCCGGCCAATAGCGTGGACGCCCAGCGGCGTCTCCAGCGTTCGCTTAGATTCACGTACGGTTGGAAGAAAGCCATAATCATGGCGAGCAGTCCGAACTCGATAATGTGCGCGTGAGCCGCGATCTTGACGGCACGATCGCCTTGGAGCTGGGCGTACTCCGTTAGCGCATTATTGATTTGAACCCCGTCTCGCGACGCGGCGCCGAGTGCCATTTCGGAAAGAATCGTGTAGTCCTGAGCTTCGTGGTGATACAGATCGGAGGCCGCATAGTACGCACCATGCGCAAATCCAACAAGAATAAGGATCAGTCCTCCGGCGAGCAGGCGGGTTGCAGAAGTTGCACGTGAATCGAGCAGAGAATCTGAAGACAAACCTGGCCCGGCTCCACGGAAATGATGGTACACACCGGTCAAATACGCAGCGGTCGCGAGCAACACGCACAGGCCGCCCGCGTCGGCGATTATGCTGGCCCAACCGATTGCCTGCAAAGGACTATACGCGAGGCCCACATAGTGGATCAGGAACACGCCGAGGGGTAGGAGCGCAGCTCCCACGAGAAACAACCAAGCGAGGTTGCGTTTCGTAATTTCGGAGAATGCTATCCAAGGTTGCAGCACAGCGAGCAACAAAGCAAGATAACCAAAACCGATCATGTGGACGTGCGTATCTACCTTGGTACCGCGATTTTCAAGAAAGGATCGAACGTCTTGAAAGTGCGCTAGCACTGAGGCCCCGTCGCCAGCAAGTGCGGCGCGGGCTCCAGCCTCGAATCCCGCTCCCACGCGGGCAGCGTTCTGATGCAGCACGAATACGGCAAAAATATCGCCAAAGATCATGCCGACGACAATTAGGCTGATCCCGCCAAGGACCAGCAAACGCCGGGCACCCAAACGCGAAAAATGTGCTCCGCTGCCGGCCGGCATTGAATCGATTGTGGAATGCATGAGTCCCGTATGTTACCGGTTTTTGGTCGATGGCCCGAGACTTGCCGTAAAGTGCGGAGCGGGCCTCAGGTCACACCACTTAGAAACTAAACTTCAACGCCAGCTGAATCTGCCGCGGGTTGAACAACGCGCGCGGCGTTCCATAAAGGGGGTTCGGTGAGCCTTCCTGGAAGAACTGCGTCACGCCCGCGCATCCGACGGCACCCGGGTCAGACGGGCAGAAATCAGCGGCACCGTAGGTAGTGTTGAAAAACCGAATGTTCGTGGTATTGAAGAGGTTAAATGCCTCGGCGATGACCTCCAGCTTCTTCGTTTCGCGAACCGGGAAGGCTCGCGAAAAGCGCAAGTCTACCGAACGGAAATTGTCGCCCGCGAAAGTATTCCTCGGCTCGATGCCCACACGGTCGTTGTTGCCAAAAACGTCGCCATTCACGTCCGAGCCGGCAAATTTGGTGAATCGCTGTGGCGACTGAATCGTGACGATGGTGCCAAGCACAAAATCCCGCGCGAAAAGATTCCAGGTTTTTGGCGTGGTGGCAGTGGCGTTGAGAACCAGACGCTGACGGACGTCGTCAGAAGAAAGAGCGCGTTCACCACGAAGATTCTTACTATCTTGCGGAACGAGCACGAAACTCGGATTGGGTCCATCATCGATGGTCTTTGAGTATGTATAGCTCAGACCGTAGTTGAAATTATGCGACAGGCGCTTGTTGACATTGAGCAATAGACCGTCATATTGCGCGTCCCAACGTGAAGTGGCTTCGAAATAGATCGCCCATCGTGGATCGGCAGTGCCCGGGTTACCCGTGCAGCCGGGACTTGCGAAATAGCAATTTTTCGGCCCCAGGTTGCCTTCCGAGTCGTGAAGCAACTGCACTCCGCTGGGGTCAGGCTGGTTCACATTGAAAAAACTGCCGAGATGAACCCCGCGTACGTGCAATCCGCTGATGCTGACGATCGTGTCCGGCAAAGGAGTGAACTCCAAAGCGAGACTGGCCTGAATACCGTACGGCGTCTTGGAGCGTTGGTCAAAGCGAACCACGGTGGCGTCACCGAAAAAACCACACTGCGACAAAGTGGTTTCACCGGGAAAGCAGACATCTGGAAACGGCACTGCGTCCGGATAAGTCCCCGTAGTCAGAAGTTGATTCAGGGCGAAGGAGGTGATGCCCGGCCCGCTCGCGAATGCGAACAACCTGGTGGCGGCGTCGAGTGAATTCAGTTCCGTTCTTCCGGGATAGGTCCCAAGCGTGCCGCCGCAGGATGGGCGCTGGCAATCGAGCAAGGGCGAAGGGAAGGTTCCGTGGAATAATCCGAGCCCCGCACGGACAACCACATTGCGCTTGGTTCCGATTTGGTAGGCCAAACCGACCCGCGGATCGAAGTTTTTCCACTGCGTATCCAACACTCCGGAAGGCCAGGTCTCCCAGTCCCAACGGATTCCAGCATTCAGGGTCAGACGGTTGCTGGCGCGCCACTTATCCTGCACATAGAGGCCGTCATAGGTGTGATCGAGAGAACCCGAAGCTTGCTTGCGAATGGCTGGCGAGAAGGAAGAACCTTGAAACACGGACGGGTCGATGGTCGGCTCTTCGAAATTAGAGGCAGCGTCGAAGCGCTCGAAGAAAATGACGAAAGGCGCCGGACCGGTCGCAGCGAAGGCTCCCTGTCCCAGGAACGCGTCGAGGCTCGCGAAATCTCCTTCGAACGGATAGAAGAGTGGGAAAGATTCATAGGTCCGCACCCAGTTGAAATCTCCGCCAAAGCTGAAGGTGTGACGGTCGCGTGAAGAGATGACGTTGTCGACTATTTCGAAACGCGACTCCCGATAAAAGTCAGGATTCCCGCGATTGACGCCGGTGGCAAATGTATTGGAAACCTCCAAGTGCGGTTGCGTCGTCACCGTGGGAAAGTCGAAGGAACGGCGAGCGTACTGCACGCGAACCTCATTCACCAACCTCGGGGTGATCACGGAGGCAAGCGTCCCCGCCAGCGACTGATCCCGGTAAAAGTTGTTCTTGTACGATGACGGCAGGTCGAATCCGTCGTTCAGCGGCGATTGGTTCAGCAGTCGGCCGTCGTTGATGAAATAGCGGACGAAGGCATTTTCGTTGGGGTTGAAACGATGGTCGATGCGGAGGAAGCCGTTGTCGGTATCGTTGGTGCGCAGCACACTGCCCAAGTCGGGCTCGGCGGGCAGTTTGAAAACGTTCACTTTAACGTCGTTGATCGCGGCGATGTTGTTTAGGACCGCTGAATTGTAAAACGGGGATTCACCGCGGCGTTGTGCCTCAAAATTGGCATACAGAAATGTATTGTCTTTTTGCAGCGGGCCGCCGATAGCCGCTCCGAATTGATTCTGCCGGAGTTCGTGCGCTCCGTTGGCTTGAAGAAGGTTGACGGCGTCAAGCTGGCTATTCCGGAAATATTCGTAAAGTATGCCGTGCCAGTCATTTGTGCCGGAGCGTGTGATGATGTTGACGATGCCCGCGACCGCACGTCCGAACTCGGCCGAATAGTCGGAGTTGACGACGCGAAATTCCTGCACGGATTCCTGCGGGGGCGTACCACGCTGAATGCCGGAAGCGGTGGAGATGTTGTCAGCGCCATCAACCGCGATGAAATTGAAGTGGATGTTCTGCCCTGCAAAGGAAAGCTTGGTGACCGGCTCGACAATCACGTCCGTATTCCCGGAGGTGGTATCGCCGATCGTGACTGCGGGCGAGAGTAATGCGAAGTCAATGAACTCACGGCCGTTGACTGGGAGATTGTTGATCTGCTGTTCGGTGATGACCGAGCTTATTTCAGTTCGCGTGGGCTCGGCGAGATCTGCGGTAACTCCCACCTCGATTCTTTCTTCGACGTTGCCCGGGGACAGGATGAAATCCAGCTCCGCCTCTTGTCCCACTTGCAATACGATGCTCTTGGTCTGTTTGGCAAAGCCCGAGAAGGCTGCAGTCACGTTGTATTCGCTGGCAGGTAGTGCGGGAATGGTGAACGCTCCGCTGGCCAGAGTCTGTGCGGTACGAGAAAAACCCGTGGACACGCTGACCGCAGTCACGACGACGTTAGCAACGCTGCCGCCGGAGCTGTCAGTGACACGCCCAGAAAGCGTAGCGTTGATCGCTTGGGAAGAAGCCAACTCCGCCGTCACGTGGAAAGCAAAAAGAAGCGAAAAACCAAAGCACACGACGGTAACGGCCCGGTTCGAAAATTCCATCCGACACCCCCCCAGACGTTTCGAAGATACTTCAAGCTTAAAGGGATTTAATATCAGGATGTTTCAAGAGTCAAGTAATTCCAGCTGCGCCCGGCTCACTCGGAGCATCTGAGAATGCGGCGGCCGATCGTGCTGATCAGGGGAACGAGTTGGTCAATCCGGAATAACGGCAGTGACTTCGATCTCGACGCGCGCCGCATCCTCGATCAGGCTGCTGACTTCTACCGCGGTCATGGCCGGATAGTGACCTCCGAAGATCTCACGGTAGACGATGCCAAGCTGCTGGTACGAGTCGACATACTCTTTTTTGTCGACGACGTACCAATTCATGCGCACGACATTTTCAGGTTTCGCGTTTGCTTCCGACAGCACCTCGACGATATTCCGTAAGATCTGCCGGACTTGCCCCACGAAATCCCGAGAAACCATTTTTCCTTGTGCGTCCCAACCGATCATTCCGCTGACAAAAATAGTGCGTCCGTTAGCGACCACTCCGTTCGAATAGCCCTTCGGCCGTGGCCAATGCGCCGGATGCAGAGATTTCATGTTTTGTTCTTCCCCTGCGTCGCTGTCGCGGTTGCTGAATCATCCGAAACTCGAAATGCCAGTAGTCGTGCGCGTACTTCGTCAGGAATCGGGATACTGCGGGTCACACGCCGGTCGATCCAGACCAGGACCACCTTGCCGCGCACGCGGTCGGCGCCATCCGGCGCTTGCAGCAGGATGTCCAGACTCACCGACGTGGCGCCGATCTCCCGCACCGAAAGACTTGCCGACAATACTTCGCCGAAGCGGGTGGGAGCCACGAAATCAGCCTCCAGATGCACGGTGGGAAGTCCCCAGGAGCGGGTGGTGACAATTTCCGTGAAAGAAAACTGCAACGCCTCGCGATGCCAGTCTTCCACCAGATTGTTGAACATCTCAAAGTATCGGGGATAGAAAACGATGCCCGCTGGATCGCAATCTCCAAAACGGACCAGTACCTGCCTGCGAAATGGTCCGGTCTGAGGACGGGCTAGTTCATCCACGGCTCTGCTCGCTTTCCTGAAAAGCTTTGATAACGCCGCGCGCGATGATCAATTGCTGAACCTCAGTCGCACCTTCGTAGATCCGGAGGGGGCGGATTTCGCGATAAAGGCGCTCGACAACCGACCCGCTCACGACACCCAGTGCTCCAAAGATCTGGACGGAGGCGTCAATGATGCGCTGCGCGCTCTCGGTAGCGGTCATCTTGGCCATGGCGGCCTCGACCGTAACCGTGTGCCCCTGGTCGCGGAGCCAGGCGGCACGATAGGTCAGCAGTGCCGCGGCATCGATGTCGGTGGCCATGGAGGCCAGTTTGGCTTGAGTCAATTGAAAGTCAGCAAGAGCCTGGCCGAACATCCTCCGCGAAGTGGCACGGCGCAGACTTTCTTCCATGGCTCGGCGGGCAAAACCTAGGGCAGCGGCGGCAACGGAAGTGCGGAAAACATCGAGGGTGGCCAAGGCCACTTTGAACCCCTGACCAGCTTCTCCGAGACGTTGCTCGCTGGGGACGCGGCAGTCCTTGAAGACCAGACGCGCCAGAGGGTGTGGAGCGATCACTTCCACGCGCTCCGCAACTTCAAAGCCCGCTGTTCCGGATTCCACAACGAACGCGCTGATCCCGCGAGATCCTTCGCCTTCGCCGGTGCGGGCAAAAACAACGTAGAAGTCTGCGATGCCACCGTTGGAGATCCAGGTCTTGTCGCCGCTTAAGACATAGGAGTCGCCGTCCCGTCGCGCTTCGCACTGCATTGCCGCGACGTCTGATCCAGCATTCAATTCTGACAAGGCGAACGCGGCGATGGCCTGGCCCTTGGCGACGGCCGGCAAATACTTTTTCTTCTGACCGAGAGTTCCAAAAAGTGTGATGGCACCAGAGCCGAGGCCCTGCATGGCAAAGGCAAAGTCCGCAAGCCCTGAATGCCGCGCAAGGGTTTCACGGATGAGGCAAATCGCTCGCGTGTCAATCGTGTCCGACGATCCGCCGAACGCCGTGCCTCCGACCGCGTACTTTAGCCAACCATCTGCGCCGAGCTGGCGCACCAATCGGCAGCATGCTTTGTCAACTCCGTGTTCAGTTTCTTCCACCAGAAGGCCGGCGGCCCACCGGTGCAGTTCGATGGCCAGCGTTCTGTGATGGGCCTCGAAAAACGGCCAGTCCAGGTGACGACTGTCGTTCATTTTCAGTCTCCCTTGAACTCTGGCTTCTGCTTGTTGACGAAGGCGTGGTAGGCACGGTGAAAATCGTTTGTCGCCATGCAGATCGCTTGCGCCTGTGCTTCTGCTTCAATAGCTTGGTCCACACCCATGTTCCATTCCTGCTGCAACATTCTCTTGGTCATGGCGTGCGCGAAAGTGGGTCCGGAGGTCAACTCCGAAGCCAGTGCCATGGCTTCGGTCAAGAGCACTTCCGAAGCGCAGAGCCGGTTTAGAAAACCCCAGCGCTCGGCTTCTTCAGCACTTATGCTACGGCCGGTGAGGAGAAGTTCGGTTGCTCGTCCCAGGCCGATGATACGCGGCAGCACTGCACAGGCGCCCATGTCGCAACCGGCCAGTCCTACGCGGGTGAACAAAAATGCGATCTTGCTCCGTGGTGTTCCCAGGCGTAGGTCCGAGGCCATCGCCAGGATGGCACCCGCACCCGTGCAAACGCCATCAATCGCGGCGATGACCGGCTGAGGGCAAGAACGCATGGCTTTGACAAGATCTCCTGTCAGCCGAGTGAACGCCAACAAACCCGGCATATCGAGCTTAGTAAGAGGCCCAATGATCTCGTGGACGTCTCCACCGGAGCAAAAATTACCTCCCGCGCCGGTCAGAATGACAGCCTTGATATCGGAAGCTTCCGACATCGCGCGAAACAGGTCACGCAATTCGGCATATGAATCAAAAGTCAGAGGGTTTTTTCGCTCTGCGCGGTTGAGCGTGATGCTGGCAGTCTGATCTGTTACCTGGTAGTCGAAATGTCTGCCTTTGTAGCCGGCGAGGAGACTACGGTTAACCGGCAATTGGTGTGGCTGGCCGGGGAGATGCCGCATCATTTTCTCCTGCCGATCAGACCGAGCTTGTGTCTCGATTCTGGCCCGGCGACCGTGTTCAAATGCGCTTTGAGCTTGCCGAGCGTCGCCAACATCATTTGTTTGTCATCCTGGCTCAATCCGCTCAACAGTTCAATGATCCACTCTTCATGACTTGCCGCGATTTCGCGAAAGCGCTTCAGTCCGGCAGCGGTCAGCTTGACGGTGATTGCCCGGCGGTCACCGCGGTCGAGGGCTCTCACGACCAAACCTTCCCGCTCGAGCTGATCTGTTACACCCGTCACGTTTCCGCCGGAAACCATCAGACGTTTCGACAATTCGTTCATGCGCAGACCGGCGGGATAACGCTCCAGCTGCGCCATCAAATCGAACCGCGGCAAGGTGGTCGAGAATTCCCGGCGCAAGCCTCCGCGGACATGATTTTCGACCCGCACCGTACAGGACAACAAGCGAAGCCACAAGCGCAACGCCTGATGATCGTCTTTGGTCGCTCGCGTCTCGAGATCAACCAGTCTGACGCGGTTGGCGATCAACTCGGAACCGTTCTTTCTGAGTGCCGATGTAGTCTCCATAGAGCCCCTCACATTACCTCGCCGCCAGATATCGCGATCGCTTGTCCCGTGACCGCTTCGCTCCCGGGCAAGCACAGCCACGCAACTGCATTCGCCACTTCCTCAGGCTGGATCAACCGTTTCTGCGGATTTTGCGAAACTAGCTCGGCTAACGCTTGTTCCGGTGTTCGCCCGGTCTTGGCAACGATTTTTTTTACACTTTCGCGAACCATATCGGTTTCCGTATAACCAGGACAGACCGCGTTAACAGTTATTCCTTTTGTTGCAACTTCGAGCGCCAAAGCGCGCGTCAGGCCTACCACACCGTGCTTCGCGGCGCAGTATGCCGAGACGTAGCCGTAGCCGACCAGGCCCGCGGTACTTGCTATGTTTACAATCCGTCCCCAGCCGGCAGCGAGCATGCCTGGCAAAGCAGCCTGCGTGCAGTAAAAGGTCCCGTCCAGGTTGACCGCCATCATCGTTCGCCAAAGCGAAGATTCCATTTTCACAAACGGCGCCGAGCCTGCCTGCCCGGCATTGTTGATGAGGATGTCGATTGGGCCATAGCGTGAACGCGCCTCTTCAACGGCGCGCCTGACGTCCTCAAAATCGCTGACATCCGCAACGACATGAGCGGTCTCACGGGCGTTTCCCGGTGCCGGGTTGTTGGTGTTATTCACGCAACTCCGGCCTAACGTCGTCACGCGAGCACCGTGCGCCAGCAGGACTCGCGCCACCGCCGCGCCAATGCCTCGAGCCCCGCCGGTGACAAGCGCATGTTTGCTCGAAAGAAGCCGCGAGTATTGATTCTCGCTACCTTGTTTCATACCTGCACCAGCAATTGCGCGCGCGCGATGTTGCGTTCCAGCTGCTCCTTGCCTGACAAATACTGATCGGGCCACTTGACCTCGCGGAAGCCCTGTTTCGCCGCCTCGTGAAGCGTCCATAAAGGATCGGCCAGATGCGGTCGGGCAATCGCGCAAAGATCGGCGCGACCCGCGGCGATGATGGTGTTGACGTGATCGCCTTCGAAAATATTCCCGACGGCAATCGTGGGAATCCCGACTTCATTTCGAATGCGGTCGGCGAACGGCACCTGGAACATGCGTCCGTACACCGGCTTTTCGTCTTTGCTGACCTGACCCGACGAACAATCGATAACGTCCGCTCCCGCCGCGCAAAAAAGTCGCGCTACTTCCGTGGCATCCTCGGGCGACAACCCTCCCGGTACCCAATCGTGAGCCGAGATCCGCACACTCATAGGCTTTTCGGCAGGCCAAACTTCGCGCATGGCTTTGCATACCGCGATGGGATACTTACAACGATTTTCGAGCGAGCCGCCGTATTGATCGGTGCGGACATTAGTAAGCGGAGAGATAAAGCTCGACAGCAGGTAACCATGCGCACAGTGAAGTTCGAGCCAGTCGAAACCAGCCTCCACGCCTCGCTTCGTTGCCGCCATAAAGTCGGCCAATATGCGATCGAGGTCTTCTTGCGTGGCTTCGCGCGGAGTCTGCGAAACGCCTGCCATGTAGGGAATTGCCGACGCTGACAAAAGCGGCCAATTGCCGGAATCCAGGGGCAGGTCAATCCCTTCCCAGCCTCGCCGCGTTGATCCCTTTCGTCCGGAGTGCCCCAGTTGCAACGCGAACTTGGTATCGGTATGGGTGTGAACAAAATCGACGATTCTCTTCCAGGCATCCCGCTGCGCATCGTTCCACATGCCGGTGCAGGCTGGTGTGATACGAGCTTCGGGCGACACGCAAGTCATTTCGGTACCGATCATCGCGGCGCCGCCCATTGCGCGGCTTGCCAAATGAACGAGATGAAAGTCATTCGGTAGGCCATCGACGGCCATGTACATCGCCATCGGCGATACGATCACGCGATTCTTCAGCGACAGCTCGCGAACTTTGAAGGGTGTAAACATCGGCGGAACCGGATGGTCGACACCGCTGCGCGCCGAGAACCATTGCTCGACGCTCCGAACATAGCCGGCATCTCGAAGCTTAAGATTTTCATGGCCGATGCGCTGGCTGCCGGTCAAAAGGCTGTAGGTGAATTGCTCCGGATCGAGGTGCACGTATCGTTCAACTTGTTCAAACCACTCCATCCGATTGCGCGCGGCACTTTGCAGTTTGAGCGCTTCAATTTCGCGCTCTTCCTGGTAGCGCTGCAGAGCGTCGGAAATACTGCCCATCTGGTTGGACAGCACGCGGGATAGCGCCATGGCGTCTTCCATGGCCAGCTTGGTGCCTGAACCAATCCCAAAATGCGCCGTATGTGCGGCATCGCCGATCAGAACGATGTTTTTGTGATGCCATTTCTCGCACAACACACGGGCAAACTTCAGCCATACCGCAGAGCCTTGCAGATGCTTGGCGTTCGAAATCAAGGCGTTGCCGTCCAAGCGCTCGGCAAAAAGTTTTTCGCACAAAGCGATCGACTCCGCTGCGTCCATCTTGTCAATGCCGGCCTTGATCCAGTTTTTTTCCGGCGTTTCCACAATGAACGTGGACCAGTCGTCGTCGAACCGATAGGCGTGCAGGTTAAACCAACCCCACTCTGTGGATTTGAAATCAAAGGTGAAAGCATCCAGCTTCTTTTTGGTGCCAAGCCAGATGAAGCGATTGTTGCGCACCTGAATGTTCGGCGCAAAAACGCTCTCGTATTTCTTGCGGGTCACCGAAGAAGCGCCGTCGGATGCGATCACCAGATCGTAGTTGGCGGCGTACAGGTCCGGGTCGGTGACTTCTTTCTGAAACAGCAACTTCACGCCGAGGCAGGCGGCACGCTGCTGGAATATCTGAAGAAGTTTCATTCGGGAAATGCCGCAAAATCCATGTCCGCCCGAGGTCAGCTTGCGATCTTTGAAATAGACGTCAATGTCGTCCCAGTGGCGGAAGGCTTGCGTAATTCTGGCGTGGCTTTCCGGATCAGCCTCTCTGAATCCGTCCATGGTCTTATCGGAAAACACGACGCCCCACCCGAAAGTACTGTCGGACTGGTTGCGCTCGATTACCGCGATGTCCCAGGACGGATTGGCCTTCTTCGCGAGAATCGAGAAATAAAGTCCAGCCGGACCGCCGCCCAGGCAAATAATCTTCATCGATTCCTTTTCCGCCCGCGCTCCATCCGCGGAACCCTGTGTTTTTCCGTCATGCTTCTGCCAGTTTTCGCAATTCTTCCTGCAATTTTTCGCCGCTGTCCTCGGCGAGGGCTGCTTCCCGAAGCTTTTTCAAATATCCGGCGGCGTCGGTCCGTCCGCGAAGCTTCGGAAGGGCCGCCATCAGCGCGTCGAAGTTTTTGCGTCCACGAGCCTGCGTCTCGCCATAGCCCTTAACAATGTGTGGACATTCAGCCAATTCCACGGCAAGCGCATAGTTCTCTTGCGCCAACACCGGGATCTGCTCGAGCCAGGCGCAGATTCTCTTTTGCTCTTCTGCAAATCGCAAAGACCTGCGTCGCCAAGGCCGCAGAGCAGCCAACCCATAAAGCTGCAGGAATCCCCAGAGCGAAGTTGTGTGCACAATGCGACCCTTGCGGGTAAAACGCTCGATCCATCTTCTCGTCCAGCCGCTGTTCAACAGCCAACGACCGAGCGATGCCGGCAGCATGTCTGAGATTTCCTCGACTCCCGGATGCAGAAACTCCTTGATCTGCACCAATTGGCTGGCCTGGGCGCGCGATTCCTGATGGACCCGGGCGAATCGCGTGTCGCGAGTCTTCAAGTCTGCAACCCGAGCCACGTCCTCATAGGACATCCACAAGGCCAGGTATCGCGCTGTTTCCGACAGCAGTGCAACGCTGCCGTTACCGTAGCTCGTTTCGTGCCCCAGAACGGGCTTCAGCTTATCCAGGTACCAAGCGGCGTAGTCCACGTCCTGATAGTCGGCGAGCCGCTGGATGCCGGCAAAAAGAATGGCGTGACTTGGCGAGGGGAAATCGCTCTCGATCTGCGCGGCGAGTCTTTGCAGTTGCGGCCCGACCGTGGGCCGATAGGACGCCTTCCGGTCGTCCGGCAAGACTGGCTTTTGCCTCGCCGCAACGAACGCCGCGGAAAAACCCGCCAGGCTGGATTCAATGCCTACTCCCCCGCGCTTGATCGCCTCCTCAAATTCATTGCGCTCGAAGGGCAGTGCGCGCGCGGCCGCCAGCGCGCCAAACAACGGTGCGCTAATTACGCTGCCGGTTTCTTCGGCAATGCGGGCAAAGTCGTTGTGCACGAAATCTCGGGCGGCAGCCTGGCCTCCTGCAATCAAGCTTTTTGCATCAACCTGGCCGTCCCCAAGAGCGGTCTTTTCCGTCATGGAATAGACGCGGTGCGTCGAAGCAATCAAGATCGTTCGGTCCGGGGTGACCAGGCCGCGCTGAATGGCGCGACCCGCTTCCATTAATTCGGAGGCCAGCACGATGTCCAGCTCTCCCGGAACAGGCATCAGCGCGAGAATCGGCGCCTTGTTCGCCGCGACCGCGAGTCCCTTGGGGAAAATTTCTATGTAATAAACCGTGGAGCCGGTCCTTTGAGCGACACCCGGCACCGATGTCGTCTGCGCGAGATAACCAGCGTGCTCGGCAAGATCGACAATCCAATCCGCAAGAACGCCGCCTCCCTCGCCGCCCATCGCGACGATTGCGATGGTGGTGGCACGGGGCGTCTCTGCGTTAACGCCTGGCGCGACCGGTGGTCCTGCGACAGCGATGTTCATCGATCCTCAAAACGATCTCAGGCAATAATTTCCGCGAGACGCCGGTTGGCGCGCCGTTGCAAAAATCCGATCACCGCAGCCCTGGCCCGCGCTCTAAGCACATCCCATTTAGTGGGATTGGAAATTATTTCCGCGCGGTAGAACGAAGGACACAACCGGGCGGCATGGGCAACCTCTCCGCAAAGCCCGCATCCGATACAACTCTCCAAAACAGTGGCGACCGGGTCTTTTCTAAGCGGATCCCGATTCGGTGCGATCGAGAGGGAAGGGCACCCGGAAAGGCGAATGCAGGAATGGTCACCTGTGCAGGTGTCTGGATCTACGCCAAACCGCTCGCGCACCAAGCGTTTCCCCTCTTTCTCCAGCTTGGTCATCAGCGGCTTTACACGGCGTTGCTTGTTAAGCGAGCACTCGCTCTGCGCGACGATGACCTTGGGTCCCCTGATCTTGGTTGTAAGTGCTTCCCTTAAAACATCGCACATCGCCTCGAGGTCATAGGTGCGCGTAATCGTCTTCACCCACTTCACACCGACTCCACGCACCGCGTCAGCGATGGACAACTTGGTGGTGCGAATGGGATTGTTGGCTGCGGAGGAAAGAATATCCTGGCCACCCGTTGCGGCCGTATAGCTGTTGTCGACCACCACCAAAATGTTGTCGCTCTGATTGAAGACAGCGTTGCCTACGCCACTGGTCAGACCGTTGTGCCAGAATCCGCCATCGCCCATAAAGCTGATGGTGCGTCTGTTGGTTTCCTTGGTATTCAGCGCGGCGGCGCTGGCCCATCCCAGACCGTACCCCATGGTGGTAGCGCCAATGTTGAAAGGTGGCAAGGTCGAGAACAGATGGCACCCGATGTCGCAGGCCACGTGATGAGGTCCCAGCTCGCGTTCCACAAGTTTCATTGCCGTAAAGATTGGACGCTCGGGACAACCGGTGCAAAACGATGGCGGCCGCGCATGAACCTGACCATCGACGTTTACCACCGGCAACAATGGCATCGAAGGGGGTCGCACGACCGCAGGCAAACGCCCGCGGTCGATCAAATGGGCGGCGTATTGCTCGACAAACTTCAGGACTCCCCGAATAACCGCCGCGGCGGTGTACTCACCGGCCATCGGGAGCATGCCTTTGCCGTGCACTTTGGTTTGCACGTCGGCTTTGCGCAGAATCGAATTCACGTTTTGCTCGATGAAGTCGGGTTGCCCTTCTTCGATTATCAGTACACCGCGCTTGCCAATACAGAAGCGTTTGATCTCGTCATCGACCAACGGATAGGTAACGTTCAGAACGTACAAGGGGATTTTGCTGTCACCAAAGGGGCTCGAAAGTCCAAGCAGTTCGAGAGCCCGCACGGTGGTGTTGTACATTCCACCTTGCAGGATAATTCCGAAATCCTGGGCGCCTTCGGAAAAGCACTCGTTTAACGCATTATTCTGGATGAATTTCTGCGCGCACGGCCAGCGTTTGTGGATTTTTTCATGCTCGTGGAGGAAGCTGCCCGGCGGCAGTACGATGCGGCTCGCATCGCGCGAAGGGTTTTCAATCGCGTCCTTCAAGGTGAACGTCGGGCGGACGTTATCTTTGGCGATGAAACTACCGTGAACGTGACAAGCCCGAATTCGCAGCTCCAGCATCACGGGAGTGTTGCTCGCCTCCGAAAGAGCGAATCCCCGTTCGACGGCATTTACGATCGACGGCAGATTGGGGCGCGGATCGAGAAGCCACATCTGGGATTTCATGGCAAAGGCGTGGGAGCGCTCTTGCATAATGCTGGAGCCTTCTCCGTAATCCTCGCCGACGATAATCAGCGCTCCGCCCATTACACCGCCGGAAGCGAGATTCGCCAGGGCGTCGGAAGCGACATTGGTACCCACGGTGGACTTAAATGTGATTGCACCGCGCAATGGGTAGTTTACCGATGCAGCTAACGTGGCTGCCGCAGTCGCTTCGGAAGCGCTGTGCTCGAAATGGACGCCAAGTTCTTCGAGGATGCTGTTGGCGTCAGTGAGAACATCCATCAAGTGCGAGATCGGCGCTCCCTGGTATCCGGCCACGTAGGAAACACCGGACTGCAACAGGGCTTTGGTCACAGCAAGAATTCCCTCGCCGCGAAATTCCTGGCCTTGACCGAGGTACAGCTTTTGCACTTCCTTTTTGAAGAAGCGTTCCGCCATTACCGCCGCCTTGATGCCGAGTGGCCTGAGGCTATTGCAGCCGAATAGCGCGCCAGCACGGCCTCTGTCGGGACCCCCGATGAATTAAGTTTAGGTCTCAATAATTTATGTGTCAATCGATCTGTGCTTGTTGGGTGGACACCAGCGCCAGCACCCGGCAGGGGCTGCCCGACCCTTTCACGATCTTTAACGCAGGCGTGATCAGGATCGCCCCCTTAGGGGGCAACTGATCGAGATTGGTCAGGCTGGCAAGCCCGAACTTTCCGCTACCGTGCATGATGGAGTGGCATGGGAACGGCGGTTCGAATCGGAAGGCCTGCCCGGCATCGGTCCCAACACCTTCGGAGCCCCAACCAATCACGTCGCGATGTTTTGCAAGGAACGGGATCAAGTCAGGGTGTGGACCAGGCACATGCGCCCCATCCTCTTTGATGTTCAGAAATGCCGTCGCGTCCTTTCGCTTCGACCAATCGGTTCGCATCAGCACCCAGGACCCGGCCTCAATCCGGCCATGTTTTCGCTCCCAGGCCTCAACATGTTGTTGTGTGAGCAGGAAATCCGCATTGCCGGCCGTTTTACGTGAGACGTCAATAACGCAGGCGGGCGCGAGAAATTTTTCGACGGCGATGGTATCGGTTGCATTTTTTTCAAAGGCTTGGCCGGTGACCCAATGTATGGGCGCGTCGAAATGCGTGCCAGTGTGTTCTCCACAAGAGAAATTATTCCAGTACCACGCGGGGCCACGATGGTCGTACTTGGAGATTTCTTCCAAGCGGAACGGCCAAGACTTTCCGAACTCAGGTGGGAGTTGAATGACCGCCGTATTCGCGTCCAAGGGCTGACTTAAGTCGATTACCCGAATTTCACCGGCAGTGAGTGCTTGCGCGAACTGAGTCAAAATGTCTTCAGTCATCCTGATCCTCCCGGTCCCGAGATCTGCGATAAATTATCCGTGTGGGCGGCGGGTGCCAACCTGACTCTACTTTGGCGAACGCTAGGATGGCAATCTGAAGGTCGCGCTTTACATTACGGCCGCAACAATCTCGAGAGTTTGCGGGGTTTTGGCCAAAACGCAGTAGCACGACCAGCGATCGCCGAGGTCCACGCCAATCGTGAGCTTGTGTCCTTTGAAAATCATGTTTCCATTTACCCGAACAGTGCTAATCTTTTTCGTTGCCGGTCTCCTTTTTATTGTGCCTTGAGCACGTTGAACATTGGGAGCGAATCGCATCCCGCGGGAGACCGGCCTTCTCATCTCAACTGACCTCCCCCGTCAGCGCTCAACATTGGGTCGCTGACCGCTAGGAGCATGATGAGCATATCCATTCTGCTCGCGAGAAGGACTCGAACTTGTGACCTCCTACGTGACACACAACGGCTGCGCCTCCACCTTATCAATTCGGACCGTTGCAGGGTTGGCGGAAATGATTGAAAGCAAAGCAACTTTGCTTGCAGAGGCCTGCAACCATCCGAATTGTTTAGTGATGCCTTTCAGGTTGGAACTGATCCGACTCGCAGCGTAGGCGGCGCGCGCGGTCAAAGGTAATAGGTTGGCGATTGCTTCCGTGTAGCCGACAAGGCGTCACGCGATCTGCTCAACCCATTGCCTCCGCCAGGCCGGCGCCTCGAAGGGATCCCCGAAATACTGTGTTTCGTGGACGACCTTGCCGTTGCGGAACTCCATGATACTCACCGTGTACGCCAGTCGCCCCTGGTAAGTGATTGTGTATTCCGTGATCCAGAGATCTCCGTTTCCGAGAATCCGTTTCACCTCGAAGCCTGACGGCTTACCGGGATGATGACTCCGCAAGGCCTGCAAATTTCTTCGCCCGAGGATTCGCTCGCCCGACTGGGGATAGTCACAAATGGCATCTTCATCGTAAATATCGTGCTCCGCGTTTGCATCGCCGACTGCCGACGCGTGCCAATGTTTATTCAGGGCCGCACGGATTTGTTCTTCTTGCATGGACTGCTCTAGCTGCGGTTTGGCTTCCATGTTCATCTAGCCTGTGGAATAAAACCCGGAACGCCGGTGTTCACCACCGCATTCAGCCGCTGTCTGATCTGAATTCGATTGATTTCGTCGAGCGCGTCTTCCGGAAGGCGCGAGATGTCGAAATTCTCTCTGGCGCGGGCCGCAGTCCTGGGCGTGGTAAGCAGAGCCGTGCCGCGCTGCACCGCCCAAGCCAGCAGGACCTGCGCCGGCGTCTTTCCAACTCGAGCGGCGATCGCTGAAATGACTGGATCCTCGAGCAGTCCCGGCTTCATCCCGTGACCTAACGGCGCAAAAGCCAAAAACACAATGCCCCTCTCCTTGCAGAACTCCAGTAGCTCGGTTTCCGGGAGATACGGGTGTGCTTCTACCTGGACCACGGCTGGCTTGATTCTCGCTGATTCATAGATGGGCTTCAGTGTGTTTAACGTGATGTCTGAAAATCCGATGGCCCGGCACTTGCCGTGATCCACGAGAGTTTCCATCGCTTTCCAGGTGTCAAGCAAGGTCACGTCGTGGTCGTAGAGAACATTACCGTTTTGATCCCGCGGATCCTGGTCGTCCCCGGGTTGAAATGCAAATGGAGTGTGAATGAGATAGAGATCCAGATACTTGAGCCCGAGTCTCTCTAGACTCGCTTCGAAAGCCGGTTCGACGCGCTCGGCCCGGTGATTGGAGTTCCATAGCTTTGTGGTGACAAAAATGTCTTCGCGAGCGACCCCTCCACCGGCAAGTCCTGCCTGCAACGCCCTGCCTACCTCGCGTTCGTTCCCGTATCGTTCCGCACAATCGAAGTGTCGAAATCCGGCTTCCAGTGCGTCTCTGGTCGCAGTTATCGTTAAGGTTGCGTCGGGAATTAAGGTGCCAAAGCCGAGTGCGGGCATATGGCCGGCTCCGTGGTTGAGTGGAATTCTCGTCACCCCTAGATCAGCAGATTCAATCATGGTTACACTTCCAAGGCATTGTGCGTCCGGCATCACCGTGCGGATTCAAAAATTAGACGCCGCGTGCCGCACACTGGGCGCCAACTCCTGATTCGCAGAACGCAGAGTATAGCCGCGAACATCGTTGCACAAGTCCTGATTCAAACGGACAAACCAGAAATTATCTGCCCGCGGATCGGCGTTAACCTCGGAGTGGAGAAGAATTCTCGGTATCCTTAGCAATGAAAATCACAAATTCGGATGGTTGCAGGGTTTGCGGAAGTGATTGACAGAGAAGTAACTTTGGTTGCGGCGGCCTGCAACGTACCAATAAGTACAAAGAGTCGAGGAGAGAACGAAGATGTCAAAGGTTTGTGTCGCGGGATTTGGCCTTTCACTGGACGGTTTCAGTGCCGGGATCGAGCAGAGCCTCAGTGATCCACTCGGTAACCGCGGTCGCTTTGGCGATCGCCATTGTGGGTGTGGCGGGCGTGTCGCGGGCGACTGCCGTTCGCTCGCTCGCATTGGATTGGGACTCGAAATTGTCAATTCGGATGGTTGCGGGGTTCGCGGAACTAATTGAAGGCAAAAGATTTTTTGCTTGCGGGGGCCTGATTTGAACCAACGACAATCGGACACTCCCCAGACCTGCTTGAGGCAGGCGCTCGTCTCAACCCAAGATACGCGTGACATTCTTGTGAGCCAAAAATCGAAACAGCGTTGGAATGCAGCAATCGGTGCAGGGGGCCATTCGACACGCAACTGAAGGATGCATCCAAACATTTCGGTGCAACGCGAAGACAACGGTTTCCTAGACCGTTTATCATTATCGGCGTCTGCTCGTAATGAACGATGATTTAGCAACCTACAAAATCCAGGAACATTTAGGAGCTTAACCTTACAGAGCCATGTTGTACGCTTCCGCTAAAGTTGCTACAATTGTTATAACATCGAAATTAGGAGGAGCCTTATGGTCGAGCTCAAAGTCCGTAAAATTGGGAATTCTCTCGGAGTCGTCCTGCCGAAAGAGGCCGTGAGCCGTCTGCACGCCGATGAAGGGGACCGCCTTTTCTTGATTGAGGGGCCGAACGGGGCGTATCAGTTGACTCCTTATGACCCTGCTTTTGAGAAGAAAATGAAGAAGGCCGGTGACATCATTGCCCGGTATCGCAACACTCTGCGTACGCTCTCCAAGTGAGCGAACCTCTCTGGATCGACGAGCAAGATGTCTTGGTCCTTCACGACCGTCTCCTCGCGCTGGACGGAGGTTCTGCGGGCGTTCGCAGTGTTGCACTCCTCCAATCAGCACTTGCGCGCCCCCAACAACTTTACGCCTACGGCGAAGCACCGAACATCATCGATATGGCCGCCGTTTACATCGCCGGCATTGTCCGTAATCACCCTTTTGTTGACGGGAATAAGCGGACCGGCTTTGTCGTCGGCGTCCTCTTCCTCGAATTGAACGGCTGTCGTTTTATCGCTAATGAAGAAGATGCCACTCAAGCCATTTTAGAACTTGCTGCCGGAACTCTCGATGAGGGAGCTTTCACGCGTTGGATGCGAGCCAATGTGAAACCCGACCGCGCATAGGAGACACGACTAGAGCGCGAAGCGTATACGCCGCACACGGCTTGACCTAAACAGTGTTCCAGTCGCTCAGTTCTTGAGTAAGCTGTAACCTCCCGTCTTTCTTGGCGCTTTATTGAGTGTCCTTTGATCCGGTTCGGTCGCCGATCGGTTCATCAATTCCTAGAATCGAAGGATGCATGTAATGTTGGCAACCCGCACGCGAGTTCTGCAACGGTTTACAAGACCGTTGTATTATATACTGTTTGGGCATTTACACTTAATGTCTATAAACGAACGGATGGAGCCTGTAAGTCTCTATGCTAATTGCACTTAAGGCTGGCGGCGAGGGGGGATTCGAACCCCCGTTTGGGTGTTTAGTCCCTAAAACGGTTTAGCAAACTAAACCGTCCTAGGTCCTGTTGTTTGGATGTAACAACTTACGACGGATCAGGAGTCCCTTTTTCGGGCTGGAATCGCCTTGTTCGGGAACAACTGTGCTCTAACTGTGCTGCAGATCGACGCGAGCGTGTTTTCCGCCAGCCGGACTTCCGCCGCGGATGATCACTTTCTGCAAAATCCAACTGCCCGCGTCGCTTCGCACCGACTGCTGATCACGATCATCCCGGAATCCCGATCACCTTCATCGGGATTCTCATTCTCGCAATTCCACCCTGCTCCTCTGGCTCCTCCGGATGCCACAATATGCGGTGAATATGCCCCTCATTCACCGCACGACACACCGCGTCCACCCGAGACGAGCCCGACTCGTGAGGGATTTGTGCCATTTCGAATGTGGGCTTTTCCAAGAGCGAGAATCAAATCCTATTAGAGGCTATTTGGTTCGGTGCAGTTCTTTGTGTAACAGCACATCCAGGGACATCACTTCCGTCTTCTGGTCCAACTTGTATCTCTCCGTGCCAGGATAAAGCACGATCTGGCGGGCTGCTCCGATGTCTTCACATCCGATGTAAAACCCTTTGCTCGGCGCAGGGTTTCCAATGGATCGCTTCACTTCAATCGCCCACCGATCCTTTGCGCCAAATTCAATGATGAGGTCGATCTCGGCGCCCGCAGATGTTCGGTAGAAGGATGTCTGAGCGCCAGCGGGCAGGGCACCCAGTACATTTTCAATGACCATTCCCTCCCAGCTTGCACCGACGACAGGGTGTCCCAGAAGTTCCTCGCGCTCACGGATGCCAAGCAAAGCATGGACTAGACCACTGTCTCGCACGAAGACTTTCGGTGTTCGCACCAGGCGTTTCTTTCCGTTTGACGACCAAGGCGGCAGCCGCCGAACGAGCAGAAGATCCACCATAATGTCGAGGTAACGGGCCACGGTGTGCCCGCTCACCCCAAGTCCGCTCGCCAGCTGTGCGGCATTCAGCATTTGCGCCTGGTTGTGAGCCAACATCTGCCAATACCGGCGGAGAGTCTCGGCTGGAATTCTCGGTCCGAGAGCGGGCACATCTCTCTCCAAATAGGTTTGGATGAAAGCGCTCCGCCATTCGAAGCTCTCTTTGTCATCCCCTGCAAGGAAACTGTCAGGAAAGCCGCCCCGCACCCAGAGTTGGTCTCCCTGCTCTGGCCTGACATCCGCAACTTCCGTCTCGGAAAACGGCCGTAGTTCCTGGTATGTGATGCGTCCGGCCAACGTTTCGGCGGATTGCTGAAGTAGATCAATCGAAGCAGAACCTAGGAGCAGGAACTGCCCAACACGATTTCCCTTGCGGCGTCTTCTATCGATGAGGCTCCGAAGCGTCTTGAAGATGCCAGGTAGACGATGAATCTCATCTAAGATGACAAGACTTTCCTCGTGTTGCCCGAGATAGAGTTCCGGATCGGACAGTTTCGCCCGGTCCGACGGCAGTTCCAAATCAAGGTAGATGGAGCTGTCCTTCAGTTCGGAAGCTATTGAAAGGGCCAGAGTGGTTTTGCCTACTTGACGAGGCCCGAGAAGCCCAACCGCGGGAAATCGGGTCAAGAGGTCCTTAATAACTGGTTTGATCGCTCGCTCAATCATTCCATGCAATTATGCCATGCAACGGCATGTTTACAAGGTTTATCTTAGAAGTCAATCCCACGGTGTACGGGCCACGAGAGTTGTGCAAAAAGCTCGCGGCCAAGAATCATTTTCTCTCAACAGTAGCGAAGGAAAAGAAACTCTTCTTGATAGGAGGCGAACTTGAGTTTCGCCGATTGGGTCAATAACGGCTGGCTCGTCGCGCACAAGAGCAGCAGGCAGGAGATCGGCAACCTGCTTGGAATTGTGACGCGCGATCTGAACGATAGCCAGGCGAAAGATGTCTCGGACGATTGGCGGTTTGCGATCGCCTACAACGCGGCACTGCAAGGCGCGACGGCGGCGCTTGCGGCCGCCGGATATCGTGCGTCCCGGGAGAGTCATCACTATCGCATCATTCAGTCGCTCGAATTGACGGTGGGAAAGGATGCGAAGTTCATCCGCGCGTTCGAGTCTCTCTGTGTCGCGTCGTTCTCCAAACCGCGCCCTCCTGCCTTCTCAAGCCTTGTCTTCGTGAGAGTTTTGCGCTTTCGTGGCCTTTTCATCCCCTGGTGTCGTCTGCCGTGCTCTACCGCACAGCTCCGGCGCATCTTCACACCACACCTTCCCTCAATTGAATTTGCATAAGGCCCGCGTCCGCCGCAACCACGGGCGGCTTCGTTCTCACGGCTTTATCGAACGCGCGCCAGAGGACCTTGCTCCGTCCTACTCTTCCGTCGAAGCGCGCCTCCGATAAAGCTCTGACGTGATCCAGACGGGATCATCTACAGACCGAAGAGTTGTTCATAAAGACCGCTGTCGGCAGTTTCTTAGACTCATTCACCCACGGTAGAGGACATTATCGTCGTGAGAAGAGGGGCATGATCTAAACTACGTCGTAACGGGATTGTCCCGAGCCGCAACGGCTCCTGTCTATCTGTCGACAGTGATCGACGAGACCCCGTGCGACACTGCCTGCGCGTTCAGTTGACTACTGGCTATGGCCAAGGGGGGTAATTGTAGTGGAGCCATTTCGGATTCACGTCGCGGATGAGGTGCTCAATGATTTGCGGGCACGGTTGCGCAATGCAAGATGGCCCGACCAGATACCTGGTATAGGCTGGGAACAGGGCACCGAGTTGGACTGGTTACGACGCCTCGTATCCTACTGGGCCAACGAGTTCGACTGGCGTGGCTGGGAGCGAAGGCTCAACGCGTTCAACCACTTCA
>WNFE01000283.1_pt1 | contig 36052 bp, 34 predicted proteins | sample 5400451 | NCBI WGS metagenome assembly WNFE01 (sample SAMN13153344, study PRJNA577476) | soil metagenome | isolation source: 200 cm saprolite under Douglas fir tree site 2 hole 2 | place: USA:California | collected 2015-04-18
CGCCCGAGGAGGAGAAGGAGGTCAAGACGGCCATCGGCGCGGCCCGCGCCAAGAAGGCCCGCAAGGAGATGCTGTGATGAACGCCATGCTGTGCAAGAGCGGAACGGTGCTGACCGTGCTAGCCCGTCAGGTCAAGGGCGTGCGCGACGTCGTGAACAACCTCCGGATCCGGGCCGCGTAGCCCGGCAGGGAGGCAGGTGGTCGGCGGGGGCGGGTGCTCCGGCACCCGCCTCAGTTGCGGGGCGGCGGGCGGGTCGTGGGGAGGCGGGGGTTGCCGGGGCGACGGCGGCCGCACGTTCGATCCGATGCAGCAGGACCGCCACGGCCGCAACCTCGGGTGAGGGTGGTCTAGCGGCGCCGCTCGAGATCGAGGTCGGTGCGCCGCAGCTGCTCGATCTGCGTCCTGAGCCGCACCGCCTCTTCCTTGAGCCGCGCGGCCTCGGCCTCGCGCGCGAGCAGGTCGCCGAGCACCGCCTGCCACGTGCGCGCTTCGGCCTCCCAGGGGCTCTCCGGGTAGTCGGCCAGGAGTCGGGAGAAGGTTCGCTGCGCGGCCCGGTAGTTGCGAAGGCCGCCGGCCGGGTCCGCCTGCAGGCGCCCGAGGCCGTAGAGCGCGGCGGCGCCCGCTGGGTCGCCGGGATGCTCGCGGAGCACGCGCTCGTAGGCGGCGAGCGCGGCCCGCGCCTGGCCACGCCGCGCGAGGTCGTCGGCGTGGGCGATGAGCTGGCCGGCGGCGCGCAAGCCACCCGGATCGCGCGGCTCGGTGCTGCCCCACGGGGACGACGGGGCCGTGCTGCACGCGGTGGCCGCGAGCAGCAGGAGCGGAGCGACCCACCGGAGGCGCCGCGCGGGGTGTCTCATCCGGCGACTCCTGCGACTCCGGCGACCGCGGCCACGGGGGCCACGGGGGCCTTCGGGATCGTCACCGTGAAGCAGCTCCCCGTGCCGAGCTCCGACCGCACGCCGACCGTGCCGCCGTGGGCCTCCACCAAGCCCTTCACCACCGCCAGGCCGAGGCCGATGCCCTTCCGCGGCCCGTGGGCCTGGCGGTAGGGCTCGAAGATCCAGGGCAGCGCATCGGCGGGAATGCCGACGCCGGTGTCCTCGATGGCGAGCTCGAGCCGGTCCGGCAGCTCTGCCAGGCGCGCGTGCACCGTGCCCCCGGGCGCCGTGAAGTGCAGCGCATTGCCGAGCAGGTTCACGACCACGCGCACCAGGCTGCCCTCGTCCCCGAGCATCGTGAAATCCTGGCCCTCCGCCGCTAGGTCCACCCGGATGCGCTTCTCCTCGGAGAGCGGCCGGAGCTCGTCCAGCGCGCGGCCGACGACCTTGAGGAGGTCGGTGGGCTTACGATCCAGTGGTACGGCGCGGGCCCGCAGTCGCGTGAAGTCGAGGATCTGATTGATCATGGCCAGCATGCGGGTGGCGCTGGCGTCGATGAGGTAGGCGAAGCGCGCCTGCTTCGCGTCGTCCACTTCCCGGGCCCGCTCCTGCAGGCGCTCGGCGCTGAGGCGGATGGCGGCCAGCGGATTCCGCAGGTCGTGCGAGATGTGCGAGAAGAACTCCTCCTTGAGGCGCTCCACCTCGCGGAGCCGCTCGGCCATCTGATTGAAGGCCCGGCCGAGCATGCTGATCTCGTCGCGCCCCGTGACGGTGAGGGGCCCGGTCCAGGTCCCGGCGGCGAGCGACGTGGTGGCCGCGGACAGGCGGCCGAGCGATTGCGCCATCCGGTAGGCGAGCAGCGCACTGGCCGCCAGCGCCAGGACCAGGCTCGCCACCAGCGCGGTGGTCACCGCGCGCCAGGTGCGGGCCTCGAGCGCGCGGGCGCGCGCCTGGCTGGCGACGAGTCCCGCCTCCGTCGCGGTGCCCGCGTCGGCGAGGGCCGCCTCCGTGCGCTCGGCCGCCTCGCGCGCGGGGCCCTCCGCGATCCGCAACGCCGCCCTGGCCTGGCCGAGCGCCACGAGCCGGCGCTCCTGCTCGACGTGGCGACGGTACGCGGTGAAGGCTTCGCGGGCCCGCGTGTGGGCGACCCGCTCCTCGGCGCTCTCCAGATACCCGCCGAGCTCCTCCAGGTCGCGGGTCGCCCGCGCGGCGCGGTCGCTCCACATCGCGGCGTAGTCCTGATCCTGGAGCACGAGGGCCCGGGCCTCCAGGCGCACCAGCCCGTGCACGGACTCGCGCAGCGTGCCCTCCAGGCGCAGCGCCGGTACCGCGCGGGTGGCGATCTCCTGGTTCGCGGTGACGAGACGCTTGACCGTGAGCAGGCTCCACACCACCGTGCCGCAGAGGACGATGATGACGAGGGCCGAGACGAGGAAGATCTTGGCGGCGAGGCGCATGGGACGAGGCTAGGGCGTGGCGGTCAGGAGCACGCGGACCATCTTCCGGACGATGCGCAGCTCGAACGGCTTTTCCAGGATCGGATCCGTGGTGCCGCGGAGGAACTCGGCGTGCTTCGCGGGGTTGCCGGTCATGAAGATCACGCGAGGCAGCTTCGTGGCGAAACGGACGGGGAAACGATGGCGGGTCCGGAGCGTCTCGTAGAGGGAAGGGCCGTCCATCCGGGGCATGTGCAGGTCGCTCAGCACGAGGTCGTAGGGGCGCAGCTCGAGCAGCGCCAGGGCTTCCCCACCGTCCCGGGCCCCGTCCACCGTGTGCCCGTCGCCGCCCAGCGCGGTGGTCAGGAGCTCACGGATCTGGTCGTCGTCATCGACGACGAGGATGCGCCTGGACAAGGGTTCGGCGGGCATGCTCATGGAGAATGCACCGGAGGTGCCACCCGGGAGAGCCTGTAAGCACAGGACCTTACAAGCCTAGCGTTCTTACCGAGTTACGAAACGCGCCTGCCTCCTGACAAGCCCTGTCACGTCAGGGCCTCGACCCGGTAGCGGGCGAAGAGCAGGTCCCGCTCCTGCTGCGGCACGGGATAGGGCGCGTAGCCGGTGGCGGTCCGCACCCGGGCCAGCGTGCGGGCCTCGTGCCTGAAGAAGCGCCCGACCGCGCGGAGGGCCCGGTGCGTCTCCTCGCGCCGGGCCCGGGCGCCGGCGTGGTCTACCAGGCGCAGGGCGAGCGCCTCCAGCGCCTCCCGCGAGGTCCCGCGGAGCAGGGTGCTCCACGCCTCCGCGCTGTCGGCGGGCAGGCGCCGGAACCCGCGCACGTAGGAGTGCCGGGCCGTGCCGAGTCGGCGGCAGCGATGGCGCGGCACCGGGTGGCCGACGTAGCGCAGCAGGTCCATGAGGCGGAAGAACGCCTCGCCGGTCACCTCGCGGGAGCGGAAGGCGCCGTGGAACGTGAAGGCCGGGAAGGCCTCGGGCGCGGTGGTGAGGCAGAAGTACGTCTCGCCGCCCTCGGTCGCGATGCCGACGTAGGGGTACAGGAACGGGAAGGCGCTCGCCACGTTCCGTTCCGGCCGGAGCGTCTGGATGAGACGGATCTCGGCGAGGGCGGCGGCCAGGGGCGACTCGCAGACCTCCCAGGTGATCCGCGCCGCCGCCGTCACGAGCGCGCGGCGCTTGCGCTCCTTCTTGCGGCGCCCGGGCAGGCGATACTGCCCGAGCCGCCGGCGCAGGTTCCCGGCTCGGCCGACGTAGAAGAGCACCCCGGCGGCATCGTGGAAGCGGTAGACGCCGGGCGCGGCGGGCACCTCGTCCAGGAACCGGGCGCCGAACTTCCGGTCGAAGAGCCGCACGCGCCTATCCTCGCAGGCCGCGCCGAGGACCGGGAGCTTTTTCACGGGGCGCTTCCAGACCTGCACCCTGGTGGACGGGCCGCGCTGCCGCTTCGCGGTCGACTTCGGCGCCTCGTCGCTCATCGCCCTGGCCCAGCCGGGGATCGAGCACAACTCGATCGACGCGGTCCTGCTCACGCATCTCCACGGCGATCACGCCGCCGGGGTGCGGTTCCTCCTCATGGACGCGATGCTGGCGGCCCGGCGCACCCGCCCTCTCACCATCGCGGGCCCGCGGGAGCTGCGCGTGCGCATGGACGCCATCCGCGAGGCGCTCTTCCCCGCGGCTCGCACGTGATGACGCCCCGCTTCCCGGTCGACTGGATCCCACCGTGCTGCGCATCCAGGTGGGGGACAAGGCCATCTGCTACACCGGCGACACCGACTGGACCGACGAGGTCGCCCGCGCCGCGCAAAATACCGATCACCACTCACGCCGGCCGGGTGGGCGCCCGGCGGCTGATCCTCACTCACATGAGCCGCGAGATGCTGGCGCGCGCGGCCGACGTGTCGGAGCAGTGCGCCTACGACGGCCTGGTGGTCACCCTGTAGGCGAGTCGGCCTAGATGTCGCCGAAGCCCGGGCGGACGGGCGGCTTGGAGCGCTCGGTCGGGCCGGCTTCGCGCTCCGCCTCGTCCACGCTCGGCCAGGGGCCGGTCGGCTCCGCCGCAGGCGCGGTGAGCCACACTGAGGCGCGCTGCCCCGCCATGTACGCGACAGGGCTCAGGAACACGACGGTCAGGACGACGACGGCTGCCAGTGTCATGCGCTTCGGGGTCATCGGGCCCTCCTCCTGTCCCGGAAGGAGAGCAAGGGCCATTCCAGGAGAAACCGCTCTATTTTCCAAGTGTTTGCGGGTGTGCAAGGAAGACAAGAGGTAGGGATTTACCCGTTGTCGGCATGGATTTCACCCAAGCCGGAAGCGAACCGGGACGATTCGTCCCGCGCGGCACGGATCAGGGGCGGGTAGGCGTAGGTCGGCAGCGAGCAGCCCGGCGCGAGGATGAAGCCGGTGGCGCCGCCCGCGTCCAGAGCCCGCGCCACCTGCCCGCGCACCAGCCGGGCGGAGCTCTCGGCGAACCTCACGTGGTCGAGGCCCGACATCAGCGTGAACCGGGTGCGCCGCCGCGCCTCGGCGATGCTGGGGCCGCCGTTCAGATCGGCCCACGACAGCGCGTGGACGGGATAGTCGACCAGCCGGTCGAAGTAGAGGCGCTCACCGTGCGCGTGCAGCACGTGACACTCGCCGCGGCCCCCGATGGCCTTCAAGAACGCGAGATCGAAGGGCCGCATGAAGCGCTCGTACTGCTCGAGCGTCAGGCTCTCGGCGGTCGCGGGCACCGAGAAGAAGATCCCGGCGGCGCCGCGGGCCAGGCTCGCCTGGGCATAGCGGATCAGGTTGTCGTTGACCACCGCGAGCGCGGCCTCGAGCGCCTTCGGCTGCTCGGCCATCAGCGCGGGCATCGCCTCGCGCACCAGGTTGCGCTTCGCTGTGTTCCAGGCGTTGAACACCGTGTCGACGAAGAGCGCCCGGTCGCGGAGGGCGCGCGCCACCAGCTCCACCGTCCGGAGCTGGGTGCCGAACGGAGTCTGGGCCGGATCGAAGGGCTCGAGCTTGCCGAGGTCCGCCGCGCTCGCGATCACCTCCATGCCCCGCGGCATGGGGTAGTCGTAGTCGTTCATCAGCTTGAGCAGGTCGAGGTCGTAGTGGTCGAAGAACTCGAGGTGCACCTGGGCGGTGCGCTCGGCGGGGGCGTGCTGGTTGCCGAAGTGATACCAGGCGGTGAAGGGGGCCCGGTCCACGGGCCGGCCCGCCAGGGCCGCCCGCACTCGCTCGATCTTGTTCATTACTTTCTCCTTGCGGGGTTCGCAGCTCCCACGGTTCACAACTCAAGATAGGCCGCGCGCATCATGGGATGGTTGACCAGGTTGGCCGCCGCGTCCTGCAGGACCACGCGTCCGGTCTGGAGCACGTAGCCGCGGTCGGCGATGGAGAGCGCCATGTTCGCGTTCTGCTCGACGAGCAGGATGCCGATGCCGTCGCGGTTGAGCCCCTGGATGATGTCGAAGATCCGGTCCACGTAGAGCGGCGAGAGCCCCATCGAGGGCTCGTCCATCACGAGCAGCCGCGGGCGCGCCAGCAGCGCGCGGCCCATCGCCAGCATCTGCTGCTCGCCGCCCGACAGCGAGCCGCCCGGCTGCCTCCGCCGCTCCGCCAGCACCGGGAACTGGGCGAGCACGCGCTCGAGATCGGCGCGGATCCCCGCCGCGTCGTCGCGCGTGTAGGCGCCCATGAGCAGGTTCTCGTGCACGGTGAGGTCGGGGAAGATGCGCCGGCTCTCGAGCACCGGCGCGATGCCCGCCCGCACCACCTCGGCGGGGGTCCGGCCCTGGATGGGCCGGCCGTCCCAGAGGATCTCGCCCCCGCGCGGGCGCACCAGGCCCAGGATGGTCTTCATGGTGGTGGACTTGCCGGAGGCGTTGCCGCCCAGGAGGCACACCAGCTCGCCGTCGCCCACCGTGAGCGAGATGTCCCAGAGCACCTGCACCTGGCCGTAGGCCGCCGAGACGCCCCGCAGCTCAAGCACGGGCGCCCCGCCGGCCCATGTAGGCGGCCACCACGTCGTCATTCCGGCGGATCGCGTCGGGGATTCCCTCCGCGATCTTCTCGCCGTGGTCGAGCACGATGATGCGGTCGGAGGCGTTCATGATCACCTTCATGTCGTGCTCGATCAGGAACACCGCGACGCCGCGGTCGCGGATGGCCTGGATCAGGCGCACGATGCCCGCCGACTCGTGCGGATTCATCCCGGCGGTGGGCTCGTCCAGCAGGAGCAGGGCGGGCTCGGTGGCGAGCGCGCGCGCGATCTCGAGCCGGCGGCGGTTGGCGTAGGAGAGGCTGTCCGCGAAGTCGTCCACGCGCGGCAGCAGCCGGTCCTCGAAGAGCGCGAGCAGCTCGAGCCCCTTCCGCCGCGCCGCCTCCTCCTCGTCGGCCACCCAGCCGGGCCGGGTCACCGCGGCCCAGAAGCCGGCGCGCTGGTGGCGGTAGCGGCCGATCAGCACGTGCTCGAGCACGGTCATGCGCTTGAAGACCCGGCTGGTCTGGAAGGTACGGGCGAGCCCGAGCGCGGCGATCCGGTCGGGCGAGCGCGCCTCGATGGCGGTCTCGCGGAAGCGCATCGTGCCCTCGTCGGGTGCCTGGAAGCCGGTGAGGCAGTTGAAGAGCGTGGTCTTGCCGGCCCCGTTGGGGCCGATGAGCCCGACGATCTCGCGGTCTATCAGATTAAAGCTGACGCCCTTTAGCGCGGCGAGGCCGCCGAAGGCGACCGAGAGCCCGGAGACCTCGAGCAGGCTCACGCCGCCGGCTCCTCGGCCGGCCGCGCCCGGGCGAGCAGGCCGCGGGGTTGAATGATACCGGGCACGCCGGCCACGCCCTCGGGCCGGAAGAGGATGACCGCGATCAGCACGAGCCCGTACACCACGCCCCGGTACTCGGCGAGGAAGCGCGAGGCCTCGGGCAGGATCACGAGCGCGACCGCGCCGATGATCGGGCCGAGGAAGCTGCCGAGGCCGCCCACGATCAGCATGGTCAGGATCACGAAGGTCTCGTCGAGCCGGAAGGAGTCGGCGCTCACGAAGCGGGCGTGGTGGGCGAAGAAGGCGCCGGCCACCCCCGCGAAGAAGGTGGCGATGCAAAACGCAAGGGCTTTCAACCTGAATGTCGGCAAGCCGGAGGCCTGGGCGGCCAGCTCGTCCTCCCGGATGGCCACGAAGGCGCGGCCCACCCGCGAGGTCACCACCCGCGCGATCACGAAGAGGGTGAGCGCGTCGAGGGCCAGGACCAGGTAGTAGTAGCCGAGGTTGCCCCGCAGCTCGAAGCCTCCGAGCGCCGGCGGCGGCACGCCGGGGATGCCCATGGGCCCGCGGGTGAGGCCCATCCAGTTCAGCGTGACCAGGAAGGTGATCTCCTGGAAGCCGATGGTCACGAGCGCCAGGAAGATGCCGGAGAGCCGGAGCGTGATCAGGGCGAGGGCCGCGCCGATCAGGCCCGCCACGAGGCCGGCCGCGGGCAGGGTGAGCGCGAAGCCCCACCCGAGGCGCGTGGCCAGGATGGCCGCGGTGTAGGCACCGATGCCGTAGAAGGCGGCGTGGCCGAACGAGAACAGGCCGGTGTAGCCGTTGGTGACGTTGAGGCTCGATGCCAAGATCACGTAGATGCCGGCCTGCACCGCGACGCTCAGCAGGTACTCGCTGCGCAGCGCGAGCGGGAGCAGGAGGGCCGCGGCCAGCGCGCCGCCCCAGAGGAGTCGGTTCGCCCGCCGCGGCACGAACGCGTGGAGGGCCACCGCCTAGACGGTCCGCAGCCGCTTGCCGAGGAGGCCCTGCGGGCGCAGGAGCAGCACCAGCACCATCACCACGAAGGCCACCACGTCGCGGTAGCCCGAGGCGACGAACTGCACGGTGAGGTTCTCGACCACGCCGATGATGAGGCCGCCCAGGATGGCGCCCGGGATGCTCGTGAGCCCGCCGAAGATGCAGGCCGCGAAGCCCTTGAGGCCGGCGGTCCCGCCCATGGCCGGGTACACCGTGTTGTAGTAGATGCCGACCATCACGCCGGCGGCGCCGCCGAGCGCGGAGGCCAGGGCGAACGAGATGTTGAACACGCGGTTGACGTTGACGCCCATCGCGTAGGCCGCCTCGTGATCCTGCGCGGTCGCCCGCATGGCGCGGCCGATCTTTGTTCCCTGGAGCAGGAGCCGCAGGGCCAGCACGAGCGCGCCGGCCAGGCCCAGGATCACGAGCTGGAGCACCGAAACCGGGATGCCCGCCACCTGGATCGTGGTCTCGTACACCGACGGGACCGGACGGTTCTCGGCGCCGAAGACGATCGAGGCCAGGTCCTTGAGGATGACCGACAACCCGATCGTGATCAGCAGCGGCGGCATGTGCCCGGTGGCGCGCATCGGGCGGAAGGCGGCCTTCTCGATCAGCGAGCCGAGCCCCCAGGCCGCGGCCATCCCGCAGAGCAGCGCGACCGGCCAGGGCAGGTGGTACACCCCGAGCGCGAAGTAGCCCACGAACGCGCCGATCATGTAGACCTCGCCGTGGGCGAAGGTGACCAGGTTCATGGTCCCGAAGATGATCACGAACCCGATGGCCACCAGGGCGTAGAGGCTTCCCTGGGTGAGCCCGTTTACCACCTGCGACAGCAGCACGAGCCCGCGAGCTACTTGTCGTAGAGCGTGAAGTCGCCGTTCCGGATCACGAGCTGCCGGTACTCCTTCACCACGTCGCGCCGCTCCGTGAAGGTGATCTTGCCGGTCACCCCGGGATAGTCCCGCACCTTCACCAGCTCGTCGCGGATGGCCTTGCGGTCCGTCCCCGCCCTCGCCATGACGAAGGCGAGCAGGTTGATCGCGTCGTAGGCCACCGCCGCGAACGTGTTCGGCGTCGCCTTGTACTTGGCCTCGAAGCCCTTCACGAACTTCTGCACCTCGGGCTGCGGGTCCTTGGGGAAGAACGCGGCGCTCGTGTAGAGGCCGTTGACCGAGTCGCCGCCGATCTCGAGCAGCTTGGGCGAGTAGAGCGAGCCCGGCCCCATCATGGTCACGTCGGTCCAGCCGAGCTTCTCGCGCTGCTTGCTGATGAGCGCGGCCTCGTTGTAGAAGGCCGGGATGTAGAGGAGATCCGGCTTCTGCCCGCGCAGTTTGGTGAGCACGCCGGTGAAGTCCTTGTCGGTCTCGAAGTAGGACTCGACCGCGATCACGTCGGCGCCCATCTCCTTGGCCGCCTTGATGAAGAGGTCCTTGCTCACGATGCCCCAGTCGTTGTTGATGTGGAGCACCGCGATCTTCTTCTTGCCGAGCTTCTGCACCGCGTAGCGGGCCATGAACGGCCCCTCGCCGGCCTGGGTGCCCACGATGCCGAAGCTCCACGGGCTGCCCGGCGCGAAGTTCGGGTGCGAGGCGGTCGGCGAGAGCTGCACCATTCCCGCCCGGTCGTAGATGGGCTGGGCGGCCAGGCACGCGGTGCTGCTGAAGTCGCCGATCTCGGCCACGATCCGCGGGTCGGAGGTGAACTTCTGGGCGAGCGCGGCCGCCTCCTTGGGATCGGCGCGGCTGTCCCCCACCACGATCACGAGAGGCCGGCCCTTCACGCCACCGCTCGCGTTGATCCCCTCCACCGCGAGGTCGATCGCCTTCTGAAAGAGCTGGCCGTACTCCGCGAAGTTGCCGGTGAGCGGCGCGCTGAGCCCGATGTGGATCGGGTCCGCGGCCCAGGCGGCGGGCGCGCCGCCTCCGGGCGACATGGCCACGGCCAGCAGCACGGCGAAGGCGAGAGAGCGGAGCAGGGTCGTCATGAGTTGCCTCCTGGCGGAGTTATACCACGCGGCGGCGGTCGCGCCCGCGCCCGCGCCTAGCGCGCCTTCTCGCGGTCGATCAGCACCCGGCGCAGAATCTTGCCGGAGGCCGACTTCGGGATCTGGTCGATGAACTCGAGGTGGCGGATGCGCTTGTGCGGGGCCACCCGCTGGGCTACCCAGCCCATGATGGCGTCCGCGGGAGTGGCCTTCGAGACGTCGTCGGTCTTGAGCACCACGTAGGCCTTCGGCACCTCGCCGGCCTCCTCGTCGGCCTTCCGCACCACCGCCGCGTCCAGGATGGCGGGATGCGTGAGCAGCAGGGCCTCGAGCTCGGCGGGGGCCACCTGCATGCCCTTGTACTTGATCAGCTCCTTGGTGCGATCCACGATGAAGAAGTAGCCCTCGTCGTCCACGAAGCCCACGTCGCCGGTGTGGTACCAGCCGTCACGGTCGAGGCAGTCCGCGGTCTCCTCGGGGCGGTTGAGATACCCCTTCATGATCTGAGGGCCCCGGATCCACAGCTCGCCTTCCTTGCCGACCGGCAGCTCGGCGTCCGAGCCCGAGCCCACCTCGACGATCTTCACTTCCGTGTTGGGCACGATCTTGCCGGCCGAGCCCGGCTTGAACGGCTCGTCGTGGGTGGGGCTCAGGTGGGTGACCGGGCTCGCCTCGGTCATGCCGTAGCCCTGCACCACCGGGCAGCCGAGCTTCTGGCTCAGCGCGCGGGCCATCTCCTCGCCGAGGGGCGCCGCGCCCGAGAAGATCAGGCGCACGCTCGAGAGGTCGAACTGGGCCACCGCCGGGTGCTTGACCAGCCCGAGCACGATGGGCGGCACCAGCGGCAGGATCGTCACGCGGTACTTCTGCACGAAGGTGAGAAACTCCATCATGTCGAAGCGCGGCATGACCAGGATGGTGCCGCCGCCGGCCAGGCCGAGCATCATGATCACGACCATGCCGTAGATGTGGAAGAACGGCAGTACCGCCATCGTGATGTCCCGCTCGCCGAAGCACTCGAAGTTCCGCATGCCCTCGGCCTGGCAGAGATTGGCGACCAGGTTGCGATGCGTCAGCATCACGCCCTTGGGCAGGCCGGTGGTGCCGCTCGAGTAGGGCAGCGCGACGAGGTCCTCGGCCGGCTTCATCGTGAGCGCGGGCGGCTGGTCGCCCGCCTGCATGAGATCGGTGAAGGGCCGGACGCCGTCGGCCGCGCCCAGGACGAAGATCTCCTCGACGCCGCTCTTGGCCGCCCCCTCCTTCGCCTTGTCGAGGAACGGGGGCGCCGTGACGAGGAAGCGGGCGCCCGAGTCCCGGAGCTGGTTGGCCAGCTCGTCGGCGGTGTAGAGCGGGTTCACGGTGGTGTTGATACCGCCCGCCATCGCCACCCCGAGGAAGACGATGGCGTACTCGGGGAGGTTCGGGCAGTAGATCGCGAGCACGTCGCCCTTGCCGAAGCCCCGCTTGGCCAGGCCCGCCGCCGCGCGCCGCGCCCCGTCGGCGAGCTGGCGATAGCTGAGGGTGCGGCCGGTGGGCCCGTCGATGAGAGCCGGCTTGTCGCCGAGCCGGGCAGCGTGGCGCAGCACGTACTCGGTGATGGTCACGTCCGGAATCGTCACGCGCGGGCTGGTCGAGAGCATGGCCAGGAGAGCCTAGCGGCCCGTCCGGCGCGGGTCAAGCGGCAGGTTCATCAGCAGGGACTCGAGCGCGAGCGGATCCACCGGCTTGGTGAGATGCGCGTCGAAGCCGGCCTCACCCGAGCGCTGCCGGTCGCCGGACTGTCCGTACCCGGTCACCGCGACCAGGAGCACGTCCGCGTGGCCGGCGGCCCGCACGCGCCGGGCCACCTCGTAGCCGTCGAGCCCGGGCAGGCCGATGTCGATCACCGCCGCGTCGGGCCGGAGGGCGAGGGTCCGGTCGAGCCCGGCGAGGCCGTCGACCGCCTCGTGCACCTCGTGGCCGGCCTGCTCCAGCAGGTGCCGGAGCATCTCGCGGGCGTCGTCATTGTCCTCGACGATGAGGACCCGGCGCCGGACCCGGGCGCCGCCGGGAAGCGGGGCCGCGGCGGCCGCGTCGCGGGGGGCTTGCTGGAGCGGGAAGCGGACCGTGAACACGCTGCCCCGGCCGGGCCCGTCGCTCGCCACCTCGATGCGACCGCCGTGCAGGTCGACGAGCCGCTTCACCAGGGTGAGTCCGATGCCGAGCCCCTGCGCCGGCCGGTGCAGCCCGGTCTGGCCCTGCACGAACAGGTCGAAGATCCGGGGCAGGAGATCGGCGGCGATCCCGGCGCCGGTGTCCTCCACGCGGAGCACGGCCTCGTCGTTCCGGGCCGCGACGTCGACCGCCACCCGGCCGCCCGCCGGCGTGAACTTCACGGCATTGCCGAGGAGGTTACTGAGGATCTGCTCGAGGCGGGTCTCGTCGGCCTCGATCCACACCGCCGCACCCGCTTCGGAGCGCAGGTTCAAAGTCGGCGTGGTCGCGGCCAGCGCGCCCACGACGCGCCGCGCGACCGCGGCCAGGTCCACCGGGCGCCGGCCGAGCGTGATCTTGCCGGTGGTGAGCCGGGTCACGTCGAGCAGGTCGTCGACCAGTCGGACGAGATGGCGCACCTGACGCGTGACGATGTCGCGGGCCTGCGCGCTCCGCTCGTCGCCCGGCCCGCCGGTGTCGATCACGTGCAGCGCGGTCGTGATGGCGCCGAGCGGATTGCGCAGCTCGTGGCCGAGCATGGCGAAGAACTCGTCCTTGATCCGGTTCGTCTCCTCCGCCTCGGCCCGCGCGCGCTCGCGCTCGCCCTCGGTCCGCTTGCGCTCCGTCACGTCGAGCCCGATGCCGATGCGGGTGTTGTCCGGGAGCCGGATGTTCGACCACGAGGTCTGCAGGAGGCGCCCGTCTCGCGTCGTGATCGCGACGTCGCGCCAGCCCTCCCGCAGCGAGTCCATGTACCCGCGGACCTCCGCGCGGTACGCCGGGTCCGGGTAGCAGCGCGCCATCAGGTCCACGTCGCGCGCGGCCGCGGTGGACCAGCCGGTGAGGCGCTCGAACTCGCGGTTCAGCCGCAGGACGTGGCTGTCCGCTTCGAACATCGTGATCATCACGGGAATGCGGTCGATGATGGTCTGGAGCAGGTCGCCCTCCCGCTCGCGGCTCCGGACCAGCGCGGCGACGACCAGGGTCATCAGCGCCATCGTGGCCACGAACGACTGCAGCACGAGCAGCGAGTGGGTCGGCGGCAGGACCGCGAACGGCCCGAACGCCCGCATCGTGCCGCCCACCGCGATCGCCATGAGCACGACCACGGTGGTCGCCGCCTCGCGGCGGCCGAAGCGGACGGCGGCCCAGAGCAGCGGCGGAATCGCCAGGAACGCCAGCGGGTAGTGGCGCCACCCCGCGGGGGCCAGCCCGCCGAACACGATCAGGGCGACGCCGACCACGCCCAGGAGCAGCGCCAGGGCCTCGATCGGCTGCCGGTGCAGGGCCAGGGAACGGCGGTCCGCCGTCCACAGAATCAGGAGGGGCGCGATGATGAGCGCCCCGGTGATGTCACCGAGGGCCCAGGTGATCCAGATCGCCGCCGCGTCGGCGCGCGGAGCGAAGCCTCCGAGCACGAGGCTCGCGACGCCGACGGTCGCCGCGACCGCCGCGCCCGGAACGACGGCGGCCGCGAAGGCGAAGATGTAGCGCGGCCGCTCGAAGGCGGCCCGGCCGTGGGCGAGCCGCTCGACGAGCCAGCAGCCGATCACGGCCTCGAGCGTATTTCCCAGCGCGATGCCGAGCGAGGTCGCGACCGAGCCCGCGGTGGTCACGTTGACGAGGAACGCCCCGGCCGCCACCGCCGGCCACATCCGGGCGCCCAGGACGAGCAGCGCGGCCAGCGCGATGCCGGTGGGGGGCCAGACGGCGGTCGCGCTCGCGTGGACGGAGGCGAAGAGGAGGCCGAGCTTGCCGGCAAGGACATAGGCCACCGTCAAGGCGACGAGCCATGCCCAGCGTGCGGACCCGGAAGTGGACATCCGGCATTTCCTCCTACGGCTTGAGGCGTTCCCCGAAGAACTCGCCCACGCGGCGGATGCTGTCGGCCCAGGCCGCGGCGTCGCCGCCGGTGGTGGCGCCGCGCCCGCCGGGGGCATTGCTGTTCACCCGGGCGGCCACGAAGCGCACGGGGCGGTCGCTGTCGAAGGAGTGATGCGCGCCCGGATAGACCGTGATCGCGACAGGATGCTCGGTCGCCCGCGTGGACGCGGCGAGCTTGACGCACGGTGGCGCCGGCGTCCAGTCATCTTTCTCCCCGATCAGGATCAGCAGCGGCGCGACCGACCGGTAGGTGCCGGCGCCGTCGGCGCGCCAGGTGCCCAGCGTGACCCCGCAGCTCGGATAGAGCGCCACCGCCGCGGCGAAGCCCGCGCGCTTCTCGCGGGCGAGCAGGTCCCAGGCGTTCTGGGGCGCGGCCATCGAGGCGAGCGTGGTCGAGCCGCCCATGAGGCCCACGCGCCGCCCGTCCACGTACGGCAGCGCGCGGGCATGGGCGAGCGCCGCGTACGCGTCGCGCACCCGCCGGCTCGGCGCCACCTCGCCCCGGCTGGGCGAGGCGTCGGTGCAGACGCCGTCCGGATGGCCACGGGTGGTGAAGCTGTCGGGGATCACCGTGACGTAGCCGCGGGCGCCCAGCTCACGGGCCCAGCGCCCCGGGGCGCCGCTGGACCGGAGGCCCAGGCCGCTGCAGTCGTGCATGATGACCACCGCGGGGAACGGCCCGGGGCCGTCGGGTTTGGTGATCGTGGCCGGGATCTCCTCCCGGGCTCCGTTAGGCGCGGTGGTGATGATGGAGCGGTCCGAGACGGGACTGGCACAGCCGGCGAGCAGCCCGGCTAGCAGTCCGATCACCAGCCCCTTCCGCCAGCGAGGCGTGGCCATGGTGCTGCGATTCTAAGCTAGCCGGGCTTGCGGACGCGAGGGCGCCTCGGCTAGCCTTGATCCCCATGACGCGCACCCTGATGGACAAGCCGATCGCCGGGCCGATGGTCTGGCACGGCCGGGAGCTGGCCGGCTCGACCGACTGGATCCGCCGGCTCTCGGCGGGCGCCGTGGAGGAGATCCACGCGGCCCTGCGGGCGGTGCAGGCGCGCGGCCTCGAATGGCGGGACATCAGAAAGAAGGACTTCCCGCTACCCGGCGTCTCCGCTGAGCTCGCCCAGGCCAATCGCGATCTCGAGTGGGGGCGCGGCCTCGTGCTCCTGCGCGGGCTGCCGGTGGAGCGCTACTCGGACGACGAGCTCCGCGCGATCTGGTGGGGGCTCGGCTGCCACCTGGGGACGGCCGTGCACCAAAATGCCCACGGCGAGCTCATCGGCGAGGTGCGCGACGAGGTCCGGCTCTACGGTGAGGTGGTGCAGCCCGCGGTGCCCAAGAGCGATGGCGTCACCTCGCGCGCCAAGGCGCGCTCGAGCGGGCCGCTCCGCTGGCACACCGACCGCTCCGACGTGGTCGGGCTACTCTGCGTGCGCTCGGCCCGCCGGGGCGGCACGAGCCACGTGGTCAGTGTCCCCGCGGTGAGCAATGCCATCCTCGATCGGCGGCCGGACCTGCACGCGCTGCTCCGCTCCGACTACTACCGCAGCCGACAGGGCGAGGAAGCGGGCGGGGAGGCCTCGATCTACGCGATGCCCATCTTCGCGATGCGCGAAGGCAAGTTCACCACCCAGTACTCGCGCACCTTCGTGGAGGCGGCGCAGAAGATCGCCACGATCCCGCGGATCACCCCCGCCCAGGACGAGGCGCTCGACCTCCTGGCCGAGGTCTGCGACGAGTGGGGCTACGAGATGGAGCTCGAGCCGGGCGACATCCAGCTCCTGAACAACCACGTGATCTACCACGGCCGCACCGCCTACGAGGATGCTCCCGAGCCCGGCCGCGACCGGCTGCTCCTGCGCCTCTGGCTGGCCCCGCCGAACAGCCGCCCGCTCCCCGAGGACTTCGAAACGCTCTGGGGCAGCATCAAGGGCGGCGCGGTGCGCGGGGGCATCGCCCAGCCCGCCGCCGCGCGCTGACTCACCCGCGCGCACTGCTGATTCTTTCCGCAGCACGGGCGGGGTGACGCCGCGCCCGCCTCGACCGTCAAGCGCTTGATTCTGCGCTAGTTCCCCCTGCCGCTGCCGATCACGCGCGCGGTGGTGTGCTTCTTGCCAGTGCCACCGGCGTGATCACCATCGACGCCGAGCCCGAGCCGATCCGGGTGGACCCCGCGCGGACGGCGCTCGTGGTCATCGACATGCAGAAGGACTTCCTCGAGCCGGGCGGCTTCGGGGAGACGCTAGGCAACGACGTCGGCCTGCTCAGCGCCGCCATCGGGCCCTGCAAGGCGGTGCTGGACCGTGCCCGCACCGTGGGCATGCTGGTGGTCCACACCCGCGAGGGTCACCGGCCGGACATGGCCGACGCTCCGCCGGCCAAGGTGGAGCGCGGGGCGCCGAGCCGGCGCATCGGCGATCCGGGGCCGATGGGCCGGATCCTGATCCGCGGCGAGGCCGGCCACGACATCGTGCCCGCGCTCTACCCGCAGGCGGGCGAGCCGGTGGTGGACAAGCCCGGCAAGGGGGCGTTCTACGCCACCGACCTGCACGGGATCCTCCAGAACCGCGACATCGAGACGCTGATCGTGTGCGGGGTGACCACCGAGGTCTGCGTGCACACGACGGTGCGTGAGGCGAACGACCGCGGCTACCGGTGCATCGTGCCCGGGGACTGCTGCGGCTCGTACTTCCCCGAGTTCCACGAGGTGGGCCTGCGGATGATCAAGGCCCAGGGCGGGATCTTCGGGTGGGTGACGGATTCGACCCGGCTGCTGACGGCCCTGGGGGACGCCCAATGATACCGACGATGAAGACGAAGACACCGGCCTGGTGGACCTCCGGAGACTGGAACGCCTTCTTCGGGTTCGGGACCAATATCCTGGTGAACCTCCTGGTGCTCACCGGGCTGCTGCGCTTCGTGCTCAAGATGCCGGATTCGATCGTGTTCGGCCGCATCCTGCCCGCCACCGGGCTCATGCTCTGCCTGAGCACGCTCTACTACGCGTGGCTCGCCCATCGCCTCGCCAAGCAGACCGGCCGCGACGACGTATGCGCGCTGCCCTCCGGCATCAGCGTGCCGCACATGTTCGTGGTCACCTTCGTGATCATGCTGCCGATCGCGATCAAGACCGGTGACCCGGTCAAGGGCTGGGAGGCCGGCTTGACCTGGGTGTTCGTGCAGAGCTTCGTGCTGATGGCGGGCGGCTTCATCGGCCCGGTCATCCGCCGCATCACCCCGCGCGCCGCCCTGCTCGGTACCCTCGCGGGCGTCTCTCTCGCCTTCATCTCGATGCGGCCGGCGATGGAGATGTTCATGACGCCGGTAATCGGCATCCTGTGCTTCGCGGTGATCCTGGCGAGCTGGTTCGGGGGCGTGCGCTACCTCAACGGCGTGCCCGCGGGCCTGGTCGCGATCGTGGTGGGGACCGCGGTGGCGTGGGTCTCCACCGCATTCGGCTCCGGCTGGGGCGGCATGAGCGTGGAGAAGCTCTCCGCGTCGGTCGGGAACTTCGGCTTCTCGGTGCCGCTGCCCGCGGTGGGCCACGTGTTCGGAGGCTTCGAGTATCTGGGCGTCATCCTGGTCACCGCGATCCCCTTCGGCATCTACGACCTGGTGGAGGCACTCGACAACGTGGAGAGCGCGGCGGTGGCGGGCGACAGCTTCCCGACCACCCGCGTGCTGACCGCCGACGGGGTGGTGAGCCTGATCGGCTGCCTGATGGGCAACCCATTCATCAACGCGGTCTACATCGGCCACCCGGGCTGGAAGGCGATGGGCGGCCGCATCGGCTACTCGGCGGCCACCGGCGTCGTGGTCATCATGCTGTCGTGGTTCGGCATCATCTCGGTGATGTCGGCGCTGATCCCGGTCATCGCGATCTCGCCGATCCTGCTCTACATCGGCATGCTGATCGGGGCCCAGGCCTTCCAGGAGACGCCCAAGGCGCACGCCCCCGCGATCGTCCTGGCGCTCACGCCCAACCTGGCCGCGTGGGGCAAGCTCCTGATCGACAACTCGCTCGGCGCGGCGGGCACCAGCGCGGCCGCGCTCGGCCACGACAAGCTGGCCCAGGTCGGCGTGCTCTACGACGGCCTCGCGATCCTGGGCGGCGGCGCCATCCTGGGCGGCCTCGTGCTGGGCGCGATGGGCGCGTTCATCGTGGACCGCGACTTCTCGAAGGCGGCCGCCTTCGCGGCGGCGGGCGCGGTGCTCACGTTCTTCGGCTTCATGCACGGCGAGGCGATCGGCATCGGCCGCACCCCGATGGTGGCGCTCGCCTACGTGCTGGTGGCGGGCTGGCTCTTCGGCTGCGCGAAGTTCGCGACCGCGAGCAGCCCGGCCCCGGTGCGCCACGCGCCGCCCGCGGGGGTGCCCGCCGACTAGGCGCTGGCGCTAGCCCGGGGCCAGACCCGCCGGGCGACTGTCCTCACCGGGCTCCACGCCTAGCCCGGCCAAACTCGCCGGGCGACGACTGTTCTCACCAGGGCTCCACGCCTAGCCCGGCCAGACCCGCCGGGCGACCTCGGCAACGCGCCGGAGCTTTGCCTCCTGCTGCTGCGGGGTGAGCGGATTGCCGGCCTCGCCGGAGGCGAACCCGCACTGCGGACTCACCGCCAGGCGCTCCAGCGGGACATGGCGCGTCGCCTCGCGGAGGCGCGTCTCCACCGCGCCCGCGTCCTCCAGGGCGCCCTGCTTGGTGGTCAGGAGCCCGAGCACCACGGTCGCCTCCGAGCGCGCGTGCCGGAGCGGACCGAAGTCACCGGCGCGGGGCGTGTCGTACTCGAGCAGCAGCCGGTCGTAGCGGGTGAGCCGCGGGAAGACCTGGCCGGCGATGGACTCGTAGCCCCCGTTGGCCAGCCAACGCCCGCCCGGCGCGTTGCCGCGGCAGATGTGGATGGCGCGGGTCACGCCGCGGACGCCCTCGAAGACGGTGTCGTCGATCTCCGCGTCGGCGACCAGCTCGGCGGACATGTCGTGGCCCCACGACTCGAAGGCGGCGCGGTTATCCCGGTCCACGTGCCACTGGGCGTAGTTCGGGGCGTCCATCTGGATATAGTCGCCGCCGAGCGCGACGATGCGCGGCACCACCTGCTCGCGCAGGTAGTGAGCGATCGCGCGCAGGAAGTCCTCCGGGGTCGGGTAGGCGGCGCGCGAGTAGTCACGGTGCCAGAAGATGCGGTGCCAGCTCGGGGAGGGGATCGTGAACTTGGTGCGGGCCCGCGCGTGGGCCTTGAGAAACGCGTACTCGTCCGAGACCACGTCGCGCACGACCTCGATCGGCCGGGTGACGAAGGGCCGGGTGGGATTGGTCCACACCTGGGCCCGGCGGCCGTCCGGCTCCTTCCACAGCGACCACCAGCCCGGATCGGCGGGCAGGAACTCGAAGCCGGCGAGCGGCGCGCGGGCCGCGCCCTCCTCGCGGAGCGGGATCGTGATGACCCAGGACGACCGGCGCAGCTCGCCGTCGGTGATCACGTCGAGGCCCGCCGCCTCCTGCAGGGCAATGGCCTCCCGGACCGCGCGGTCCTCAGCCGCCCGGAGGGCCTCGAGGGCCACCCGGCCCTCCCGGGCGCCCTGCCGGGCCTCGCGGAGGTAGGCGGGGCGGAGAAGACTGCCCACCACGTCTGCCCGGGGCGTCATTGCATGCCAGCTTTCAGCGGGGGAGACCCGCTTACAGGGGGGCGGCCCGCCTTCACGGGGCACAGCATGCCACAAGGCGGCTCCTCTAGAGGGCGCGTCTGTTGTACCATGAGAGCGGCCCGGGTGTGTGGTGGTCCCCCCGGCGCCGTCCCCTGGCGCAAGTTGACGGGCGCGACGATCGTCCTCTACTGTCTGCAAAGGAAAGGGTCTGTGTCCCATGAGCGTCCCACTTGAGTAGGCGATCTCGCCACCGGCGCCACTCCGGGAACCGACCGCCGCAGGGGCAAGGGCAGGGGCAGGGCCAAGGGCAAGGCCAGGGGCAACCGGGGCAAGGCCAGGGGCCGCGCGGCCCGATGCCTCCCCGCCCCGCCCCCCGGGCTCCCACCCCATCGATCTTCGAAGGCCTCACCGCGGTCCATTCGTACGAGAAGTTCAAGCTCGAGCTCACCCGGGACGAGCTGTCCATGCGCGCACTGGACATGATCGCGCCGATCGGTCGAGGGCAGCGCGGCCTGATCGTGGCCCCGCCCCGCACCGGCAAGACCATGCTGCTCCAGAAGATCGCCAAGTCGGTGCTCGCCAACCATCCCGAGGTGGTGGTGATGGTGCTCCTGGTGGACGAGCGTCCGGAGGAGGTCACCGACTTCAAGATGCAGATCGGCAAGCAGGCCGAGATCGTCGCCTCCAGCAACGACAATCCCTACCGGCGCCACATCGAAGTCACGGAGCAGGTGATCGACAAGGCGAAGCGGATCGTCGAGGAGAAGCGGGACGTGCTGATCCTCTTCGACTCGCTGACCCGGATGACCCGCGCCTACAACAACGAGCTCTCCTCGCGCGGACGTACCATGTCGGGCGGCATCGACAGCCGCGCCTTCCAGATGCCGCGCGCGTTCTTCGGGGCGGCCCGCAAGATCGAGGAGGGCGGCTCGCTCACGATCATCGGCACCGTGCTGGTGGACACCGGCTCGCGGATGGACCAGATCATCTTCGAGGAGTTCAAGGGCACCGGCAACATGGAGCTCTACCTCTCGCGCGAGCTGGCCGACCGGCGCATCTTCCCCTCGTTCGATCTGATGCGCTCCGGGACGCGGCGCGAGGAGCTGCTCTTCTCCGAGGACGACATGAAGAAGATCCACCTGCTGCGGCGCGCCCTGTCCGGCACCAAGCCGCAGGAGGCGATGGAAGCGCTCCTGGGCCGCCTCAAGCTCACCGCGACCAACGCCGACTTCCTGAAGTCGCTCGGCCAGGACTGACCGCGCGCGCCCGCCTACCGCGTTTGCCCCACCATCTTGCTGACCGCCTGGCGGAGCTGGCTCAGGGTGAAGGGCTTCTCGATGACCGGGATCCCGGTGCTGCGCAGGAAGGGTCCGTAGTCCGCCGAGTTCGCCTGCGCGGTCACGAACACGATCCGCTTGAGGATCTGGGGATGATCCCGCTGGACCGTCTCGTAGAGGGCCTGGCCGTCCATCTCGGGCATGCGCAGGTCGCAGAACACGAGATCGAAGCGGTACTGGCCGATGAGGTCGAGGCCTTCCTTGCCGTTCTCCGCGGTGTGGACGTCGTGGCCTTCGATCTTCAGGGCGTCCGAGATCAGCTCGCGCACGGCGCGCTCGTCGTCGATCACCAGGATACGCGCTCGTCCCATGATGGTCCCCGCGACGGTTGACCTGGTCGCAGTTCCGGCTATTCTACGACGAGTGAACGGGAGACTCCAATGACCATGAGCTCGGGCGCGGCGGACCGGCGGGCGTTCGTCACGACGCTGGCCGCGGGGGCCCTGCTGCTCCCGCGGGCGGCGCCCGCCCAGCCGGTGGCCGGGCGCGTCGCCCGCGTCGGCTACCTGACCCCGTCGTCGGTGGCGGCCCGCGGGGGGATGGTCGAGCTGCGCCGGCACCTGCGCGACCTGGGCTACGTGGAAGGCCGCGACATCCGGTTCGAGATCCGCGGGGCCAACGAGGATTTCGAGCGCCTGCCCGATCTCGCCGCCGACCTCGTGCGCAGCGGGGTGGACCTGATCGTCGCGGTGTCTCCGCCCGCGATCCGGGCGGCCGAGAACGCGACGTCCACGATCCCCATCGTGATGGTCAGCGGCACCGACCCGGTCGTGGGCCTGTTCGTCGCGAGCCTCGCCCATCCCGGCGGCAACGTGACCGGCGTGACCACCTACCTCCCGGAGCTGGCCGGCAAGCGGCTGGAGGTGCTCCGCGAGTGCGTGCCCGGCCTCCGCCGGGTCGCGGTGCTCGCCAATCTCCGTAACCCGAGCAGCGCGGCCGAGGTGCGGGAGACCGAGGCCGCCGCGCGGACGATGGCGCTGGAGATCCAGGTGACCGACGCACGCCTGCCCGAGCAGTATCCCGACGCCTTCGCGAGCATGACACGGAGCGGGGCCCGCGCCGTCTTCGTCACCGCCGACCCGGTCCTGTCGAGCAACCGGGAGCGGATCATGCAGCTCGCGGCCAGCCACCGGCTGCCCGCCATGTACGAGTGGCCGGAGATCGTGGAGGCGGGCGGCCTCCTGTCCTACGGCCCGACCTTGGCCGAGATCAACACCCGCGTCGCGGCCTACGTGGACAAGATCCTGAAGGGCGCCAAGCCCGCCGATCTGCCCGTCGAGCGGCCCACCCGCTTCGAGCTGGCGGTCAACCTGAAAACCGCGGCGGCGCTCGGGATCACCATCCCGCCCGCGGTGGTGGCCCGCGCCGGGCGCGTGATCCGCTAGGCCCCGCGGTGGCCAGGCCACCGCGTCGTCGGCTCCTCCCCACACGATCGCGCGCGAGCCCGTCATGAACCGTCGAGCCTTCATCGGAGCGGTGGCTGGCAGCCTCCTGGCGCGGCCGCGCAGCGCCGCCGCGCAGCCGACGGGCCGGGTGTACCGCGTGGGCGTTCTCTCCCCGGGGGCCCCGAGCACCGGGATCGCCGCGTTCGGGCCCGGAATCCGTCGCCTGGGCTGGGTGCCGGGGCAGAACCTGATCATCGAGCAGCGCTACGCGCGCGGCGACCTCGCGCGGCTGCCCGCGCTGGCCGCCGAGCTCGTCGCCCTCAAGGTCGACGTCATCCTGGTCAGCAGCGTCGCGATCCCGGCGGCCCGGGCGGCCACCCGCACGATCCCGACCGTCATGACCTTCGCGGTGGACGATCCGGTCGAGGAGGGCTGGGTGGCGAGCCTGGCCCGGCCCGGCGGCAACCTCACGGGGGTAACGCTGCATGCGCCCGAGCTGACCGGCAAGCGCCTCGAGCTCCTCAAGGTCGTGCTCCCCGGGATGAGACGCGTGGGAGTGCTCGCCTGGCCTCGTCCCGGCGGCCTGGGCCAGGTGCGGGCCGCCGAGGCGGCCGCCCGCTCGTTGAGCCTCCAGACGCACGTGGTCGAGGTGCAGGAGACGTCCCAGTACGAGGGCGCGCTCGACGCGTTGAAGCGAGAGGGAGCCGACGCGCTCCTCGTGCTGTCCAGCTCGGCGTTCTTCGCCGAGCGCCGGCGGATCGCCGACCTCGCGGTCAAGCACCGACTCCCGCTGGTGGCGCCCTTCCGGGAGGTGGCGGAGGCGGGGGGCCTCATGGCCTACGGTCCGAACATCGCCGAGCTGTGGGGGCAGCGGGTGCCGGTCTATGTCGATCGCATCCTGAAGGGCGCTCGGCCCGGCGACTTGCCCATCGAGCAGCCCACCAAGTACGAGCTGGTCGTCAACCTCAAGACCGCCAAGGCTCTCGGCCTGGTGATGCCGCAATCGTTCCTGCTGCGAGCGGACCAGGTGATCGAGTGACGGGCGCGCGGCGGAACGGATACGACGCCATCGTGGTCGGCGCCGGGCACAACGGGCTCGTCACCGCCTGCTATCTGGCGCGCGCGGGGCTGCGCGTGCTCGTGCTGGAGCGGCGGCATCTGGTGGGCGGCGCCTGCGTGACCGAGGAGACCTTCCCGGGGTTCAAGGTATCCACCGCGGCCTACGTCAACAGCCTCTTCCGCAAGGAGATCGTTCGCGACCTGCGCCTGGGCGACTACGGCTTCGAGGTGCTCCCGCGGAGCCCCTCGTCGTTCACGCCGCTGCCCGACGGCCGCTCGCTCACCCTGGGGCCGGACGCCGAGCAAACCCGCGCCGAGATCGCCAAGTTCAGCGCGCGCGACGCGGCCCGGTATCCGGCGTATGAGACCATGCTGGAGCGGGTGGCCGCCTTCGTCGAGCCCACCCTCGGCATGACGCCGCCCGATCTGCTCCGCCCCGGCCCGCGTGGGCTGCTCCAGCTCCTGGGCCTGGGCCGTGCTTTCGCCCGCCTGGGCGACGGGGCCTCGGAGGCGGTCGAGCTGCTCACCGGGCCCGCGCGGACGATCCTCGACCGCTGGTTCGAGTCCACCGAGCTGAAGGCTACGCTGGCCACCGACGCGATCATCGGAGCGATGGCGAGCCCGTCCACGCCGGGCACCGGCTACGTGCTCTTTCACCACGTCATGGGCGAGACCGACGGCCGGCGCGGCGTGTGGGGCTACGTGCGCGGCGGCATGGGCGGGCTCACCCAGGCCCTCGCGCGCGCGGCGCGCGACCTGGGCGTGGAGATCCGCTGCGAGGCGCCGGTGGCCCGCATCGCGGTGCTTGACGGCCGGGTGAACGGGGTGATCCTCGAGAGCGGGGAGGAGTGCCGCGCCCGGATCGTGGCGAGCAACGCCGACGCCAACGTGACCTTCCTGCGGCTGCTCGCCCCGGAGACGCTGCCGGCCGGCTTCCGCGACGCGGTGTCGCGCATCTCCTACGAGAGCGCCTCCCTCAAGATCAACGTGGCCTTGAGCGAGCTGCCGAGCTTCACCGCGTGTCCCGGCGGAGCCCCCGGCCCCCAGCACCGGGGCACGATCCACATCTGCCCCGACCTCGACTACATCGAGCGCGCGTACGACGACGCGAAGTACGGCCGCCCGTCGGAGCGGCCGATGCTCGAGTGCACGATCCCCTCGGTGGTGGACCCCACGGTGGCGCCGCCCGGCCGGCACCTGATGTCCATCTTCGTGCAGTACGCGCCCTACACGCTCCGCGGCCCGGGCTGGGACCGGATCGGGGAAGCCTTCGCCGACCGGTGCTTCGCGCTGCTCGACGAGTACGCGCCCAACTTCAGTCGCTCGGTGCTCGCGCGCCAGGTGCTGACCCCGCTCGACATCGAGCGGGTGTTCGGGCTCACCGGGGGCAATATCTTCCAGGGCGCGATGACGCCGGGCCAGCTCTTCTCGCTGCGCCCGGTGCCGGGCCACGCGGGCTACCGCACGCCGGTGGCGGGCCTCTACCTCTGCGGAGCCGCCGCGCACCCCGGCGGCGGGGTGATGGGCTCCCCCGGGTGGAACGCGGCGCGCGAGATCCTGCGCCGGCGCCGGCGCTTCCTCACCACTTGAAGACCGAGAGCAGGTTGTGGAAGTCGTCGGTCCAGGTGCCGACCCTGGGCTCCGGGTCGAGGGTCGCCACCGTCCACCGCGAATCCGACGCCATCTCCCCGAAGTCCTCCGGCCGCCGGGCCAGCAGGACCCAGCTCGCCTCCACGCCGCCCCGGACGTCGCCGGTGTCGCCGTGCTGGAGCAGACGCGCATAGCGGCCGTCCTCGGCCAGGTTGGCCACCACCGGCTCGAGCCGCAGGTAGCGGTTGGAGATGTGCAGCGCGATGATGCCGCGCGGCCCCAGCATGTCGAAGTACAGACGCAGGGCCTCCCGGGTGAGCAGGTGCACCGGGATCGCGTCCGAGGTGAAGGCGTCCACCAGGATCACGTCGTAGCGCTCCTCCGGGCGGTCCCGGCGCACCGCGTCCAGGCGGATGCGCGCGTCGCCCAGCTCCATCCGCAGGCTGGCCCCGCGGTCGCGCGCGTCCACCGCGTAGGTGAAGTAGCGGGGATCGAAGGCCACGTCGCGCACGAGGCGGTCGATCTCGTAGAAGGTCACGCGATCGGCGGGCCGCGCGTAGGCGGCGAGGGTGCCGGTGCCGAGCCCGATCACCGCCATCCGCACCGCGCCCGGGCGGCGGTCGAGCTCGACGAAGAGCTGGCCGATGGGACCATTGCGCTGGTAGTACGAGAGAGGCTCGGCGCGTCGCGAGGGCTCGAGGCTCTGCCGCCCGTGGAGCGTGGTGCCGTGGCGCAGCTCGGTGTAGCCCTTCTCGTCGCGGTCGCGCGAGATGCGGAGCACGCCGAAGAAGGAGCGGCTCTGCCGGATCTGGTCGCTGTTGCGCGCGTCCACGAAGCCGGCCACCAGCAGCACCGCGGCCAGCGCCAGCCCCAGGTGGAGCGGCCGGCGCCGCAGGAGCCAGGCGAGCCCCAGCGGCGGGCCGTAGATCAGGAGCTTGTTGAGCGGCCGCTCGATCGGATCGAGCCAGTCGCCCACCCGCGCGCTGCTCCACTCGAGCACGCGGGCCAGGAACGAGAAGTCCACGCGGAGCGTGGCCGACTCCGAGTAGAGGACGAGGGCGAGGGCCGCCACCAGCAGCACAGAAACCGCGGCCCGCAGCGCGCCGGGGCCGAGCCCGAGCCCGGCGCCGCCGCGGCCCGCGTGGAGGAGCACGCAGGCCAGCACCATCACCAGCGGGTACTCGATCAGCGAGGAGAAGACCAGCGGGGCGAGCAGCGCGTTGAAGAGGCCGCCGAGCACGCCGCCCACCGAGATCAGCAGGTAGAACTCGGTCAGGTGCCGGGGCGCGGGGCGGTCGAGGGCGAGCGCGCCGTGACAGGCGAGCGCGATCACGAAGAGCAGGCCGAAGTGCCAGAGCACGGTGATCCAGATGCGCTCGGGCAGTGCGGACACCATCAGGAAGATCAGCAGGAGGACGAGGGGCAGGGTGATCGCGACCACGACGCGGTGGAGCACCCGCGGCCAGCGGCCGAAGGCGAGGATGAAGGTCAGCAGGTAGATGGCGAGCGGCAGCACCCACAGGAGCGGCACCGCGGCCAGGTCGGTGGTGATGTAGGTGGTCGCGCCGAGCAGCAGGCTCGAGGGCACGAAGGCCAGGGCGATCCAGTGGAGCCGGCGCGGCCAGCCGGGCCCCGGCTCGGTGGGCGCGTCCGCCGCGTCGTCCGGACCCTGGGGCGGGGCCGGGGGCGTGGCGCCCGCCGGCTTCCACCAGAGGGTCAGCGCGCAGAGGGCGGTCAGGAGCGCGAGCACGCCGTAGCCCGTGCTCCACAGCGTGGTCTGGGTGAGCCAGCCCGGGCCCTGCAGGGGCAGGCGCGGCTCGACCAGGGTCGGGTAGCCCAGCAGCGCGAGCATGCTGCCGAGGTTGCTGGCCGCGTAGAGGAAGTACGGATCGCGGGCGGCCGGGTGCCCGGTCCGGGTGAACCACTGCTGGAGCAGCGGCGCGGTCGCGCTCACCACCAGGAAGGGCAGGCCCACCGAGACCGACAGGAGCGTGAGCACGTCGAGCACCGGGTTGGCCTCGCCGCCGCGTAGCAGGCGCGGGTTCACGGCCAGGGGCAGCACGGCCAGGGGCACCGCGAGCACGATCAGATGCAGGAGCGCCTGGCGCGAGGGCCGCAGGCGCGTGGTGCTCGCGTGCGCGTAGGCGTAGCCGCCGAGCAGCGCGGCCTGGAAGAACACCAGGCAGGTGCTCCACACCGCGGGGGTGCCGCCGAGCAGCGGCAGGATCATCTTGCCCACCATCGGCTGCATCACGAACAGGAGCGTCGCGCCCGCGAAGAGCGTGAGCGCGTAGAGCAGCAGGACGGCGGTCAGGTCCGGATCCTCCCGTGGCCGCCTCCGGGCGGCGCGCCGTAGCATACCGTATAATCAGCGCCGCGATGCTCGCCCTCCCCCGTCCGTCGTCGGGCCCGGTGCTGAGCTTCGGCGTGGACACCTTCGCCTTCCGCAACGACAGCCGCATCTACCACCGGGACCTGCCCGACATCTACTGCAACCGCTGCTTCCTGATGGCGCGGGCGATCGGGCAGTTCCAGCGTTTCGCGCGCTTCGCGCCGGGAGAGCCGCGCCGGCCGCCCGCCGAGTATGCGGAGCTCGTTCACCGGGTCACCCGCCGCGCCGCGTGGCGACCCCCGCTGCCGGACGCCGAGCGCATCGTCATTCCCGGCTTCGCGTCGCTCCACGCCTTCTCCCGGGCGGAGCAGGCCGCGGTCAAGGACGGGCTGCGGGGGCGCTTCTGGACGCTCGTGCACTGGACGAACTGGCGGATGACGTTCCCGTCGTTGCCCGGGCAGCAGGAGCGGGTGGCCCGCGAGACGATGGCCGAGCTGCGCGCGGGGCGGCCGGTGCAGCTCTTCGTGACGGATTTCCCGCGGATCAAGTTCAATCACTCGGTGCTGGCCTTCGACTACCGCGCGGGCGGCTCGGAGGCGGTGGACTTCATCGTCTACGATCCCAACGACCCGGAGGCGCCCGGGACCGTCCGCTTCGACCCGCGCGACGAGCGCTTTCACGCCGCCCCGCTCTGCGGCGTCTCGGTGCCCTACTTCCGCGCGTTCCGCCAGTACTACTCCCCGTTCTTCTAGGCGCGCCGGGGGAGGCGCTTGACCCGCCTCTCTCGCGTGTGTTAGGTCGGAGGGCACCATGACCATCACCATATTCGGCGCTGGCGCGATCGGAGGCACCACCGGGGCGGCACTGGCGGAAGCCGGGCACGACGTTCTGCTCGTGGACAACAATGCGCCCCACGTCGAGGCCATCAATGCCCAGGGCCTCACCGTGGAGCGCGAGGGCAAGGTCACCACCACCCGCGTGCCCGCGGTGCTGGCCCGGGACCTCGGCCACGGGCTCGACCTGGTGATGCTGGCGGTGAAGAGCCACCACACCGGGGACGCGCTCGGCGTCCTGATCCCGCGGCTGGCCGCGGGCAGCACCGTGGTGTCGCTGCAGAACGGCCTCAGCGAGGAGCAGATCGCCCGCGCGGTGGGCCCGGCGCGCACCGTCGGCTGCCTGGTGAACTGGGCGGCGGACTGGGTGGCGCCGGGGCGCATCCTCCACGGTGGCCACGGGGCCTTCGTGCTGGGCGAGCTCGACGGCCGCATCACCCCGCGCGTCCGAGAGCTGGCGTCGCTGCTGAGCGCGGTGGAGGAGACGCCGGTGACCGACAATATCTGGGGCTACAAGTGGGCCAAGCTCATCTACGGCGCGCTCCTCTTCGGGACCGCGGTGGTGGACGCCCACGTGTACGAGGTGGTGGAGCGGAGCCCCGGCGTGCAGCGGGCGCTGGTGGGCATCGTGGGTGAGGGGATGGCGGTGGCCGACAAGGCCGGGGTGCGCATCGAGCCCTTCGACGAGTTCGATCCCGCCTGGTACCGCGCCGCGCTGGCCGGCGACACGGGCGCGCGAGAGCGCGCCATGTCGGCCATCGCGGCGCACTACCGCGCCCACACCAAGACCAAGACCGGCATCTGGCGCGACCTCGCGGTGCGCAAGCGCAAGACCGAGGTGGACGGCCAGCTCGGCATGTTGGTGGCGAAGGGCGAAACCTTCGGCATCGACATGCCGCTGACCCGGCGGCTCGGCGAGCTGATCCGTGATCTCGAGGAGGGCCGGCGCCAGATGGACTGGGCCAACCTCGAGCCGCTCGCCGCCCTCGCGGGCGGAGGCCGCGCATGAGGCGCGCCCACTGGGGCTGGCAGGACCCGCTGGAGGCCTCCCTCCTGCCCGCGGTGTCCGCCGAATCGCTGATGGCCCATGCCCGTGCCATCGCCGCCTGGGAGCGCGAGTCGGGCAGCCCCGGCGAGGCGCGCGCCTTCGACTACATCGAGAGCTGTCTCAAGGGCTATGGCCTCGAGGTGGAGCGGCGCGAGATCGAGGCCTATATCTCGCTGCCGCTCGAGTCCCGCGTGCTCTTGCCCGACGGCACCGTGCTCGCGGCGCTCACGCACTCGTTCTCCACCTCCACCGGGCCGGAGGGCCTCGAAGCCCTACTGGTGGATGGCGGCGACGGAACCGTGGAGACGTTGGCGCGGGTCGGCGCGCGGGGAAAGCTGGCTCTGGTGGACAACTTCGCGACCCCGGCGAAGGCGTGGGCGGCGCAGGAGGCGGGCACCCTGGGCCAGGTCTTCACCAACCTGGACCATCTCCACAACATGATCGTCACCACCATCTGGGGCACACCCACCCCGGAGACCGCGTGGCGCATCCCGAAGCTCCCGTGCTGCTCGATCAAGAGAGTGGACGCGGAGCGCCTGCGCGCGCGGCTGCAGGCCGGCCCGCTCCGCGTGCGGCTCGTCACCCGCGTGCGTACGGAGTGGATGCCCATCCCGCATCTCACCGGGTATCTCGCGGGGGCGGACGAGGCCTTCACCCTCTTCTCCGGCCACGTCGATGCCTGGCATCACGGCGCCATGGACAATGGCAGCGCCAACGCGACCATGCTCGAGGTCGCGCGCCTGCTGGGCGGGCATCGGGGCGCCCTGCGCCGGGGGCTGCGCCTGGCCTTCTGGTCCGGCCACTCGCACGGGCGCTACGCGGGCTCGGCGTGGTACGCGGACCACGCGTGGCGCGAGCTCGAGCGGCACGGGGTCCTGCACCTCAACGTCGATTCCACCGGCGCCCGCGGCGCGACCGACTTCACCGTCTTTCACGCCACCGAGGACGCGGCGGACTTCGCCGAGACGGTGGTGGCCGACGTGACCGGCCAGCCGGGCCGGGCGCGGCATTTCTCGCGCGCGGGCGACCAGTCCTTCTGGGGCATCGGACTGCCCAGCGCCTTCATGTCCATGTCCCAGCTCCCTCCCCAGAATTCGGAGTTCGGCCGGACCACCGAGCGGCTCTTCGGAACCTCGGGCTTCCCCTGGTGGTGGCACACTTTGGAGGACACCATCGACAAGCTCGACGGCGCCGTGCTGGCGCAAGACACCAAGGTCTTCGTGGCGTCCGCGCTCCGGCTCTCTAATGCGCCGATCCTGCCGCTGGGGCCGGCCCGCGCCGCCCGCGCGGTGGCGGACACCGCCGCCGAGCTGCACACGGCGGCGGGCGGCCGCATGGACCTCTCGCCCCTCGTGGACGCCGCCCGCGGCCTGGCCGCCGCCCTCGACGCCGCGGCACCGGGGCTCGCGCGCCTGGCCGCCGGCGCCGCCGGGGACACCGCCGCCGCCAACCGGCTCCTCATGCGTCTCTCACGGGTGCTGGTGCCGCTGCTCTTCACCGGCGGCGACCGCTTCGCCCACGATCTGGCCGTCGGCATCCCCCCGCTCGCCGGCCTGCAGCGCGCCCGCGAGCTGCCCGGCATGGACGCCGCCGCCGACCTCACCAAGTTCTCGCTCGCCGCACTGGGGCGCGAGCGCAACCGTGCGCATCACGCCCTCGACGTGGCCTCCGAGCTCGCCGCCGAGCTCGGCGCCCGCGTCCAACAAGGAGAGATCCGATGACCCGATTCCGGAACGCGCTGCTCGTCCTCATCGCCGGCGCCGTCGCCGCGGGGCTCCTGGCCTCCGCCGGCCCCGCCGAGGCTCAAAAGCGGGGCGGCACGCTCACCATCGTGCGCCCCACCGATCCCGTCTCGCTGGACCCGAATCTCGAGACCACCGCCCCCGGGGCGTGGGTGTACTTCAACATGCTCGAAGGGCTGCTGACCCTCGACGCGAAGATGCAGATCCAGCCCTCCCTGGCCACCTCCTACGAGGTGATGTCGCCGACGAGGGTGCGCTTCAAGCTCCGACCCAACGTGAAGTTCCACGACGGCACCCCGATGAACGCCGCCGCGGTGAAGTTCACCTATGACCGCGCGCTCAAGGGTACCCCGCCCGCGCGCTGGGCCAGCCTCGCCGGCTCGCTGAGCGGGGCCGAGGTGGTGGACGACCTCACCGTCGACATCGTCACCCGGGAGCCCTATGGCCCGGTGCTCCGCACGCTCGCCATGTACTGCATGGGCATCGTGTCGCCCACCGCGGTGGGCAAGCTCGGCGCCGACTTCAGCCGGGCGCCGGTGGGGACGGGGCCGTTCAAGTTCGTGGAGTGGAAGACCAACACCCACGTGATCATCGAGCGCTTCCCGGACTACTGGGGCGACAAGGCGCTCCTCGACCGCGTGATCTTCAAGGTGGTGCCGGAGGAAGGCGCCCGCATGATCGCGCTGCAGACCGGGGACGCGGATATGGTGCTGTTCCCCTCGCCGGCGCTGCTGCCCGCGCTCCGCCGCGACCCGAAGTTCACCGTGCACGAGACGACCGGGATCCGCGTGGTCTTCGCGGGGCTGCACGCGGGCATGGCGCCGCTGGACGACGTGCGGGTGCGCCAGGCGCTGCTGCACGCGGTGGACCGGAAGGCCATCCTCGACAACATCATGGAGGGCTCGGCGGGTCCCGCGATGGGCGTGCTCGCGCCCGGCGTGTTCGGCTACAAGGACATGCAGCTGGACCGGGCCTATCCGTTCGATCGCGCGAAGGCCAAGGCGCTGCTCGCCCAGGCGGGCTGGACGCCGGGATCCGACGGGATCATGCAGAAGGGCGGCCAGCGCCTCTCGCTCTCCTGGCTGGCCGCGCGCGGCCGCTATCCCAAGGACGGCGAGATCACCGAGGCCATCCAGGCCATGTTCAAGGACGTTGGGGTCGAGGCCAAGGTGCAGGTGCTCGAGTGGGCGGCGGTGTTCCAGCAGGTGCGCGGCAACCCGTTCAATCATCACATGTTCACGCTGGGCTGGGTGACCTCGAACGCCGACGCGGACTACTCCCTCTACGCGCTCTTCCACAGCAAGCAGGTGCCGCCCGCGGGCTGGAATACATCTCGTTATGCGAACGCGCGAGTCGATACGCTCGTGGAGCAGGCGCGCCGCAGCCTGAACCAGTCGGAGCGCGAGAAGCTCTATTTCGAGGTGCAGGACATCCTGGCCAAGGAGATGGTGTGGATCCCGGTGTACACCACCAAGGAGATCGTGGCCACCAAGACGGCGGTGAAGGGCTTCACCATCCATCCGGTGGAGTACAACCTCTGGCTGGGGAAGGCCTGGCTCGACAAGTAGCTCGCTCGCGATGCTGACGTTCCTGGTCCGGCGCCTGATGCTGGCGGTGCCGGTGCTGCTGGGCGTCGTCTTCGTGGTCATGCTCACCGTGGAGCTGATTCCGGGCGACGCGGTGGCCCTGATGCTGGGGGAGCACGCCACCCCGGAGGCGGTGGCGAAGCTCCGCGACTACCTCGGGCTCGACAAGCCGATGCTGGTCCGCTACGTGGAGTACGTCGGGCGCGTGGCGCGGGGCGATCTCGGGCGCTCCATCCAGCAGAACCGCCCGGTGGTCGACGAGCTGGCCGACGTCTGGCCCGCCACCCTCGAGCTCACGGTGGCGGCGCTCCTGATCGCCGCGGTGGTGGGCGTGCTCGCCGGTCTCGTGTCGGCGGTGTGGCCGACCTCGCTCTTCGACGCGGTCGCCCGCATCGGCTCTCTGTTCGGGCTCTCCATGCCCGTGTTCTGGACGGGCCTGGTCCTCATCGTGGTGTTCGCCTTCTGGCTGTCCTGGCTCCCGGTGGGCGGCGCGGGCACGCCCGCCCACCTCGTGCTGCCCGCGGTGACGCTGGCCCTGCCCTCGGTGGCCATGGTCGCGCGCATGACGCGCTCGAGCGTGCTGGACGTGCTCCGCGAGGACTACGTGCGCACCGCGCGGGCCAAGGGCGTGGCCGAGCGGCTCGTGGTGTCCAAGCACGCGCTCCGCAACGCGGCCATCCCCATCCTGACCCTGCTCGGGCTGCAGGCCGGGCAGCTCATGGGGGGCGCGGTGCTGACCGAGACGGTGTTCGCGTGGCCCGGCCTCGGGCGGCTCATCGTCAAGGCCATCTTCGCCCGCGACTACGTGCTGGTGCAGGGGGCGGTGCTGGTGTTCGCGGTGGCCTTCGTGCTCATCAACCTCGCGGTGGATCTCGCGTACGGCGTGCTGGATCCGCGCGTGTCGCGGCAGGGCTAGCGGGTGGCCATCTCCGCCGCGGCCGCGCTGCACGCCGCCGCCGCGCCCCTCGTCGACACTGGGCGGCTCAGCGCCTGGGGCGAGTTCCGGCGGAATCGCCTCGCGGTCGCGGGGCTGGCCATCGTGGCCCTGCTCCTCATCGCGGCCCTGGGCGCGCCGTGGCTCGCGCCCTTCGATCCCGCGAAGCAGAGCCTGATCGAGAAGCGGGCGAAGCCGGGCGGGAAATTCCTCCTCGGCGCGGACGAGTTCGGGCGGGACATCCTCTCGCGCGTGATCTACGGGAGCCGCGTCGCGCTGATCGTGAGCGTGCTGTCGGTGGCGGTGGCCCTGTCGCTGGGGCTCACGCTCGGCTGCCTGGCCGGCTTTCTCGGCGGCTGGACCGACGTCCTGGTCATGCGGGCCACCGAGGTGCTGCTGGCCTTTCCCTACCTCCTCCTCGCCATCGCGGTGGTGTCCGCGCTCGGCCCCGGCGTGTTCAACACCACCCTCGCGGTGGGCATCTGGGGGGCGCCCACCGTGATCCGGGTGGTGCGCGGCGCGGTGCTGGTGGCGCGGGAGACGGAGTACGTGAGCGCGGCGCGGGCGCTGGGCGCCACCGCGCTGCGGGTGCTGACGCGCCACGTGCTGCGCAACGTGCTCCCCACCGTCATCGTGTACTCCACCCTCTTCATGGCGAACGCGATCCTGGTGGAGGCGGCCCTGTCCTTCCTGGGGCTGGGCGTGCAGCCGCCCACGCCGTCGTGGGGGCTCATGGTCTCCACCGGGCGCGACCTGCTCCTGGTGGCCCCGCACGTGGCGACCATCCCGGGGCTGGCCATCCTCGTCGCGGTGCTGGGCTTCAATCTCCTCGGCGACGGGCTCCGCGACGCGCTCGACCCGCGCCTGCGGGGCCGGATCTGATGCGCCTCGACGGCCGGACGGCCATCGTCACCGGGGCCGCCAACGGCATCGGCCGCGCCATCTGCCTGGGCCTGGCGCGCGAGGGCGCGGCGGTCTGGGGCTGCGACCTGCTTGGGCCGGAGCTCGAGGAGACCCGCCGGGCGGTGGATGCCGCCGGCGCGCGCCCGGGCCGCGCCGCGACGCCAGCCCGGGCCGCGATCGTGGACGTGCGGAGCCCGAACGCGGTCCGGGACTTCGTGGCGCATGCGGAAGGAGAAACCGGTCGAATAGACGTGCTCGTCAACACCGCGGGCGGCGTGGCCGGCCAGGTCATGCGGCCGGTGGACGAGGTGTCGGACGCCGACTGGCGCGTGATCTTCGAGATCAACCTGGACGGGGCCTTCCACTTCACCCGCGCGGTGGCGCCCGCCATGAAGCGCGCCGGGCGCGGCGCCATCGTGAATATCTCCTCGGGGGCCGGCCGCTCCTATAGCCTCACCGGCATCCAGGCCTACGCGAGCGCCAAGGCCGGGCTCATCGGCTTCACCCGCCAGACCGCGCGCGAGCTGGGCGCGCACGGCATCCGCGTCAACTGCGTGGCGCCGGGCTTCGTGCGCTCCAACCCCGCCTCCGAGCGGCAATGGCAGGCGATGGGCGAGGCGGGCCAGCAGCGGCTCGTGGACTCCATCGCGCTCCGCCGAATCGGCACCCCCGAGGACATCGCCCGCGCCGTCCTCTTCTTCTGTGGGGACGATGCCGGGTACGTCACCGGCCAGACCATCAGCGTCGACGGCGGCATGTGGATGCTGGGCTGAGGCGCCGCGGTCGCTACTTACCACGGCGAAGGCGCTGGACGCTGACCACCACGAACACGACCAGGAACACCCACATCAGCACCGCGCCGAATCCGAAGACGGCCCGGCCGACGGTTTCGTCCCCGGGGCCCCGGCCGACGAAGGGGAGCGTCACGGTGAAGGCTCGGGGGCCCGGGCCGAAGGCGATCCAGGTGGTGATCGCCGCCAGGTTGCGGATGATCCCGAGCCCGAGCAGGTACTGCGTCAAGCGGACCCATCGCGGCGTTCCAGCCGGCAGGTCGCCGTCCGGGCCGACGCCGCCCGCCACCGCGTAACCCACGATGACCGCGCCGCCACAGAGCGCGAACATGAGGCCGGCGCAGGCCACCACCCAGCGGGGAGCCTCGAGCGATGCCTCGGCGCCGGGCACAAGGCCCACGGCGAAGAGGACGAGCAAGAACCCCGCGGCGGTGATGACGAGACCCAGCGCGACGGCGGCCCTCGGCGAAAGCGACGTCGCGTTCACGGACCTTGTCGGACGCCTAGGGGCCGGGGCCGACCAGGCGCCAGACGCCATTCTCGCGGCGGGCCACGTCGGGCTCGCGCTCCCACGCGAGAGCGGAGGCCCAGACCCCGATGCCGCGCACGCGTCCCGAGAGCTCGCCGGTCGAGTAGACCCACGCCGCGCCGTCCACCAGGCGCACCTCGTCCACGCGCGCGCGCGCGCGCACCGTGTCGTAGATGGTGAACAT